>Ga0187784_10002046_pt1 | contig 16115 bp, 11 predicted proteins | sample 1015_SJ02_MP15_2_FD_132964 | JGI IMG/M metagenome (GOLD analysis project Ga0187784, IMG submission 132964) | Tropical peat soil microbial communities from peatlands in Department of Meta, Colombia - 1015_SJ02_MP15_20_MG | ecosystem: Environmental > Terrestrial > Soil > Wetlands > Peat | place...
AGTGGAGCGGCATGATGCCGACCGTCTATCCCTGCGTTCCCGGCCACGAGATCGTGGGCCGCGTCACCAAGGTTGGTTCGGCAGTGACCAGGTTCAAGCCCGGCGATCTGGCCGCCGTCGGTTGCATGGTTGACTCCGACGGGACGTGCCCCGAGTGTAAGGCCGGACTCGAGCAGTTCTGCCCGAATTTTGTGCTCACCTACAACTTCCCCGACAAGCATCTCGGCGGCGTCACTTATGGCGGCTACTCCGAAAGCATCGTCGTGAAGGATCACTTCGTGCTGCGCGTTCCGCGCAATCTCAGTCTCGCTGGCGCCGCGCCGCTGCTCTGCGCGGGAATCACCACCTACTCGCCGATGCGCCACTGGGGCGTAACCAAAGGCAAGAAGGTGGGCGTTGTGGGCCTGGGCGGGCTGGGTCACATGGGCGTCAAGTTTGCGCACGCGCTGGGAGCGCACACAGTTGTATTCACCACATCGCCCAGCAAGAAGGACGATGCGCTGCGCCTGGGCGCAGACGAGGTGGTGATTTCGAAGAACGCCGATGAAATGAACAAGCATGCCGGCAGCTTCGACTTCATCCTTGACGCGGTTGCCGCGCCGCATGACGTCAATGCCTATATCAACATGCTCGTCCGCGACGGCAACCTCACGATGGTGGGCGCCTCGCCGGAGCCGCTGCCTGTCGGCGTCTTTGGCCTGATCTTCCGGCGGCGCAGTTTTTCCGGTTCGCTGATCGGCGGCATCAAAGAAACTCAGGAGATGCTCGACTTCTGCGGTCAGCACAACATCACGGCGGATGTCGAGGTCATTCCGATACAGAAGGTCAACGAAGCCTACGAGCGGCTCTTGAAATCCGACGTGAAATACCGCTTCTCGATCGATATGGCGTCGCTGAAAGCGGAGTAACCACGTGCCGGCGCGCTCCGGCCGAATCGTGGCGCGCAGGCTCCTCATGGCCTGGCTTTTGGGTTCGAGGAAGAACAAATGCGAGTCCTTCGACTCGGTTTGCCGCAAAAAGCGCGGCAAACCTCGCTCAGGAAGACTGTGTATTTTTGATGCGAACTTTAGAAACAAAGCAACAGCAATGGATGGGAGACTTCATGCAAAAACGCAGATTGGGGAAAAGCAATTTGGAAGTTTCGGCCCTCGGCCTGGGATGCATGGGCATGAGCTTCAGCTATGGAGCGCCGAAGGACAAGAACGAAATGATCGCGCTGATTCGCGCAGCCGTGGATCGCGGGATCACATTCTTCGACACGGCCGAGGTGTATGGCCCGTTCACCAACGAGGAGCTTTTGGGCGAAGCCCTGGCGCCGGTGCGGGATCGCGTCGTCATCGCGACCAAGTTCGGGTTCAAGCTGAATCCCGACGGCAGCCCCGGCTGGCAGGGGCTCAACAGCCGGCCTGAGCATATTCAGCAAGCGGTTGAAGGCTCCCTCAAGCGGCTCGGGACCGACAGGATCGACCTCTGCTATCAGCATCGCGTCGATCCCGGCGTTCCCATCGAGGATGTGGCGGGTACCGTGAAAGAACTAATCGCGGCAGGCAAGGCCAAGCACTTCGGCCTCTCGGAGGCGGGCGTCGGGACCATTCGCCGCGCCCACGCCGTGCAACCGGTGACCGCGCTGCAGAGCGAGTATTCGCTCTGGTGGCGTAAGCCGGAGGACGAAGTAATCCCCACGCTGGAAGAATTGGGAATCGGCCTGGTTCCCTACAGCCCGCTGGGCAAGGGCTTCCTCACCGGAAAGATCGATGAGAATACCAAGCTCGGCAGCAACGATTTCCGCAGCACGCTACCGCGCTTTCAGCCGGAGGCCATGAAGGCGAATTGGGCGCTCGTCGAGTTGCTGAATGCGATCGCGAAAAAGAAGAACGCCACGCCGGCTCAGATCGCGCTGGCGTGGCTGCTGGCGCAAAAACCGTGGATCGTTCCGATTCCCGGCACGACCAAGCAGGCGCGGCTCGACGAGAACATCGGCGCGGTTGCGCTGGAACTGACGCCGCAAGACCTGAGAGAGATCGACACCGCCGCCGCGCAGATCGCGGTGCAGGGAGCGCGCTATCCGGAGCGCCTGGAAGCAATGACCGGCCGTTGACCCGGTGAGCCTAACGTTAGCCGGATGCCAGATTCGAAACGGGAACGCAGAGGGAGGAATCCAACCATGGAGATCAAACGAGCGGGCACTCAAGCATCGGGGAAAGGACCGGCGGATTGGTTCACAGGGACGGTGCGCATCGATCCGCTGATCGCGGCGCCCGATCCGGCCCGCGTGCAGGGCGCGAGCGTAACCTTCGAGCCCGGCGCGCGCACCGCGTGGCACACGCATCCGCTGGGCCAGACGCTGATAGTGACGGCAGGCTGCGGGCGCGCGCATCGCTGGGGCGGCGCAATCGAGGAGATTCGCCCCGGCGACGTCGTTTGGTTCGCGCCCGGCGAGAAGCACTGGCACGGCGCCGCACCCACCACCGCCATGACGCACATCGCCATCCAGGAGAAGCTCGACGGCAAGGTGGTCGATTGGCTGGAACACGTGAGCGACGCGCAGTATCTCGGATGACTGTCCTGGCGCCGTCCCCACGGGACTCCGGCAGGTTCGCGTAACCCCCGCCTCCCCACGCTGAAGCGCGGGGCTAATAACTACTGCGCCTCCGGCGCATCTATCAATCTTCACATTTTAAATAGTTTAAACAAAACATCAAAAATTAACCTTGACTTCAATAAAAACAGTGTTATATTGTATATTGTTGTTTCAGGGTGGCCATGGGACTCAAGGAAAGACGCGAACGGGAGAAAGACGCGGTTCGGACCAAGATTCTCGACGCTGCGCGCGAGCTGTTTGCCGCCCAAGGATACGAGGGAGTCTCGATGCGCGCCGTCGCGGAAAAGATCGAATACTCGCCCACGGTCATCTACCAGTACTTCAAGGACAAAGAGACGCTGATCCAGGAGCTGTGCTACGCCGACTTTCGCAAGCTTGCCGAGCAGCTCCAGGACACGATGAAGATCCCCGACCCGATCGAGCGCCTACGGCAGTGCGGCCGCGACTATGTTCGCTTCGCCATCAACTTTCCGAATCACTACCGCCTGATGTTCATGACGCCGATGCCGGCATACGACCACCAGGCTGACCAGGACGAGGGAAAGGGCAATCCAGAGACGGACGCCTACGCCCTGGTGCGCCTGCTGGTGCAAATGGCCTGGGAGCAAGGCGCCTTGCGCGACCCCAACGCCGATCTGGACCTCGTGGCGCAAACCCTCTGGGCCGGAATTCACGGCGTCGTCGCGCTGCACCTGGTGATGGGCTGCGACGAAGAATGGACGCCATGGAAGCCGCTCGACACGCGCGTGGAAGCCATGCTCGACGCCTTGGGCGGCGGCGTCTTCAAGGAGCGGCGCTGATGCCTCCTCTTGCGCGGCGCAATCTCTTTCACGACAAGGTGCGGCTCGCCGTCACCCTCACCGGCATCGCCTTTTCCGTCGTCCTGATGGTCGTCCAATGGGGCCTGTTCCGCGGTTTCTCCACCAGCACCAGCAATCTCATCGATCACTCCGGCGCCGATCTTTGGATCACCGCGCGCAACACCGCCTACATCGACCAGGCCATCGACTTCAACGAGCGCAAGTTCTATCAGGTGCTCTCCACTCCCGGCGTCGGCATGGCCGTGAAGTACATCGAGCGATGGACCGTCTGGAAAGAGCCGAACGGGCGCTCGGAGTCGGTCGCAATCGTCGGCGTCGATCCCGATGTGCCGCTCGGCAGGCCGTGGAACATGGTGGCCGGCGACATCGCGCAGCTCAAGCAGCCCAACGCGGTCATCGTCGACCGCATTTACACCGGCAAACTGGCTGCGCCCAACATCGGCGACCGCGTGGAGATCAACGGCTATCGCGCGCACGTCGTGGGGTTCACCCAAGGGATTCGCGCCTTCACTACCGCGCCCTACGTCTTCACCACATTCAAGAACGCGCTCGACTACGCCGGCGTCCCCGACGATCAGACCAACTTTGTGCTGGTCAAGGCCGCACCCGGCGTCGACATCAAAAAGCTGAAGTCGGATCTGAAGGCCCGGCTCCCCGACAACGAAGTCTACGAAACGGCCGAGTTCAGCGCCATGACGCGCCACTACTGGATGTTCACGACCGGCGCCGGCGTGGCTGTGCTCATGGCCGCGGTTCTCGGACTCATCGTCGGCGTTGCTGTCGTGGCGCAAACCATCTACGCCACCACCATGGACCACATCCGCGAGTACGGGACGCTGAAGGCCATGGGCGCGCCCAACCGCTATGTCCTCGGCGTCATCATGACCCAGGCTGCAATTGCGGCCATCATGGGTTACGCGATCGGAATGACCGTCAGCCTGTTCGTGGTGCGCGGCGGAGAAACCGGCGGCGCCAACATTCTGCTCAGTTGGCAAACTGCGGTGGGCATGTTCTTTCTCACGCTGGCCATGTGCGTCTCCGCGGCCTTCGTCTCCGTCAACAAGATTCTCTCTCTCGATCCTGCTTTGGTGTTCAAGGGATAGGGATTAGGGACTGAGGGACTAAGGGACTAAGGGACTGAGGGACGAAGGGACTGCGAACTACGAACTGTGAACGACGAACTGTGAACTGAAACCTGAAACCGGACACCTGAAACCTTCCAATGGCCGAAGCCATCACAATCCGCGGTGTCACAAAGCACTACAGCGAAGGCTCGACGCAGACGCTCGCCCTGGCGGGCGTGGACATGAGCGTGAGCCGCGGCGAGCTGGTGCTGATGATGGGCCCCTCGGGCAGCGGCAAAACCACGCTGCTCTCGATCATGGGATGCATCCTGCGGCCCACCTCCGGCCAGGTGCTGCTGCAGGGCCAGGACGTTACGGCGATGGACGAAAGCCGCCTGCCTGGGGTCCGGCTCAAGCACATCGGGTTTGTCTTTCAGGGATTCAATCTTTTTCCCACGCTCACCGCCGGCGAGAACGTGGAGCTGAGTCTCAAGCTCAAGGGCGCGCGCACCAAGGCTGCGAAAGACGAGGCGCAGCGTCTTCTCGGCCTGGTTGGGCTGGGCGAAGAATACGATGCCTATCCCGCCGACATCAGCGGCGGGCAAAAGCAGCGCGTGGCCATTGCCCGCGCGGTGGCCGGCTCGCCCGGCGTCATCCTTGCCGACGAGCCTACGGCCGCGCTCGACTCGCAATCGGGCAAAGCGGTGGTGGAAATGATGCGCACGCTGGCCCGCAAGCAGAACCGCGCGGTTGTCATTGTCACGCATGACAGCCGCCTCACCGAATATGCCGACCGCATCGTTCGTATTGAGGATGGCCGTATCGCACAAACCACTGCCTGACCTGTAGCGCCGGTCTCCTGACCGGCTGTAATGCGGGTCTCCAGACCCGCACTCGTAGATAGCGATTACAACTCGAAAGGTTTAGAGATGGTCAACGTAAAGAGGCTTTTCAAAACGCAATCATTGATTACCGCCGGCTCAGTCATTGTCGCCGCCGGCTCGCTCGCTCTTTACTCCGCAGGGGTCAAAAAGCAAACCGCCGCGGCCGCCGCCGCCGATCCGCCGCCGATCACCAAGACGGTCGTCGCCGGCCCTGGCCTGGTCGAGCCCGACTCGGAAGACGTGAAGGTTGGCTCGGAGCTTTCGGGCAAGCTCAGGGAAGTCATCGCCGAAGAAGGCGATCGCGTGAAAAAAGGCCAGGTGCTCGCCGTGCTCGTCAATGACGATTACCGCGCGCAGGTCGAGGCCAGCCGCGCGCAGGTGCAGCAGGCCGAAGCCGCTTACCAAAAGGTTTTGAACGGCTCCCGTTCGCAAGAGCGCAAGCAATACTTCGCTTCGATGCAGCAGGCCGAGACCGTCGAGGCCAACTCACGCAGCGACTTCGAGCGCCGCCGGAAGCTCTTCGACGCCGGCGTCATCTCGCGCGAGGAAATGGACCACGCGCAGCGCGACTTCAGCGTCGCCGAAGCCCAGTTCGAGGCCGCCAAACAGCAGTTCCACCTGGTCGACGACCGCTCTCGCGCAGAAGACATCGCTTCGGCCAAAGCGCAACTCGATGCGGCGCGCGCGCAGCTCGACGGCAACCAGGCCATCTACGCGAAGACGTTTCTGCGCGCTCCGTTCGACGGAACCATCCTGCGCAAACATCACCGCACGGGCGAGAGCATCACCAACTCCAGCGTTACTCCCGACCCGGTCTTCACCATGGGCGACGTGAGCGGCCTGCGCGTGCGCGTCGATGTGGACGAAACCGACGTGAGCCGTGTCGCGGAGGGCCAGCGCGTCTACGTCACGGCGTCGGCTTATCAGGGAGAGAAGTATTGGGGCCATGTGATTCGCGTCGCGGGCCAGCTGGGACACAAGAATCTGCAGACCGATGATCCCAAAGAGAAGGTTGACACCAAGATTCTCGAAACACTCGTCCAGCTCGACCGCGGCGTTCATCTGCCCGTCGGTTTGCGCGTCGACGCGTATATTCAAACAGCAGCGCGATAACCCGTCCTTCGCTCGCCTGCGCGATCAGCTCGACGAATCATCCGTCCCCGCCGAAGCATCGTCATCCACCGCCGAGGTGTCGTCGACCGCTGATGTGTCGTCCACCGCCGCCGAATCATCCGACGTCGAATCGTCCGTAGCGGTCGAGGCGTCTTCGTCTGGGCCCTGGTCGCCGCCGAACTCGCCTTCGGCGCCGTAGGTATCGGCGTCCTCCTGCTCGCTGGCGGCCTGGTCCGCGTAACTCTCGGCGCTGCTCTCGTTTCCCGCGTTGGCTTCCCACTCGGCCGAGTCCGCGTCCGAGTTGGCGCTCTCCTGATCCCAATTGGCCCAGTCCTCGTGTTGTTCCGCGGTGCCGGTCTCCTCTGTCTCGTCCGGGCCGCCTTCGCCAGCTATGTTCTCCGCGTCATCATTGGCGTGCACCGCGTCGTCGTGCGCCGTTTCGTAGTCGCCGGAGGCGGCGGCCTGGCTCTCGGCCTGCTCGTCCTGTTGCAGTTGCCCCTCGTCCGTCTGCAGCTGGGAGTTGTCCGTGGAGTCATCGGACGCGGAGGGGTCGGCGCTGGTTGCGTCGGCAGTAGAATCCGTGCCAGGACTGTCGGGATCGGAGTCTCCTGTCCCGGCCGTCGCGTCGCCGCCGCTATCGGTACCGGACGAATCCCCTGTATCGGTCCCGGTCAGATCGCCGATTTCGCCGGTCTCCGTTGAGCTTCCGTCGCTGCTTCCCGTTGTGTCGGTCGGATCGGCCGTGCCAACCGGGTCCTCCACCCCCACTACGCCGTCTGAGACCGCGCTCGGATCCGAGGGATCCGTCACAACCCCCGTGTCCGCGGATTGACTGGGATCGCTGCCCGGATCCATCACTCCCACCGGCTCCTGGTCTCCCTCCGGCGAAGCCGTCGGGTCTGCCACGGTCCAGTCGCTGCCAGCGCCTGTGGCATCGACGCCCGAGCCATCCGCGCCGGGCTCGACCAGCACAACTTCCTCCACGACCTCTTCCGGAGCAGAGGCTCCGTCCGGGGAGCTGGCGCCGACGCCGAGCGGATCGACAATGAAGTCGATCACCTCCTCCGTCACCGATGCGGAATCGGAGGGAGCGGCGCCGTCCCCCACAGTCGAACCCGTCCCGGTTGTAGCACTCGTCGCGGCCGTTCCCTCCGGCTCAACCACGATCACTTCTTCCACCTGAGCGGCATCGCTTCCCTGGCTGTTGCTATCGTCTGGCATAATTCACCCTCTCTTCCCTAAGTGGCCCGATTACTTTTTCGCGCCGACATTCGCCGGCACAGCGGCGGGTTTCTTCGCCGCGCCGCCAGGCAGCGGCGGAGGCGCAACTGGTTTTGACGCTGCATTCTCCGGTATTGGAGGCGGTGCAGCCGATTTTTGCGGTGCACTCGCCGGGGCCGGCGGCGCGGCCGGGCTTTTCGCCGGAGCCGCAGGCCCTCTCGCCCGCAATGTAAGAACGTTTTGGCACTGCGGGCAGCGCACGTTCACCACGGTCTTGCCCCGCAGCACAGCAAACGGAACCTGCATGGCGGCCTGGCACTGGTTGCAGACCACGCGAATGGAGTCCTTGGGGGCAGGCGCCGTGACGCCTGCCGGCGCAACCGGAGCCGCCTGCGCCGCGACCACCGGCGCGGCCGAAGCCGTCTGCGCCGCGCCGGCGAGAGGAACCGCGGACCGCGCCGCTTCACCCGGCGCGCTCTGCCCCGGCCGCCCTGCGCCGGAGGCCGCACTCGCCGCCGGCCGCTGCGCCGACGCCGCCCGCATCGTGCCCACCCCCAATCCCGCCATCTTCTCGACCGGCGCCGGAGCCAGCTTTTTGCGCACCGGCTGAATGCTCCGGCTCCAGCGCATCAGGGCTTCCTCGTGCGCCGCCTGGCCGAGGAGCCGCAGCCGGCGCGTGGTGTACATCGACGACGACGTCGTCATCTCGGAGAGGCGCGTCACCTGGTCGTCGCTGGCTTCCTCCTGCTTCATCCATTCCTCGATATTCACCTGCTGCAGCAGCCGGGCGGAGCGCACGGACCAGGCCAGCAGCACGCGCCGCGCCAGCGCCTCGTCCCCCACAGCCAGCAACCCGGCGCGGTCGGCGCTGATCTCCGACTGCCGCGCCCAGGCCATCAGCGGCAAATCCAGCGCCCCTTGAATCAGCTTCGAAGGATGGATCGCATTGATCAGACCGTCGGAAAGCAGACCGCTGTGAATGCTGGTATCGCCGGCGATGAAGCGCGTGACGGTCTTCCAAAGCGCATGGCCGGCGCGGCAGTGCCCCATCTCGCGCGCCAGCACAAACAGCAATTCGTCGTTGGCGAAGTTGATCAAATGCGAGGTGCCCAACACGATGAAAGAGCTGTTTTCCGTGCCGTAGGTGTAGGTGTTCCACATCTGGTCGCCGGAGATGTACACGTCGGGCATATTGGGCAGGCCGAGGATGCGCGCCGCCAAAACCGCCTGGTTCCACACGTCGGGCAATTGCCTGGGGCCGAGGCGAATGGCGTTGAACGTCGATTCGATCCAGGGCCGGCCCACCTTGTCGGAGACCGAGCGCACCACGGCATGCAGCGGGGGAAGGCTCTGCAGCCTGGACATCGCTTGGCCGTCCTGCGCCCACAGGAAAACCGAGCGGTCGAGCTGGTAGCCGGGAAGCAGCGGGCGCAGCCATGCGCATTGCGGGCATACCAACTCCGCCGCGCTCAGGCCGGCCCCGTTGCCTCCGCAGACCTTGCACTGCGGCTGGCCGGAGGCCGAAGGCGGCGCGCCGCTTGCCGCCGGCTGCGGCAGCGCGGCCGCCGATTCGGCCACCAGCTCGCTTCCGCACAGGGTGCAGAAGCGCGAGCCGGGCGGGCCGAGGCCGTGGCCTTTGGGGCAAATCAACGGCGTTGCGATGGTGGCCATTGTCTCTCCTCTTTCGTTTGCCCGGAGATTCGAACTAGCTCCGCTAACTCCGCTATCTCCGCTAACTCCGCTATCTCCGCTATCTCCGCTATCTCCGCTAAAAACCCAACTCCGCCAGCTTGAACATCCAGCTCAGAAAATAGAGGGCTGTCGCGGCGTAGACGGCTTTTGTGAAGTGCGCACCCTCTGTGATCCGGCGAAACGAAATGCGGCGCCACAAGAGAACGATCGCCGCCGGGATCGTGGTGACGGTCCCCAGGAATGCCAGAATGCCGAAGGGATTAGCCAGGAACGCCTTCGCAATCTGCCCCCGGACCATCCATGTGAAGCAGGTGGTCATGCCGCAGCTTGGGCAGGGGAGATGGGTGAGGCGCAGAAAGTTGCACGGCGGCAGCCCGAGTTGCGTATGGGTACCATAGCCGGCCGGCGACGGCTGTAGCCATGCAGCCACTGCAAGTACCGCGCACGCCGAAAGCAGCATGCCCCAGGCAACCAACTTGTCGGCCCGCCCATACGCGACCATCGCGGCGCTCCTCTCGCAATCAGAAATGGCGCCAGAGTGTCCCAAACCTGCCCCAGAACAGGCAGAGAAAGAGAACCGAAAGGCACAGGGAAACAATGTTCAGGTAAAAGGCGCCCTTGGCCCAGCCATCGTCGAGCTGCGGCGCGCGCCCGGCGGCGAAGTCATCCATGTCCTTCTTGGCGAGAAAGATTCCCGGCACGGCCGCGAACGGCCCGCAGCAGAAAAACGATGCAATGCCCAGCCCGATCGCCCACTTGGTGTTGTTGCCCATGACCTTGGCTCCGGGAAAAGGCGGCGGGTACGCCCCCGGCGGCGCCGGAATCGCGCCGGGAGGCGGCGGCGGATAGGAGCTTGGGGGCGGGGCATTCGAAGGTGGAGGCTGGCTCCCGGCAACCTGCTGCCAACCTGCGGAAGGCGCGCCGGCCGGGGCTCCGGGAGGTTGAGCTTTTAGAGGCGTTCCGCACACCTGGCAGAACGCCGACTCCTGCGGAACGGCCGCGCCGCATCTCGGGCAAATCGTTTCATTCATCGCACGTCCCCCCTACTGCGCCATGAGACTCGCTCGGGACCGGCTGCCACGGTCCAGACACGAGGATTCCGCTATTGCGGCCCGCGCCCCGGCAGCACCGCATACGAATCATCGGGCCCGGACTTGAGCTCTCAAGGGGAGGAAAACGGTGCAAGTATAGCGGACTCGCAAGGCGAAGCCAAGCGAAATGCGCGTTCCATGCCCGCAGGCCTGCCTCGCTACCGGCAAACCGGCCTACCCTCCCCGACCGTCCAGTGTAATCGGCGGGCAACGTCCACCGCGGCTCGCATCTAGGCAGCTGTGGATCGGGCCTGGATGGCGAGAAGAAAATCCCCTCGTCGCAGATGGGGAAGCGGGTTTTTCCCTTGACAACTCCTTGCATAGAACCCGCCCTGACGAAGGAGAAGCTCCTTTTGCCCATTTGCTTTCTTGGGCAACACAGCAGCCGATACTTGTCGATCGAATACTGACGTGGAAAGTCAGGCGTCCACGAGTTGCGAGCGAACTTGCGACATCGAATTCACTAGATCTTCTGCGCCTGGAGCTTCGGTTCCGCGCCTGTAAACCTGAAAGCAGTTCTTCCCTCTTCGCTTGGCTGCATACATGGCCTCGTCGGCGCACCGCATAAGCGACCAGGGCTCCCTGCACTCGTGGGGATAGGTCACGACGCCCAGGCTCACGTGGATCACGGCTTCTGCGCCATCGATGGCAATGGGCCTCGCGGCCTCCGCGATGATCTTCGCCGCGACGATTTCGGCTTCCGCGGGAAAGTGCAGATCAGGCAGAACGACAATGAACTCGTCGCCGCCTATGCGGGCCACTGTATCGGTGGCGCGCAGACAAGCGGTCAAGCGGCCGGCCAAACCGCGCAGCAGCTCGTCGCCGGCCTGATGCCCGAGAGCGTCGTTCACCTCTTTGAACGCGTCCACGTCGATCATGAGAAGGCCTAGGCAGCTCTGGAATCTCTGCGCTCGCGTCAAAGAGGTTTGCAGGCGGTCGTTTAGAAGAAGACGATTGGGCAGTCCGGTAAGAGTGTCGTGCTCCGACAGGTGCCGCAGCCGCTGCTCGCTGACGCGCAACGCGACCGTCCGCTCCGTTACGGTACGCCGCAGAACGGCGATCCAGACGAGGGAAGCGAGAATCATCAGGAGGGCGGCGGCAAGAGTGTACAACGTGTGTTCGGCAGTCCACCAGGAAGGTGCGCGCAGAACCGCGATGTCATCGATGGAACGAATGAGGATGCGGACCGACTGGAGTCTCACCACGCCTACGCCCAGGGTGCTCAGCGGGTCAACCTGCACATCGCAGACTCCGGTAATCCGCACCAGGCTTCCATTTTTCACGGGATGCGCCTCGTCCAGTTTCGCGCCTGCCGGCAGGATGGCCGGAAAAAGCATGCTCCCGGCGCGCAGCATAAAGGTGGGATCGGAGGCGGCAGAGTCGCGGCCGATCAGCTCCGCGTCAATGGCGATGAGCTTGCCGCCCGGATCGCCAGTGATGGCCTGATCGCCCGTGATGGCCACCGGCAGAGGTGGCGCCGCAGACCCGCCGGCGGAGCGAAACACGGCGTCTTCCAGCGTCGGCTTCAGCAGGTCGATTGCCGGAAATCCTGCCACGTCGGCAAAAGTGCCTAGCGCAGCCGCGGAGGTCTGCTCGGTTTGTGCGCAGATGCCGTCGCTCGCGTCCTGGATGCAAAGCATGCGTCCGGGCCAATAGAGCGTGATGCGGCCCCGTACATGGACCCGGCGCAGGGGCCCGGCATCGGGCGAGTAACTGAAGAGCTGCGAGATGGGGACGGGGGGCGCCGCAAAGGGATCGCGCGCCGCCGCCTGAATCGTTTTAATGAATGCAATATCCGGGAAGAATACGTGAGCGCCGACCATCTGGCGGTGTTGGTTGGAAACCGGCGCTGAAATTCCCCGAATGCGGATCAGCGAATCCACCATGGATTCGTAGTCGACACCCTCCTGGCGCAAGGAAACAGCATCGAACGATCCCCCGTCGCCGGCCATCTGCAGGACCACATTATGCGGCCGGAATTGCACCGAACGCACCCGGCCTTCGACTTCGACCCAACTGCACTCCATAACGCCATCGAGCATCTGAGAGACGGGCAATCTGGGAGGGTTGGCGGGTAGACTCGAATGCCCAAGGGCGCTCACCTTTTTGGCAACGACGATCGCGGTAAAATCGCCGGGCCCGGTGACTCCCGTAATATCGACCAGGTCGGCAAAATGAAGCGGAAGGACCGGTTGCTTCGGAACGGAGACATAGGTGCACCCGGAATGATCGCAAACGAAAAGAGAACCGCGGCGGATGTCGATGTACGGATCGTAGTATGCAACCACCGCGCGCAAGTGAACCGGATACTCGCGGCGCGCCGTTTCCGCAGACAGATTGTGCGCGTCGCGGACAGCGGTGAACGTGTGCACCGCCTCCATGGATTGCGCATGACCGCGGACAGGCAAGGCCATGCTTACCACACCCGCCAGGACGCAAACCCCAAACCGCATCCGGTCACCGCGGTAGGCGACCGTGCCCCGGCTAGGGAAAAGCCCCCCGTCAGGGGGACAAAGGCGAGGAACCGGTGCGGTCCGCACCCGAACGGTATGCTGGGCCATGCGGGTTCTACGGATCGCATCGAAGTACTTCATCCATGCACCGGTGGGCATCCCCCGCCGGCGTCGTAGTTCTCCGCCTTGCGCCGATGCCGATGTCAGCAACGTCAATGATTGACCTTATCTGCCAACTCTATCGGCAAATAGCTCCGACATTTCAGTCACCTTGGTCCGGTGCGGATCTCAACCCCGTCTGCCTACCTTCGAATCCTTTGGGAACTCGTATCCCGCGAGCCTGCACTTCACTGTGTCCCAATCTCGACCACTCCACGCTCAGCGCGTGGCTCAGGTAGCGGGGCGCAGTGAGTTCCTTCACAAATGATGGGTGCCCCAGGGTGCCTCGAATTTCGGCGCCTGGGATAGCACAAACCTTGTCTGCCCAGGCGTCTGCTGCAACACGCTGGAGTTCGGGGCATCGTGAAATGTCAATGCGCCCGCCAAAGCCGCAAAGGACCCGCTGGAATCCTCATCGCAGTCTCGATAGCTGCCAGTCTCGCTTTGGGTTTCCCTCCGGCTCGCGGCATTTTCGCCGGCTCCGGACTACTGCTCCGTCGCCCCGGCGGCGCGCACTTGGTTCAGCGCCAGAAGCCTTTCCAGAATTTCCTGGTCCATGAGCTTCGCCGGCCATCCATACGCCGCGAACACCGCCTCATCCAGCTTGCGGTGGGCGTTTTCCAGCCACGTGCACTCGCCGGCGCTCATGTCGTTGTAGAGATTCGTCAGCGTCCGCGCGGCCAGCTCCTCGGGCGAAGCCTTGGGCGGATTGAGCCAGCGATCCCGCTGCTTCACCAGCTCCTTGGCCGCGGCGGCAATCGCCTTCACCAACGGCGAACTTTTCGGCTCCTGCCCCGGCGGCCAGGGGAAGGGGAAGGTCTCGAAGGTCGAGGTGGGGGTGTAGCGGAATCCGCTCTCGACCTCGCGAAGCTGCGTGCCCTGTGCGCGAGCCCAGACCTCGTGCGCGCGCGAGTGGAGGACGCCGAAGAAGTAGTCGTCGGCGCGAGCAATGGCAAATGTAGCTGAGTCGGGAATTGTTCCGGGCACGAGCCAAACGAACAGCCGGTGCTTTGAAACCCGTGGAGTAGCGACAAAACGATTGAGCTTTGCCACCGCCGCGCGGAAGTCCGGCCGGGGCTCTCCATGTATCCACCACTTAAGGCGGTACCCCTCCCGATTGTTCGTCTCGCGCTCTTGCATCACGTGTTCCCGCACATATTCGAACGGCATCTGATAGAGCGCGGCCTGCTCCTCCGGCATGTCTACGCCGAAGTCGATGATGTACATGCCGCGTGGGCGGCGCGTGATGTCGAGGCCGTTGATCCAGGGACGAACCACATCGGAGTTGTGGCGGCCGTTTGGGTTGAGCGGCGCAGCCAACATTTTGCGTGCCATTTCAGGATCGATATCGAAGGCCCCGACCTTTGTCGTGCCCATGAAACACAGGTTCGCGTTTTCCGCCATCGGCACTGCGCGGGTCGCGTCGGAGCCGGAGGTGAGATCGGAATTGATCGCGTCCACTGGAGCGCCGTTCAGCACGCGCCCTGGCTCCTCGCCGCCATCGAAACCCACGATGGAGATGTGTACTGCCGCGCCTTCATTGATCCACGGGCGGTCGCTCCAGGCCATGAAGATGTTGCCGCTTTCGGTCACGCGCTTGAGCACCTCGCGGTTGGCCCCGCCGCGAATCGCCTGCGTGGCAACCAATCCTACCGCGCGCACCTGCTTGCGCTCGACCATCTCTCGCGCCTTCTCGAACCAGTACGTCACCAAATCCGCCTCGGCCGGAACGCGGTCCTTGTAGAGCTGGAGCAGAGCATCGACGTATCTGTCGCCCAGATTGCGCCGCAGAAGCTTTCCGCCCAAAAACGGCGGATTGCTGACGATGAAATCGACCTTGGGCCAGGCCGGCTCGCTGGCATCGCCTGCCGCGTCGAGCTTGGGGCTGCCATCGGCATTCAACTCAAGGATCGCGTCGCGATGCTGGATATTCGCGAGCACGCGCAGGATCGGCTCCTCCGGCGCGCCCATATTGGTTTCTTTGCGCCACTGCAGGTAGCCGATCCAGACGACGACCGAGGCCAGCTCGTGCGCATAGACGTTGGTCTCGATGCCGTAAAGTTGCGAGGGCGAGACCTTGCAATCCAGGTAGGCCAGATGATGGTCGATGGAGTAGATGTGCGCCTCTTGCCACAGATCGAGCAGCAGGCGGAGGGCGACGTAGAGGAAATTGCCGCTGCCGCAGGCAGGATCGAGGATGCGGATCGAGGCGAGCTCGTCCATCCAACCGTGGAGCTTGGCTTCGAGTTGGGCGCGGAGCTTGGCGCGCGAAGCGGGCGAGGCCGTTTGCATGGCCGCGGCGATCTCTTCTGCCCCTGCTTTGACCTCGGCCCAGCGGCGGCGGAGCGGAGCCATGACCACCGGCTCGACGACAAGCAGAATGTCTTCGCGGCTGGTGTAGTGAGCGCCGAGCTGAGCGCGCTTCTCCTCGTTGAGGATGCGCTCGAAGAGGGTACCGAAGATGGCCGGCTCGACGCGGCTCCAGTCGAGCAGGGAGGCTTTGCGGAGAATGCCCAGGTCCTCGTGTTCGAGGTCGAGGACAGTGTCTTCTCCGGCGCGAAAGAGGCCGCCGTTGAAGTGGTGAATGGCGATCATGCCAAAGTCTTCTTCGCCAGTGGCCATGGCGGCGAAGAGTTTCTTGAGCCTGCGGACAAAGACTCGCGGCTTCTGGCGATCGAGGAGAATGGATTCGCGGAAAAGATTGTCGGGAAGCAGGCCGACGCTATCGGCAAAGAGGCAGAAGAGCAACTGCATGATGAACCGGGCCACCGCTTCGTTGTCTTCGTGGCGCGCCCGCAGTTTGTCCTTGAGCTTCGTGAACTCCTCGGCCGCCTTCTTGGTAACGCGGACTTCGAGCGCGCCGGGCTTGAGCTTTTCGGGGTCTTGAAAGACAGCGCGGAGGATTTCGAGCGCCGGAAGGTCGGAGCCTGAGACCGGAGCGGAAAGGATGAGATCGTCGAGCGTGAACTTGTAGACGATAGCCGGAGTGTTCGTGAAGTTGGTGTGGACCTCGAA
>Ga0187784_10002047_pt1 | contig 16115 bp, 13 predicted proteins | sample 1015_SJ02_MP15_2_FD_132964 | JGI IMG/M metagenome (GOLD analysis project Ga0187784, IMG submission 132964) | Tropical peat soil microbial communities from peatlands in Department of Meta, Colombia - 1015_SJ02_MP15_20_MG | ecosystem: Environmental > Terrestrial > Soil > Wetlands > Peat | place...
CGAGGCCGAGTATGCTTGCTGGATGAAGGCTGCAGGATTTCCCGAAGTCCGCCGGATCAACCTACCTGGGCCCAGTGACCTTATTGTGGGTTTAGCACAATAGGGCGACTCATGCTCCGATGAGTAACGCCCAACGCCTTGTGTCTCCTGGTCTGGGGGGTCGATCTTTGTTGCTCACCTGAAAGCGGAACGGTTCCTAGCAAACTCGTTGCTCCGCGGAGCGGCGCAAGCAAAGGATCAATCGCAGAGGGATGCTGTGGGCCGGTGTCTTTGCCCACGTGCAATCGCTGTTGAAGTTGCGTCAAGCCCCTCCCGCATTGCGCAGCGGCCAGCAATGGCACATCGGCGGGGATTAAAGCTACTACGCCTTCCTGCGCGAGTTGTGGAACGAAAAATTACTCGTCCTGTACAACAATTCTCCGTCGGCCGGAATCCCACTCGACGATACCCCCTGCGGAACGCGCACACTCTGCAATCGATATTCGGCAATGCTTCTGCATCCATACAAGCGCACGAGGCCCGAGTGACTCCGGCCCGTGAATCTATTGCGGTCTTTGAGAGCCGTTAGATCGCAATCCCAAGGATGAAATCTTCGGACGAAGACGAGTTCGCCTCGCATGCACGGAGTTGGAAAGCGCCTGTTGCGGGCGACCTGGCAGCAATCCTGCATCGAAGGTCTTAGGCGACATCGAGCGGGCTTTCTGCACAGCCAAGGCCGGGAAGCTGTTCGTCGCTGTCCGAGTACCTTCTGTGAGCACGATCACCTGCGCCTGAGAGGCTGATCACCGAATCATCGGCATTCGAGGGGCATGCTGGCATTGTTCCGCGGCCGGGCGAATGTGCCTGCCCGTTTTGCGAATCCGTCGGCCGCCTACGCCTCGCCCCTGGAGGGACCTATGGCCATTCTCGATTCCGCAACTGGAAAGCTCATTCGTGACTACTCGATAGAGGAACTGATCGACGCCGCCAAACTGATGCGCGGGTACGACCTGGTCGCGCTCTGTGCGGCCGGATCGGGCCATGCCGGAGGCACTCTCTCCATCATGGACGTCACCGCCGCTCTTTATCTCAAAATCGCGAACCACGATCCTGGCAATCCTCTATGGTCAGAGAGGGACCGAATCATCTGGTCTGGGGGACACAAGGCACCCAGCCTCTACCTTGGCCTCGCATTTGCTGGATTCTGCAAATTGCAAGATGTCATGCTGTTGCGCAAACTCGGATCCCCGTTCCAGGGTCATCCGCATTGGTTAAAGTTACCCGGCGTCGAGGTCTCGACCGGCTCGCTAGGACAAGGGCTCAGCATTGCGGTTGGCGTCGCTCTGGCCGGCAAACTCAACGACAAGAACTATCGCACTTTCTGCATCATGGGCGACGGCGAACAGCAGGAAGGCGAGATTTGGGAAGCAGCGATGGAAGCTGCGCACTACAAGCTCGAAAACCTGGTCGGAATTGTGGACTTCAACCGCCTTCAGATCGACGGTCCTGTTTCCGAGGTCATGAATATTGATCCACTCGAAGAAAAATACGCTAGTTTCGGTTGGGATGTTGTGCGCATCAATGGACACGACATGGCGCAAATTCTGAACACACTCTCTGCGAATCGGGCCGGAGCGGGCAAGCCACTCCTGGTTGTAGCCGAAACTGTGAAGGGGAAAGGTGTCAGCTTCATGGAGAACGTTGCCGGATGGCACGGAAAGGCTCCGAACCATGAGGAAATGATTCAGGGATTACGCGACCTGGGACTGCTCGACCGGATCCCATACGCAGGGCTGTTGGAACATGCAGAGCGATACCAACGTGAGGTTACGCGTCAGCTCAACGAGAAGGTACCACGCTTTAGCCGAGACTACTGGTGGAATCACTCGATCATCATGAACACAAAGATGGAGCCTACCCGTGCAGGATTCGGGCGGGCACTGGCACAGAACGGCGACGATGAGAGAGTTGTCTGCCTGGGCCTCGACATATCCGGATCGATCACGATCAGCGATTTCTATGCGGGAAGGCCCGAGCGTAAGAAACGTTGGATCAGCATGGGAATCGCCGAGCAATCTGCAACCGCGGCTGCCGCCGGACTTGCCAAAGAAGGAAAACTCCCCGTCTTGGGTACCTACGCAACGTTCGCAGCCGCCCGAAACCTAGACCAGATCAGAACGTCCATCTGCTATGGGAATTTCAATGTGCTAATTGCAGGCGCCCACGGTGGTGTCTCGGTCGGGCCAGATGGCGCGACCCATCAGGCTCTGGAAGATCTGTTTGCGGTTTCTGGACTGCCGAACATGTCGGTGGTCGTTCCCTGCGATTCGATTGAAACTCGGAAAGCGACGAGCCATCTGTTATTAAAGCACAGGGGCCCAAAGTACATTCGATTTGCCCGCGAATCAACGCCGGTTGTCACGATGGAAACAACACCATTTGTGTTCGGACAGGCGAACATTATACGTCTTCGTCGGGCGGCAAGCGAACTTGTAGAAGCGTTCGACACACAAATCTCTAGCCGCTACCGTAACGAATCGGAAGACTTGACCATCATCGCCTGCGGGCCGATGGTCCCCGAGGCGATGCGCTCTGCTTACATTTTGCAGCAAGAGTTTGGCTGGGAAACGCGTGTCATCAACATGCATACGCTGAAGCCGATGGATGAAGAAGCGGTAATTCGGGCGGCGCAGGAAACAGGAATGATCATCACAGCCGAGGAACATCAGATTGGTGCCCTGGCGTGGCGCGTAAGCGGAATTATCACCGGCTCACCAAGTCTTTATGGCAGGCCTGTGATCACTGGCGCGGTTGGGGTACGTGACCGGTTTGGGGAATCCGGCGCCCCCTGGGAGTTGATCAAAGAATTCGGAGTCAGCGCCGAACACATCGCGCAAAAGGCAGTGGAGTTGGCTAGGATTCGCCACCCTGTTAATGCCGAACACTCGACAAACAACGTGATCCCGACTCGATAGGTGTTGCGGTTATGGCACCGTCGTTCGGATCCTATTATGATCGGTCCTGGGAAACGTGCCTTCAGCACCCACGGCTCGTCGCACGATCCTGGTGGTGCCTTCGTTCCGTGACCGCATACTGGTAATCGTCGATGAAGTCACAACCGTGTGCAGGCCCGGCGAGTTGATCGATGTGCTCGCGACCGAACGCCGCATCTCCCTTAATGTGCGGTTAAAGGATCTAATCGACACCCGTCAAGCGTCCGAAATTGCCGAAATGCTTCCGGGAAGAAGTCAAGAAAGAAGTGGAGCAGATTTACCAAAGCAAGCCCCGCTTCGCACGGCAGTGGCCAGGTCGCTGTCGTGAAATGGATTGAGGGAACCGTGCTCGATACGCTTGCAGACGCATGCCTGAGTTGTTCCGTCCCTTGTCCACAAGCCGCTGAGCTGGCTAGACGAACTCCAGAACCTTCGTGGGAGTCTTTTCTCTAGCCTGCACCATCAAACTCTCAAACTGTGTCCGATCCATGCAGACGGCGTGTTGGCCGTATCGTGCCCCTTTCCCCGTTACATGCCAATAGGGCATCCAGCAGAATTGTTTGCCATCCCCAACACGTTCCATCACAACCAGGAATGGGTAGAACGTTACCCCCTCCTCCTCTTCGCCCAGCCACGATTCTAGCTGCGCAGGGAGGAACGCGGAGACGATCTTGAACTCCTCGTCACCGTAGCCCAGCTGAAAATCCAGACTGAGACGTAACTCTCGCGCTTCGCCGCATTCCGGACAGTGTTCTGGGTTCATCCTTTGGAAGTTATACAGCGTGTCGAACAACCTCTGATGTGTGGGATATTTCTTATGACAAGTATTGCAAAAGAAATAAGCGGAAGGCATTAGCAGACCTCCATCGAAGGAAACGATATTAGAAACGTCTCCAAAGCAAAAAGCTCTGGGTGGTATTTTCTTCTGCGGCAGAGACTGGCTGCCGTGATGAAAATCACACCCAAGGAAGAAAGGAATTGAATCGAGTACAAATGCGCGTGAGACTCTAATGAGCTTTCCCCTCGAAGCGAGTCAACTTCCACACAGTGCCCGGGGATCACTGCATTCACAAGCCTGCTGAGCTGGAAAGAAAGCAGGCCGGGGCGCCGGAGAGTGGCGAATTCTTCTAGAGTAAACCGCGAGGGGTAAAGTGCGGGGCCGGCCAAGGCCAGTTGTTGAGTTGAGACCCGCCCCGAGACGTTAATTCTTTCCCCTCTAAACGCATGCGAAAATCCTTCGCCACGTGTTTTCCGGTACATGCTGGCTAATTTGGGTCGCAGTGTCCGTCACTCAGAGGCAGCCTTGACAGACTCTGAAGGTCGGGCAAGGTTCCACCGGTACCAACTACGCGGCTTTTAGGACCTTCGGCGCGTTCACTTTGATTTGTTTTGGCTTGGCTCCGGCGCGTTTGGGCATCTGGATCGTCAGCACGCCATGCGTGTAATTAGCCTCAATCTTCTCCGCGTCCACTGTGCTCGGAAGTGCGAAGGAACGGGAGAAGGCACCATAGTGTCGTTCCTTCCGGCGGAAATTCTCTTCCTTGACGTCCTTCTCCAGCTTTCGTTCCCCATGCACGCTAAGCACATGATTCTCGACCTCTACCTTAATGTCCTTTTCATCGATCCCGGGCACTTCTACCTTGCAAGTCAATTTTTGATCATCCTCGTAGATGTCTGCCGGCGGACCGAATTCCCAGCTGCTAATGCTCTCCTCAAACGGTGACAATAATGTGGAACGGCCGAAAAACTTCTCGAACATGCAGTTCATTTGCCTTTGAAGTGACGTGAATTCCTGCAAAGGTTGCCAACGCACAACTGATTTCATACTTCCACCTCCTAGGAGTGCATGCGACGATGAATCTCAGTCTTCTTTCTCAATGCAACTACGGAAAATTAGCAAAATCAGTGACTTGGATCACAACCTAGAGGTGGCGACAGCTGCGTGTTGCACGGCAGGCTATTTTTCCCTGCCGGGTGGCCACGCGACATTTGCGACTAGCAGATTCTTTGAGTTCCCAGGCTGAGTTTCCGACCGCCCAACTTTACGGTTGGCGATCATGCTCGATGTGCCCCGTGTCACAGACACAATCTGCCTGGGTGCGCCAACATTGAAGCAACAGGAACGGAAGGCCGCCCGGGCCAGTTCTAATTCGTCCGGAGGGGGCTCACCATGAAAAAAGCAATGATTCTCTTCTCTCTGGTCACCGTCGTCTGTATGTGCATAACGAAGGGTTCTGCGCAGGAAAAGTCTTACATTAAGGTAAAGGGGAGCGAGCTGAATGGTGGAGTCGTTATCTTGGACGTCGTGAAAGCGGGCAAGATTTACCGGCTACAGTGCAATGAGGGAGTTGAGGGCTGCACGACTCTGGGGAGCGGCACCTATCAGATGCTTGAGCTCCCCGAGGGTTTCGGGATGTATGACTGCAGAGACGTCGAGGTCTATCCGGAGACCGCGGCAGTCCCGGAAGTCAGCGCAAGCATCAAGAGTCAGAAGTTAGGCGAATACTGCCTGTTGGAGAAGTGACGCGTGCCAGTGAAAACAGTATGGGTAAACTTACGATCGAGTACGTACAACGTCGACCACGCGGGGCAGAAGACCTCCCGCCCAATGTTGTGGAGCTTTGGATCGGAGTTTCTGGAAGGAAGGTCGATATCAATATTGTGCGACGCGGTTTCATTCTCGCGGATCCGGTGATGCGTGCTATTAGGGAACGGGTCAGATGCCTCGCTTTGGCCAGCGCGAGTGTCAGCCGACCTCTAGGGGAACGACTCGGTTTCTCCCCTGAACTGAGTCCTGAGTGGCGCCAGTTCCTCGACAGGCTGTTGCAAAAAGCCGATTCCTGGTCTTTCGTTGTTAATTCTGAGTTGAAGTGGAGACCAAGCTGAAGGCTGTCTCCAAACGCCACCCGTAGAGCTAGAAACGTACTTTGACGTCGACTCGAAAAGCTGCGGTCGTCGGCGTCTCTTGGGCCGGGTTTTGGATCGGCTTATATTCAACGCCTTGAGCTCGCGGAAATTCTCTAGCTTCCTTGCCGGGGATGGCGCTGCCTCGGAAGTGACGACCACTGGTGTGGGCAAGCTGTCAGGCAGCGAATTTCCTAAGCTGCCGTTCTCCGCAGGCGAGACAGCATTGAATCGAGGAGCTGCTCATTCTTGCGTAATCCCTGCTTAAAGTCGTAGTGATCCGTGTGCGCAATCTCCTTCAATAGTTCTCGATGGCGCTGTTCAAGGATGATCAGCAGAAGTTCCCGCTCCTCTGTGCTCAATGTCAATTCCATAATTCCTCCTCGTAACCTCTCTACATCAAACATCCCTGATCTCGACGAGGAAGCCCCGGCTGAAAAATGGCTTGCCAAGTAATGCCAACGATTCAAGTGCGGAGGTCACAGCAGAATCGTCTCGTCCGGGGTCCGTCTAAGCTGTTTTCTCGTCAGAGGCTTCGGGACTTCCGCTCGCTGCAATGACCAGAATGGGGAGTTGGCCCGACGGTCTGCCCGAGTCACACATGAGGCTTTCACCGAAGCCTTTCGACTGGCCAGAGCTCGAACCGCAGTGATCTCGGCTAGCGCCTCCCCGCGATTCGAAAAGTGTCTATTCATTGCCTCTCCTTGCTGCTACTGCGATTATGAGTAGCTCAATGCAGCCCACTCGAACGCGCACGCAGCACGTTCGAGCAACGTTCGCGCATTTTCTTCGTTCACCGGGTGTGAAATCCTGATACCACTCAGAAACTGATAAAACATCTCTGGCTCCTCCACGTTGATGACTTTGTCGGCTTGCATCCGAATTGCATTGCAGCCCAAAGCTGAAGCGGCCAGCCCGGCAACTAAAACCCGCGCAGCGCTTCTGCGCCGGATAGCTGCAACTGCTGCCGCAATACCTGTTGCGGTCTTCCCTTGCGTCTCTTTCGGCGGGCGGGCGCGGCGATATGAGCTGTTCTTGTTTACACACTACTATTCTACGACCAGTCCCAGGCTTGGTTCCGGCGTCGATTTCTCACGATCCTTGCCTTAATGACCTTCTAGAGCACGCTCAACAGAAACTCGCAGTTCGGACTATCCTGAGAAATCAGGAGTCCGATTCAATGCGCCACACAAACGTTCTTCAGGACTTTCTCCAAGACGTCGCCTATGCCGCCCGAATTTTAAAGAATGCCCCGACCTACGGTGCGACTGTTCTCGCAACGATTGCCCTCGCATTGGTGCGGTAAATCCTTGAAAAAGCACGTCATCAGAACTTCTTTTTCAGCTGCAAGTATGCCCGTGCTTTAGCTTTCTTCTTTCAGTTCGACTCTGTGGTGGCTGGGAGAACAGGTGATGTCGGTTGGCATCTGCCTCCGGGAAAAACTGCTCCCCCACGCACTTCAGTCTGCGCAGTCGGATCGCAACAGGACAATCACTTTCGACGTTTGCTGACCGCAGGGATGGCTTGTGTTCGGAGTTGAGGCTTTGCGGTGTGATCACGATCACAACATGCTATTGCAAGAGCCCCTCAGCGGCTAGGGGCGAGCTACAAAATCACCTCTGACTGTGACTGGCGGTACAGCCGACAACGGTAAACGAGCTAGATCATATAAGGTAAAAAGCGAATCTCCCCTGGAGGGTCGCCATGAAGCGCGTTTTGATTCTTGGTGCCGCAGGCAGGGACTTCCATAATTTCAACGTCATTTTTCGTGATAATCCCGCTTACCACGTAGTCGCATTCACAGCCACGCAGATTCCTGATATTGCCGGACGCCGTTATCCACCCGAGCTCGCCGGAAGCTTGTATCCAGAAGGCATTCCTATCTTTGAAGAAAAGGACCTCGAAACTCTGGTCGCCGAACACCAGATTGATGTGGTGGTGTTTGCCTACAGCGACATTTCCCACCAGAACCTGATGCATCTCGCCTCGCGCGCGGTGGCGGCGGATGCCGACTTCTGGCTTCTGGGAACTCGGCGCACGCGACTCAAGTCGTCGGTCCCGGTGATTTCCGTATGTGCCGTCCGAACTGGCTGCGGCAAGAGTCCGGTTTCGCGCCTGGTTTCCGCAGAGCTGCGCCGGCGGGGCCGACGGCCAGTCGTCATTCGTCATCCCATGCCTTACGGGGACCTTGCGGCGCAAGCAGTGCAGCGTTTCGCCGTTATGGAAGACCTCGACCTCCAGCAATGTACGATCGAAGAACGCGAAGAATACGAGCCGCACATCAACCAGGGAACGGTGGTGTATGCGGGAGTGGACTACGAGAAAATTCTCCGTCGTGCGGAGAAGGAAGCGGATGTCATTCTGTGGGACGGAGGCAACAACGACACTCCTTTCTATGCCTCTGATCTGGAAATCGTGGTCGTCGACCCGCACCGTGCCGGGCACGAACTCTCCTATTTTCCGGGCGAAGTCAACCTCCGGCGCGCGGATGCGGTCGTGATTAATAAGGTTGACACTGCCGATCAGCGTGATCTAGAGACGGTTCGCCATAACATAAAGCTCCACAATCCTAAAGCCGTGGTTTTTGAAATGGCGTGTTGCGTTTCCGTCCGCGAGCCATACCTTGTGAAAGGACAGCGCGTTCTAGTGGTGGAGGATGGTCCAACACTCACTCACGGAGAGATGCCCTACGGCGCAGGGGTGGTTGCCGCGCGGCAGGGCGCGGCCGCAGAACTGGTGGATCCGCGACCCTATGCCGTTGGATCAATCCGCAGCACCTTTGAACGCTATCAACACCTAACCAACCTCTTGCCCGCCATGGGTTACAGCACGATGCAGAAGCACGAACTTGAGGAAACTATCCGCCGTACTCCGTGCGATCTGGTGCTGATCGCCACTCCGATTGACCTTGCCCGGGTGATCAAACTCGACAAGCCGAACCTCCGCGTGACCTACGAAGTCGAAGAACTCACCAAGCCGAGCTTGGCCGAATTGCTTGCTAAGTTTGCGCATGAGCACGAGCCAGCGCTGGCAGGAGTCGAAAAATGACCAGCAAGGATTTTCTCTCGATTCGAGATTTCTCGCCCTCGGAGATCCAGTACTTACTCATTCTTGGCCGCCAGGTAAAGGCTGACCCGACCGGTTTTAGCATGGCACTCCGGCGCCAAACACTGGCCATGATCTTCGAGAAACCTTCTTTGCGCACGCGGGTGACTTTTGATGTTGGCATCCAGCAACTGGGTGGCTTCTCGCTCTACCTGTCTCCTGCCGAGATCAACATGGGCAAACGGGAGTCGCTATACGACGTGGCCAAGAATCTCGAACGCATGGTGCAGGGCATCATGATCCGCACGTTTGACCACGAAGTCGTGGTGCAGATGGCGCAGTGTGCCAGCATTCCCGTGATCAACGGACTTACCGACTACTCTCATCCCTGCCAAGCGATGGCGGACTACTTCACCATTTGGGAGGCTAAAGGCCACCTGGAGGGTCTGAAGGTCGCATTTGTCGGCGACGGCAACAACGTTGCGCGCTCCCTGACATTTGCCGGAGCCCAGCTAGGCGCAAATGTCTGGCTGGCAACCCCGCCAGGGTACGAGCTCGACGCGGAGTCCGTTCGCTGGGCTCGAGAGCGCGGTGCAGAGACCGGTGGTTCTTTCACCATGACGAATGATCCCGAAGAGGCAGCGTCCGATGCGGATGTGATCTACACCGACGTCTGGGCCAGCATGGGACAAGAGGCCGAAGCGGAGAAGAGAAAACATATCTTCTTCTCTTATCAAGTCGATACCGCTCTGTTCCGCCGCGCCAAACGCGACGCCATATTTCTGCACTGCCTGCCCGCGCACCGTGGTGAAGAAGTCACCAACGATGTGATCGACTCGCCGCGCTCGCTGGTATTTCAGCAGGCCGAGAACCGGCTGCACTCGCAAAAAGCGATCATGCTGGAACTGATGAGAGGTGAATTCGTCAAACTTCCGGGGCTGGTCGAGTTGCGAGAACTGGTGCACGCCTAAGAGCTTGAACTGATAGCGACTTATGAAGACGATGCTCCTTGCCGTTGGCGGAAACTCCCTGATTCGCGCGGGGGAAAAGGGAACCATCGGCGAGCAGCGCGCAAACGCCCAGCGGACGGCGACGCAGATTGTCGGCTTAACCCGAGCGGGCTACCGGCTGGTGCTCACGCATGGTAACGGTCCGCAGGTCGGGGCAGAGCTGCTGCGCTCGGAACGGGGGGCAAGCCAGATCCCCGGACACCCGCTGGACGTTTGCGGCGCCTCCACTCAAGGTGAGATCGGATATCTTCTCGAGCAATCGCTGCAAACCGAACTGCAGCACGCTGGTCTGCACGTGCCGGTCACGACGATTCTCACGCAGAGCCTGGTCTCTCTCGACGATCCCTCGATGAAGCACCCTAGCAAGCCAATCGGTCCTTTCTATTCGCGCGCCGATGCTGAGGAACGCCAGCGCCGTTTGGGATGGGAGATCGTGGAGGATGCCGACCGCGGTTATCGCCGTGTGGTGCCGTCTCCAGACCCGATCGACATTATTGAGGTGGAGGTCATTCGAGATCTCGTCGAGCAGGGCGTGCTGGTCATCGCATGCGGAGGCGGAGGGATTCCTGTCCTCTGGAGGGATGGCAAATTGGAAGGCGTAGAAGCTGTCATCGACAAGGACCGCGCCTCGGCTTTGCTCGCTTCACGCCTCGGCATAGATCTGTTCGCCATCTCCACGGATGCCGATTACGTGTACTTGGACTACAAGAAGCCCACGCAGCGTCCTCTGCGCCGTGTCGGCGTGGCTGAACTGGAGCAGTACGCAAGGGCTGGCCACTTCCCATCGGGGAACATGGGCCCCAAGATCGAATCCGTGCTGCGCTTCTTAAGTCATGGCGGGAAGGAAGCCATCATTACTTCTTGCGAAAATCTGTGCAAATCGGTGGCCGGGTCTGCGGGAACGCACGTATTCCCCGATCGCACCGGTGTGGAAATCAAGCTGAACACAAAGTTCGAACTTCCGGTGGGAGGACGCTGATGCCCGAGACGATTGCTGCTCACACACCAAGCCAGTCTCCTGTCTTGGACCCGCCACTGAGAGGTGGAATGACGTTAAAACACGTCGTTGAATCCCAGCAATTCACCGTTCCGCTGCTCATGGAATTATTCGAGCGGTCGCGAGGTATGGAGCGCGTGGTGGCGCGGGGAGGCTCCCTCGATTACCAGAACCGCATCATGACCACTCTTTTTTATGCGCCTTCCACCCGCACTCGGCTCTCGTTCGAAGCTGCCATGCATCGCCTGGGCGGCAGGGTGCTGTCAACAGAAAATGCGAGCACGTTTTCATCGGAAGTCGAAGGCGAGCAGGTGGAGGACTCGATCCGCATTGTCGGCAGTTATTCGGACGTAATCGTCATCCGCCACCCCGAAGATCACGGTGCGCGGCGCGCCGCGGAAGTTTCGCCTGTGCCGGTGATCAATGCCGGGGATGGAAATGGCGGGCAGCATCCGACCCAAGCTCTGCTGGATCTCTATACGATTTACCGGCAGCGCCCGCTTGATGGCCTAAGCGTGGCCATCATCGGCGAACTGGATAAGGGGCGCACGGCGAGATCACTGGCGTATCTGCTGGCCAAGTTTGAACGAGTGAAGATGTTCTTCGTCAGTCCACCCCAACTGCAGATGAAAGCGGACATCCTTAGTTATCTTGATGAGCACTGCATCCGCTACCAACTGGAGTCGGATCTCGACCGGGTAATTGGCGAAGTGGACGTGGTGTACCAGACGCGAATCCTGCCCGAGCGAGTCCGGGATAAGAATAGTCTGAGGAGTTATGCCATTGATTCGACTGCGTTGCACCGCATGAAGGCGGACACCCTGATTCTTCATCCGTTACCCCGCACAGTCGAGTTAGACAGATCAGTCGATGCCGATCCTAGAGCGATGTACTTTCGCCAAGCTAGGAATGGGCTCTATGTGCGGATGGCACTATTAACCATGCTGTTGGAAACGAGATGAACGCGAGGTGCTGCAGTAGCTGACAGCTATCATCGGGAGAGGAACGTATGGCAACGCAATTCCTAGAGCAACCCTTACACACCCAAGACTTTGTTGAACTCGAGAACCGGTATGGAGCTCACACCTATCGTCCGCTCGACGTTGTGGTTGAGCGTGCGGAAGGCGTCTGGGTGTATGACGTCGAAGGCCGACGTTACCTCGATTGTCTGGCTGCATATTCCGCCGTGAATCAAGGACACTGTCACCCCAAGATTCGGCAGGCTCTTGAGGACCAGGCCCGGAAAGTCACGCTCACCTCGCGTGCATTCCGCAACGACCAACTGCCTTTGCTCTGCAAGGAACTCCATGATTTGACCGGCTTCGACATGGTTCTTCCCATGAACTCAGGTGCGGAGGCTGTCGAAACCGCGATCAAGACGGCTCGCAAGTGGGGTTACAAGATTAAGGGCATTCAGCAGGACGAAGCCGAAATCATTGTGTGCGCCAATAACTTCCACGGCCGCACTGTTACCATCGTGAGCTTCTCCACCGACGAACAATATCGCAATGGCTTCGGTCCCTTCACTCCTGGATTCAAAGTCATCCCATTCGGCGATGCACGCGCCCTCCGCCAAGCCATCACACCCAACACTTGCGCTTTTCTCGTGGAGCCCATTCAAGGCGAAGCGGGAATTGTCATTCCGCCTGAGGGATTTCTCCGGGAGGCAGCGGCAATTTGCCGCCAGAATCAGGTATTGCTGATGGCCGACGAAATTCAATCCGGGCTGGGACGAACGGGCAAGCTCTTCGCTTATATGCACGAGGCGGTTACGCCCAATATCTTGATCATCGGCAAGGCGCTCGCCGGAGGTTTCTATCCAGTCTCGGCCGTGTTGGCGTCTCGCGAGATTCTTGGCGTGTACAAGCCCGGCGACCATGGCAGCACGTTCGGCGGCAATCCCATGGGCTGTGCCATCGCGCGGACCGCGTTGCGCGTTCTCGTCGAGGAGAAGATGGTGGAACGTTCCGCTGAGCTTGGCGCCTATTTCCTGACTCTGCTGCAGTCGCTGCGAAGCTCAGATTTGAAAGAAGTGCGCGGCAAAGGCTTGTGGATCGGCGTCGAACTCCACAGCCCCGCGCGCCCCTACTGCGAGGCGCTAAAGGAGGAAGGAATCCTGTGCAAGGAAACCCATGACCGCGTAATTCGCATCGCACCGCCTCTCACCATCAGTCGTCAGGAGATTGACTGGGCTTTTGAGCGAATCACTAAAGTGATTCAGTGGCATTAAAGGGAACTGTCTGGCTCTCGCAGACGGTCCAGGGTTCCGTCGTGAGTCGTGCGCTGCGAGATTGAAGCACTAACAATGAGGTCGGCAATGCAGCTCTTGGTTCGATCCATCCGCGAAACGAACTGATCTTTCACAATCAGACTTTCTGTAAAGCTGTCAATCAGTCGCTCCCGCGCGTGTTGTAGCTTGAGGCGCTGGACCCTCAGCGTCTCCACACTTTCCAGCGTAGCGCCAACCTCGAGGTCACCCTGATATTCATGCTCCAACCTTTCGGGATGCATTGGTGGATCCACTTCGAGCCAGACGGCCGATTCCAGAAACTCACCCAGACCTGCGCATTGCTGCGGATTCTCTCGCCACTAAATCGATGACCATCCGATCCACTGTATCGGTAGTAGCGGACGTACTTCATTTGATGGCCAGCCCCCGTTTGATGGGTGGTCTTGCTGTAGTAGGCATTAGCCGCACCTTGCGCAGCAAGTGAGCCCCTGCAAGAGATACCCGGGTCTGCGCCGTCCTATGGCGTGTGTGACTTCGGTTCTCGTGCATCTGTTCCCTGCGTCGCTCGAAAAGTGCCCTGTGATTGTGCTCACTGCAATATTTCTCGTACTGATATACAAGTGCACTCGTATGTCCATCTGCTATGAAAGCACAACGCAAAATCTGGAGCCAGGTTCTTGCGGGGAGGTGTCCTACAAAACTGCCCCGCTCGCACTCGTCAAAGAGATAGTCAATTCGGGCACTTGCTGCACGTTTCGCAAACTTCGCCGCTAAGACGAGCCCACCGAGCAGGGCGGCCAGCAAACAATAAGTCGGGCTAAGAGTGAGATCAGGGCGTCATATCATCAAAAACGCAGCCTGGAGGCGTCTGCCTTTTGAGCGCTGCGTGACAAGTAATTCCGCGATGTTCAGAGCCGCGGCCTTTGAGGAAGGCAGGTTTTCATGAAATCGAAGTTATTGATAGTAGCAGCCATTCTCGGCCTGCTTTCGGCATACGCTCTTTGCCAGCTGGAGGCAGGTTCCATCTCCGGTGCAGTTCGTGACGTCTCAGGAGCGGTGATCCCCGGAGCCACCGTAACCGCGACCAGTCTCGCAACGTCAGTAACACGCACTACTCAGACTAACAATGTAGGCCAATACACAATTCCTGGCCTCGAGCCAGCGAAGTATACCGTCAAGATTTCCAGCCCGAACTTTACCACCTACCAACAGGTAGTCGAGGTGACGGTGGGTGGGAGGTCCACGATGGATGCCCAGCTCTCAGTGGGTACGACCGCAGCCGTGGTTGAGGTCACCGCTGGAGGAGCCACCGAGGTGAATACTCAAACTCAGGAGCTTTCCCAGTTGGTTGGAACGCAACAAATGGCACAGCTCCCCAGCCTCACGCGCAATCCTTATGACTTTGTTGCCATCTCCGGCAACGTCAGCAGCGGCGACAATACAACAAACAATTCCAATAGCTCCCAAAACCTAAGCAGCCGTGGTGTCGGCTACTCGATCAATGGTCAACGGGAGTCGGGCACCGAGATTCTCCTTGACGGCGTGGAGAACGTCGGTATTTTCAGCGCCGCGGTGGGCGAGGCGATCCCTATAGATTCGGTGCAGGAATATAGCGTGGTAACCAACAATTTCGGCGCCGAGTTTGGGCGAGCGTCGGGCGGCGTGGTGAACGTTACCTCAAAAACGGGAACCAATAATCTTCACGGCTCAGCGTGGGAATTTAATCGCCTCTCTGCCTACACGGCCAACACCTATGACAATGATGCACTCAATGCCGCGTGCCTTAGCACGGGAACCTGCACGAACACTACGCTGCCCGGTCCCAAAGGAAAATACACGCGGAATCAGTTCGGGTTCGAGTTCGGCGGCCCGATTATTAAGAACAAGTTGTTCGCGTACGTCAATTCCGAGTGGGTTCGAGTCCGCAGTCAAGCTACGGAGAGCGAGCTGATTCCGGCACCGCAGTTCCTGGCGCTGACGGCTCCCAACGTCCAGTCTTACTTCGCGACCTACGGGGCTAGCTATGAACCTATCAGCTCTTTCTTAACGCAAGCGCAAGCAGGATTCACCGTTCCCGGGGTTCCGGCGGCGACGCCCATTCTGGGACAGGTCAATTTCAAAGTGAACGCGGATGCGGGCGGTGATTATCCACAGAACACGCATCGGGTAATTGGCCGCATGGACTTTAATTTGAGTGATATGACGCAGATGTTCTTTCGTTTTGCCCAGGAAGGCCAAGATCTTTTCACAGGCACCACTTACTATAGCGCGTACTCTCAATATGATGTGGGCAGCTTGAACAACAACGATACCGGCTTGTACTCACTGACCCATAGCTTCACTCCGAACTTACTGAGCAACACCAAGATCAGCTTTAGTCGGTTCACTGCTCCATCCTTTTACAACACAGCCTTGCAAGATACCCCCGGCCTGATGTTTCCAGGTGCGACGACGGCAGGCCTCTCCATTCAATTTCCAGGGCTGGAAAACTATATGGAGCCCGGTGCTGGCGGGTTACCGTACGGAGGCCCGCAAAACACCTTACAGTTGATGGAGGATCTGACTTGGACCAAGGGTCGGCACAGCATGAAGTTCGGTGGGCAGTTTACTTACATTCAGCTCAATACGGCATACGGCGCCTATGCTCAGGCCGTGGAGGTTCTACCTACTACTCCGTCGGCGGCATTCGCTGCCATGATGACAGGGACGTTGGACTATTACGAAGCGGCCGTCAACCCGCAGGGTAAACTGCCGTGCCCGACCACTGCTGAAGGCGTCTCCATTCCGAGCCCGGAATGCGAAATAACCCCTCCCGTAAGTTCCCCTAGCTTTTCACGCAGTTATCGCTACAAAGATTGGGCCATGTACGCCCAGGACAGCTTCCGGGCAAGCCCAAAGCTCACGCTGAACTATGGCGTGCGCTATGAGCATTACGGCGTGCAGCATAACCTCAACCC
>Ga0187784_10002048_pt1 | contig 16096 bp, 14 predicted proteins | sample 1015_SJ02_MP15_2_FD_132964 | JGI IMG/M metagenome (GOLD analysis project Ga0187784, IMG submission 132964) | Tropical peat soil microbial communities from peatlands in Department of Meta, Colombia - 1015_SJ02_MP15_20_MG | ecosystem: Environmental > Terrestrial > Soil > Wetlands > Peat | place...
GCGCTGGTCGCCATCGACGTCAATTCCGGCCGCGCCACGCGCGAGCATCACATCGAGGACACCGCGCTCAAGACCAATCTGGAGGCGGCGGACGAGATCGCACGCCAGCTGCGGCTGCGCGATCTCGCCGGCCTGATCGTCATCGACTTCATCGATATGGACGAAAAGCGCAACAACCGCGCGGTCGAGCGGCGGCTCAAAGAGTGCCTCAAGCACGATCGCGCCCGCATTCAAGTGGGCCGCATCTCGCATTTCGGCCTGCTGGAGATGTCGCGCCAGCGCATCCGCACCAGCGTGCTGGAAAGCTCGACGGAGAAATGCCCCTATTGCGGCGGCAGCGGCCATGTCCGCTCGGTGTCGTCGCTGGCGCTGCAAGTGCTGCGCGCGCTCGAGGAACAGCTGATCAAGGGCGCCACGCACAACCTCGTCGCCCGCACGCGGCCCGACGTTGCGCTCTACGTGCTCAACCAGAAGCGCGCGCATCTGCGCGCGCTGGAAGAGCGCTTCGCTATCGTGATCACCATCAGCGCCGACGCGACGCTGACCGCGCCGCAGATGTTCGCGATCGATCGCGGCGAGCAGGTGCACACGCCTGAAGCCGCCAAGGCGCTTGCCGAACAGACCGAGGCGAGCGCCACCGCGCCGCTCGAAGATGAGGACGATCTCGAAGAGGCCGGCGCGCCGGAAGGCGCGGCAGGCGAGGCGCCGGCGACGGAGTTGGCCGCCGAGCACGACGAAGGCGGACCGCGCCGCCGCCGCCGCCGTCGCCGCGGGCGCGGCGGCGAAGCACACGCGAAACCCCATCATCGCGAAGAACCCGCCGAAGGGAGCGATGAAGCCGCTGAAGAAGCCGGCGGCGAGACGCCTCCTGGCGACCTCGTCGAAGAGCCCGGCGAGGCTGCGGTCGTCGGCAGAAGCGAGCCGCTGCGCGAAGGCGAACGGCGGCGGCGGCGCCGCGGCCGTCGCGGCGGACGACGCAGTCGGCAGGAGCGCGAGGGCTTGCCGCAATCGCATGACCGCGAGACGCATGAGCCGCATCACGTTCTAACGACAGCCGAGGAGCTCGCGGCGGCGCCGGCGACTGAAACGGAACTCAAGGAGGCCGTTGCCGACCTTGATGCCGCGCTGTCCTCCGCGCCGCCGGCAGCCGCGGAGGCACCGGCTCAACAACAGGAGCCGCCGCAACAGGAGCCGCCGCGCCGGCGCTCGACCGTGCGCGAGCCGGCGCCAATCTCCGGCGGCAGCGACATGAGGCAGCAACCGGCAACGCCGCCACCCGGCGCTGCCGCCCCGCAGCCGGTCATTACCGAAGTCAGCGACGACAAAAGCGCCGAACGGCCGCGCCGCAGCGGATGGTGGTCACGCCGCTTCGCCGGCGGCTGATGGGGACGGTCGCTGCAATCCGGTGGCGCATGACTTTTGAGGAAAAACGCTTGCTGCCCTGGGCTACGCCCGGGGCGGTTTTTTTCCGGATCATGCGGCCATGAAAAGCCGGTGGGTCGATCGCGACGCGCAAGCCGCCGTCGCGGACGGCGCCAAAGCGGGTATCGAGCGCGATTTGGCGCTGCGCATCTACACGACGCGGCTTCTCGGCGGCGATCCGAAGCTGGTGCTGCACGGTGGCGGCAATACGTCGCTGAAGACGCAGGCGGTCGACCATCTTGGCGAAACAATCGAGGTCCTGCGCATAAAGGCGTCCGGCGCCGACATGGCGGTGATCGGGGCCGAGGGTTTGCCGGCGGTGCGGCTTGATCCGCTGCGGCGGCTGCGCGCGCTGCAAACGATCGACGACGAAGACCTCGTCGCCATCGAGCGCGGCAACCTCATCGATCCGGCGGCGCCGACGCCGTCGGTCGAGATCATGCTGCACGCATTCCTGCCGCATAAGTTCATCGACCATACCCATGCGCGCGCGATCTTAAGCCTCATCGATCAACCGGACGGAGAAGCGCAATGCGCCGACGCTTTCGCCGGCCGGCTGGCTTTTGTTCCTTATCTGATGCCGGGATTCGGCCTGGCCAAAAAGGCGATCGAGGTTTTCGAACGCGCAAAGCCCGGCGACGGGCTTATCTTGAGCAAGCACGGTATCGTCACCTTCGGCGAGAGCGCGCGCGAGGCCTACGAGCGCATGATCGAGATGGTGTCGCTGGCCGAGGATTTTCTCGAGCGCAGATGTAAGCGTCGCGTCATTGCAACGCTGTGGCGCGAGCCCGCGCCTGTCGCCGCGGTCGCACCGATCGTGCGCGGCGCGTGCAGCCTCAAGGACGACAAGATCGACGGAGCCTGGCGCCGTTTGGTCATGGAGTTTCGCGCCGGGCCGACTGTGTTGAGCGTGTTGCAGTCGGATTTAGATCGATTGAGCGAAGGCGGCGTGGCGACGCCGGATCACACCATCCGCACCAAAAACTGGCCGCTCGTCCTGCCATTCGCCGAAAGCGGCAAACTCGAAGATTTTCCTCGCGCCGCCCGGCAAGCCACCGCCGATTTCATCGCCCGCTATCGGGATTATTTCGCCCGCCATAACGCGCGCGTCGGCGGCCGCAAGCGGCAGCTCGATCCCCTGCCCCGCGTCGTTTTGGTGCCTGGGCTCGGTCTGTTCGGCCTCGGTCCAACGAAACGCGACGCGGTCATTGCCGCCGACATCGCTGAAGAGTGGATGGCCATCGTCTATAATGCGGAATTGACCGGCCGCTTCGAGTCCATCGCCGAAGCGGACATGTTCGACGTGGAATATTGGCCGCTCGAACAGAAGAAGCTCGGTGCGAAGAAAGAGCCGCCGCTGGCCGGCCAGATCGCCGTGATCACCGGCGCCGCCGGCGCCATCGGCGCCGCGACCGCAAAAGCCTTCGCCGCCGCCGGTGCGGAAGTGGCGCTGCTCGACGTGAACCTCGCCGCCGCGCGCGAGAAAGCCGAAGCGATCGGTTCGACCGCGCTGGCGGTATCCTGCGACGTGACCGATGCGACCTCGGTACGTGAAGCGTTCGACCGGGTGACGGAAACCTTCGGCGGCGTCGATGTTCTCGTCGCCAATGCCGGCGCCGCCTGGCAGGGCCGCATCGGCGAGGTCGACGAGGAGATTCTGCGCAAAAGTTTCGAGCTGAATTTTTTCGGCCAGCAGCGGGCGGCGCAGGCGGCGGTCAAGATCATGCTGGCGCAAGGCACCGGCGGCTGCCTGCTCTTCAACGTTTCGAAGCAGGCGGTCAATCCGGGAGCGAATTTCGGCCCCTACGGCATTGCGAAGGCGGCGCTGCTCGCGCTCATGCGTCAATATGCGCTCGACTACGGTGCCGACGGCATCCGCGCCAACGCCGTCAACGCCGACCGCATCCGCTCGGGCCTGCTCACGCCGGACATGATCGCCTCGCGCGCCAAGGCGCGGGGCGTAAGCGAGACAGACTACATGAGCGGTAACCTGCTCGGCCGCGAAGTCACCGCCGACGACGTCGCGCAGGCTTTCCTGCATCAGGCGCTGGCGCTGAAAAGTACCGCCGACGTCACCACCGTCGACGGCGGCAACATCGCAGCCGCGATGCGGTGATGTTCGAACGCATTGTTCAACGGTCTGTCGGACGCAGCGGAGGCTGGAGCACAGTCGTTTCAGTTTGAATCGATTGTCGACTCTAACATTTTGGTGGAGCATGATCTTTTCGGAAAGCCGGTTTCCACCCCCGGACCAAAGTCCGGGGGCAGGCTTTTTTCCGGATCATGCTCTGATTTAGGCTTTTGCCACCGCCGGCTCCTCCCAGATTCTGTTCATGCGGGTTTCCGGCATCAGGAACAGAGAGAACAAGAGGCAGACGGCGGGGACAGCGATCGGGTATATTAGAGCATACGCGAGACTCCCGGTGGCCTGATATGCCGCCGTGGTGATAAACGGCACCAATCCGCCGCCCCAGCCGTTGCCGATGTGATACGGTACGGAGACCGAGGTGTAGCGAATTCTGCTCGGGAAATATTCAGCGAGGAATGCGCCGATCGGGCCGTAGACCAGCCCTACATAGGCGACCAGAATAGCGACGATGATGATCGCAATCGGCATGTTGACATTGCCGGGCTGGGTGACCGAGCCAAGCCACGAATACAGCGGATAGTAAGTGACCGCGGCGAGCAAGAATCCGGCCAATATCACCGGCTTGCGCCCGATGTGGTCGGACAGCCAGCCGGCGATGATCAGCGTCGGGGTGCCGATGACGAGCCCGGCTCCGACGATGTAGGCGGTGGTCAGATTGTCGACTTTGGAAACCTGTTGCAGAAAATACAGGGCCCAGAATTGGCCGCTGTACCAGACCACGCCCTCACCCAACACCACGATGGTCGCGATCAGCACGAATTTGATGTTGGCGCTGAGGAAAGCTTCCCGCCATGGATTCTTGGCCGTCGCCCCTTTCGCCTTGATCTCCGCGTAGATCGGCGACTCTTGAAACTGGACCCGCATGTAGAGCGCGATTAACACCAACACGAAAGAGAACAGGAACGGGATGCGCCACGCCCAGGCGTTGAAGGTATCGTTGCCGAAATAGGTGCGCGTGGCGATGATTATGATAAGCGACAGCACGATGCCGAGCGTCGGTGAGGTCTGCAGCCAGCCGGTATAGTAGCCGCGACGTTCGTCTGACACGTGCTCGGCGACATAGGTGATGGCGCCGCCATATTGGCCGCCCAGGCAAAGGCCCTGGATCATCCGCAAAAAGAATAAGATGAATGCGGCGGCGAGGCCGATTTGGTCAAAGGTCGGGATCAAGCCGATCGCCCCGGTACCCAGAGCCATTCCTACGAGTGTCATGATGAACGTGTACTTGCGGCCGACGACGTCTCCCAGCCAACCAAACACGAAGGCTCCTAAGGGACGGATCAGGAACCCGGCGGTGAACAGCGCGATTGTGCTCAGCAGTGCCGCAACCGGGTGAGATTTTTCGAAGAATTTGACCGACAAGACCGCGGCCAGACTTCCAAAGATATAAAAGTCGTACCATTCGATGACATTTCCTCCCGCCGCAGCGGTGATCACGCGTCGGAAGTTCGGCGGAATATGAGCAACCATGTTTGTCCTCCCCCTGTTTCAGGATTCATCACTTCACGGCAGAGGCGACATCGGGTCGTCGTCTTAATATGCGGTACTGAGCTTCGATTGATCGACGCCGGACAAGGCGTAGGCCGGAATCTGCTGCAAATTCGCGGCCGCAGAACTCTCTGTGGAGGCGGGGCTTCTTCGCGGCGCGCCTCTTTTCCAGCTTGTTTGGTATGCCCTTCCACGCATCAGACTGATAGCGGTCAAGTCGGCGCGAGGTTGCTAACGGCGAGTAGGATGTACGCGAAGACGGCAATCCAAGTGCCATACGTGGTGACGTAGGGCATAGGCAATAAAGCCCCCATCACCGCGATGACGGCGATTATGAGCGAAGCGAAGAACCATCCTGTCGACGGAGCATGAAGGTGCATAGTCGCCTCCGAGAGGCCTTACCAGGCTGCCTTCGTCCCGGTTATCAGAACATTCCGACAGGCTCTTGCCTATTCGACTATAGTCGCAAGAAGGAACTGTGCGCTCCACATGCGCCGCAACATAGTTCAGCTTCCCTCCGTCGATGAAATCAAAGTCGATGAAATCAAAAGACCAACAAACCGTTCGTTTGTTTGCGCGCTTCGATCGGCATAGAACAAACAGCGGAAGGCGGCAGGCACGGTGATTTCGGACAAAGGCGACTTTGGGTTGGACGACTTGCACCAAACGCTTCAGGACGGCGAGCGCGTGCTAATCCGCCGGGCGCGCCCTGAGGACATGGCGTTGTATTCGGATTTTTTACGCGATGTCAGCGCCGAGGATCAGCGACTTCGGTTTTTCGGGCGTATCACCGAGCTCAGCGCCGCGGAGATCGACAAGCTCGCCCATCTCGACTACAGGCGCGAAATGGCTTTCGTCGCACTCGACGAAGACACGGGTCAGATGCTCGGGCTCGTACGCTTGATTGACGAACTCGACGAAAGGACCGCGCAATTCGCGATCTTGGTATGCTCGCGGCTTAAGGGGCACGGGCTTGGCTGGCTGCTGATGCAGCGTATTATCGATTACGCCAACGAAAAAGGCTTGCAGCGCCTATACGGCGATGTGTTGGTCGAAAACACGACTATGCTGCAAATGTGCGCCGAACTCGGCTTTCGTTCACAGGACATGGGATCAGACATCAGGCGCGTGGTGCTCGATCTCGGAAATAGCGGCAAGCAGTGAATATCAGCTCTGCTTGGCACCTCGCCGGCCTGCATGTGATGGCGCTTCGGATAAGGGCGCGGCTTGCTGCAGAGCTCGTGCGCGGCGACCGTTTGGCCGGCATCAGAGCAAGACAACGAATCCATCATCCGCCATCTCGCAGCCACTCGGTGCGACGCGCGCCAACATGTCGGGGCTCATATGGGTCAAGATCACGCGCTTGGCGCCGATCTCCGGCAGGTGGCGCGCGAGCGTTGCGTAATCGAGATGGAATTTGACCTGTTTGTCGTAAAAATAGGTTTCGACAATGAAGAGGTCGGCGTCTTGCGCGGCCTCGCGCAGATCGTCCACCCATTCGGTGTCGCCGCTGTAGCACAGCACTTTTCCGTCCACCTTCAGGCGCAGCGCGAACGGCGGCGCCCCGCAGGCATGCCGCACGACATAGGGCGTGACCTCGATTCCTTCGACGTCATGCGCCACGCGCGGCTCGAGCTCGCGGATATCGATCGGAAAGCGGCGCTCCACCTTGGTCGAGCCGGGGAAAAAGTTTTCCAGCGCGGTCGTCAAGCGGTCGCGCAAGCCCGGCGGTCCCGCGACGGTGAGCGGCGCCGTGCGGCGGCTGACCAGTTGCGCGTCAAGGATGAAAAAGGGCAACCCGCCGAAGTGATCGCCGTGCAGATGCGTGATGAGCACGGCGCGGATCGCGTTGGGATCGACGCCGAATTTGCGGATCGCGATCATCGAAGACGCACCGCAATCCACCAGAAAGGCGCCGTTCTGATCGCGCACATAAAAACAGGTGTTGAGGCGTCCGCCGCTGCCGAACGCGTCGCCCGACCCCAAGAACTGCAACTTCATGGAGGGAAACTCCATTGACGGCTCCGGATGAGAAAAGTAGATTACACTTTATAATATCTAAAGCTATAGCTTTATAAAATGCAATCCAGCGGCCACACGCCGAAAATCGTCGTCTCAAACTGGGTGCATCCCGAGGTCATCGAGCTTCTGACGCGTTTCGGTCGGGTCATTCCCAACGAGACGCGCGAGTGCCTCTCGGCCGAGGAGCTCGTGCACCGCTGCCGCAACGCCGACGGTCTCATGGCGTTTATGCCGGAGCGCATCGACGACGCTTTTCTGGCGCAGTGCCCGCACCTTCGGGTCGTCGCCTGCGCGCTCAAGGGCTACGACAATTTTGACGTCGAAGCGTGCACCCGCCGCGGCGTGTGGCTGACCGTCGTGCCGGACCTGCTGACCGCCCCGACCGCGGAACTGACGATCGGCTTGATGATCGCGCTAGCACGCAATGTTCTATCGGGGGACCGGCTCGTGCGCGCCGGCCGTTTTCGCGGGTGGCGCCCTGTTCTCTACGGCCGAGGCATCGATGGTAGCACCGTCGGCATCATCGGCGCCGGGGCTGTCGGCAAAGCGGTGGCGCGACGCCTTGCGGGCTTTCGCGCAAAGGTGCTGTACACCGATACAAGGTCGCTTGCCGCAAGACAGGAAGAAGAACTGCGCTTGCGGCCGGCATCGCGCACCGACCTGCTGGCGCGAAGCGATTTCGTGATTCTTTGCCTGCCGCTCCTGCCGCAGACGCGGCATTTGGTCGACCGGGATTTCCTTCAAGGCATGAAGCCCGGCGCTCTACTGATCAACACCGCGCGCGGATCGCTGGTCGATGAAGCCGCCGTTGCAGACGCCTTGGAAAGCGGGATGCTGGGCGGCTATGCCGCCGACGCCTTCGCCATGGAAGATTGGGCGCTTGCGGACCGTCCCAATGAAATCACCAATCGGCTTCTTGATGCATCCGACAAAACGGTGCTTACGCCGCATCTCGGATCTGCCGTCGACGGCGTTCGCCGCGATATCACGTTGCAAGCCGCGTCAAGCCTGCTTGCGGCCTTGCGCGGCGAAGTGCCGCCGGGCGCGGTCAACGATGTCTCGCGTCTCTTCGCGCGGGCCGAGAATGATTGATCTGGATCAGGTGCGCACCTTCGTCGCCGTCATCGAGGCCGGCAGCTTTCAAGATGCCGCCGTGCGTCTTGGCATCGCGCAACCAACTGTTTCGCAGCATGTGAAGAAGCTCGAAGCGACGCTCGGATACCTGCTGATCGAACGCACCCGCGTTCAAGCCGGAACCACCGCGCACGGCGCGCGCTTTTTACCGTATGCCAAACGGCTCCTGCAGGTCGCCGAAAGAGCACAAAATGCTTTGGATCGCGGTCATCTCGCCATCGGCGCCAGCAGCAACATCGGCGTCTATATCCTTCAGCCGTTCTTGAAGACGTTTCGATCGATGCAGCCGCCGACGAGCCGATTGAACCTCCGCATCGGTACGAACGCCGATGTCGCCAAGCAATTGGAGGATGCTGAGATCGACATCGGTCTCATGGAATGGTGGGACGAGCGGCCGGGATTCGCCGCGCAAATCTGGCGTCATGAAAGGCTCGTGGTGATCGTTTCACCACAGCATTCCTGGGCGCACCGCAAGACAATCGGCAAAAGTGAACTCCTGGAAGAGCCGATGATCGGCGGAGAACCCGGCACCGGCACCGCGCGACTGCTCCAGCGAGCGTTCAACCTCGACGCCGGATCGCTCAAGATCGGCATGCAGCTCGGCAGCACGGAGGCCGTGAAGCAAGCTGTACGCGCGGGACTTGGAATTTCCATCGCGCTGGAAAGCGCCGTCCGCGATGAACTCAAAAGTGGCGCGCTTCATGCGCTCGCGATACGCGATGCTCGGCTTTCCAAGCCGCTTTTTTCAATCGTGCCCGACAGCTTGCCGCCGGACAATGCCGCGCGGACGTTCGGTGCCTTCCTGCAAGCATCGTCGGGCGGCGCCCGCGCGTGAGACGAGGTTCAATCGCTCGATAAAATCACGTTCTTGACGATCGGATAGACCTGGTTCTCCCAGCGCTTGCCCGAGAACACGCCGTAGTGGCCGACGCCGGCCTGCATGTGATGGCGCTTCAGATAAGGGCGCAGCTTGCCGCAAAGCTCGTGCGCGGCGACGGTCTGGCCGACGGCGCAAATGTCGTCGCGCTCGCCCTCGACCGTGAGCAGCATGGTGCGCCGGATCGCGCTCGGTTCGACGGCCTTGCCGCGCCATGCGAGCCTGCCGAGCGGCAGCGCGTGCTCCTGAAAAATGTAACGCACCGTCTCGAGATAGAATTCGGCGGTCAGATCAAGCACGGCGAAATATTCGTCGTAGAAAGCCTTGGTGATCGCCGCCTTCTCGATCTCGCCCTTGGCGAGGTTCTCATAAAGCTCGCGGTGCGCCTTCACATGCCGTTCGATGTTCATGCTCATGAAGGCGGCGAGCTGCACGAAGCCCGGATAGACGTGGCGGAACGCGCCCGGATAGCGCAGCGGCACCGACGTCGTGAGCGTGAGCTCGAACCAGGCGATGTCGCGCTTCTTGGCGAGTTCGTTGACCTTGGTCGGATTGACGCGGGTGTCGATCGGGCCGGCCATCAGCGTCATGGAGCGCGGCTGCGCCGGATTGCCTGCCTGCGCCATGACGGCGACGGCCGTGAGCACCGCAACGCAAGGCTGGCAAACCGCAAGCACATGCGCGCCCGGCCCCATCACCTCGATGAATTTGATGAGGTGGTCGACGTATTCGTCGACGCCGAAGCGGCCCGCCGTCAGCGGCACGTCGCGCGCGTTATGCCAATCGGTGATGAAGACGTCGTGGTCAGGCAGCATCGTGCGCACCGTCGCCCGCAACAGCGTGGCGAAATGGCCCGACAGCGGCGCTACCAGCAGCACGCGCGGTTGTGCGGTGGCGATGTCTTTTTTGAAATGTAGAAGCGTGCCGAAGGGCGTCGCGGCGGCAGCTTCCTCGCGCACCTCGACCTCGCGGTTGCCAACGGTAACGGAGCTGATGCCGAAGGGCGGACGCGTGTGGGTGAGGCCCGCCCGCGCGACCAGCTCATAAGCGGCGGTCAGGTTGCGCACCACCGGATTGTCGGCGAACGGCCGCCGCGGCCCGGCGGCCAAGGCCATGGACGCCCACGCACGGACCGGGGCCATAACATCGGACTGGGTTTGATAGGCGAGATAAAGCATCCGATGCCCAAGGGCGTCCCACGGGCGTCGGATGCCGTCTAACGACGGCGCGCCTCGACCACCCCCAACCCGGAAAGGCTAGTGCATTTTTTGTTGCGCTGCGACAAAATTGTGAACAATCTTACTCGATGGGGAATAAGGCTGGGGCTGAGCCGGTTGGACGCAGGCGCCGGCGCTGCTCATCATGCGGCCATGTCCAGCAAGTAACTGATAGAACATGATTATTCTTGAGCGAGCCCGGCGCGATGCCTAAAGCCATCCTCACCCTTGCCAGCAAGAACTACGGATCCTGGTCGCTGCGCGGTTGGTTGCTATGCAAAATGGCAAACCTCGACTTCGAAGAGCAGCACGTCGGCACCGACGATCCGTCGACGCGCGCCGAGCTCTTGTTGCTGTCGCCTTCGTTCCTGGTGCCCTGCCTTATCAAAGACAGACTGAAGGTCTGGGATACGCTGGCGATCGCGGAATACCTGCATGAGATCCGGCCCGAGGCAGGCCTCTTGCCGGCCGATCAAATCCAGCGCGCGCACTGCCGCTCGATCTGCGGCGAAATGCATTCGGGCTTCAGCAACCTGCGCTCGGCCCTGCCGATGAACCTCAAGGCGCATTTCCCCGGCTTCAAGGCCTGGGCGGGCGCCCGCGCCGACATCGAGCGCATCACCGCGATCTGGCGCGAATGCCTGGAGCAATACCGCGGACCCTATTTATTCGGAGACAAGCCGTGCGCGGCGGACGCCATGTACGCGCCGGTATGCACCCGCTTCGTCACTTACGATGTCGCCGTCGATCCGCTGTCGGCGCAATATTGCAAAACCATCATGGCGCTGCCGCTGATGCGGGAGTGGATTGCCGCCGCCAAGATCGAGCCTGACGAGCTGGAAGAACTCGATATGGAGTTCTAAAGCGCGTTTGGCCTCGGCTTAATCCCATTTCGGCTGGCCGGAAAAGGCCCAATCGAGAATGCGGCCGCCGCCGTGCGTCAAGCCGGCGATCGCGGCCATTTCCTCTTCGCCGAGCGCAAAATCGAAAATCGCGGCGTTTTCCTCCAGCCGCTCGATCCTGCTGGTGCGGGGAATGACGGCGATATTTTGCTGGACCAAAAAGCGCAGGCAGATTTGCGCCGCGCTCTTGCCGTGCGCCGAACCGATCCGCGCCAGCACCTCGTTATCGCCGATCGCGCCGCGTGCAATCGGAGCATAGGCGACCACCGCCACGCCGTGAAGCCGGCAGGCGGCGATCAGCTTGGACTGGTCCAGAAACGGATGGCACTCGATCTGATTGCACACCAGCGGCTCGCCGCTGAGCTTTAACGCCTCTTCGATCTGCGCGATGGTGAAGTTCGACACGCCGATATGGCGGGCGAGCCCTTCGCGCTTCACCCTGCACAGCGCTCCCAGCGTTTCCGCAAGTGGAATTTGCGGGTTGGGCCAGTGCAGCAAGAGGAGGTCGACTTCGCTCAAGCGCAGTCGCACCAAACAATCGCGTGCGGTACGTTCGAGTTCGCCCGGCGCGTAATGCGAAGGCCAGATTTTCGTGCAGATGAACAGCTTGGCGCGCTTGACGCCGGACGCATGTACGCCCTCGCCGACGGCGGCTTCGTTGCCGTAGATCTCCGCAGTGTCGATATGGCGATAGCCGAGCCGCAACGCCTGCTCCACCAGTCGCGCACAAGTGCGGCCGCGCAATTGCCACGTGCCGAGGCCGAGCAATGGAATGCGCGCACCGTGGGCTTCGACAATCGGCACGCTTTCGTTGTTTGCGCTCACCTCGGCCATTGCACGCTTGCGAGCAGGAAAGCCATCGATCGCGGTTTCATCGCGGTTTGCCGCCCAGCACCGCAAATGCGGCCGCCGGCGCCCGCTCGATCACCTTGAGCAGAGCCCGAGCCGGCCCGCGCGGTGAACGCTTGCCCTGCTCCCAATTGCGCACGGTTTCCACCGGCACGCCGATGCGCTCCGCAAAGGCAGTCTGTGTGAGGCCGGTTCGGCCACGCACGTCGCGGGCATAGGCGGCGTCTTGATATCGCCCGTTCGCCGACGCGGCGCCCTTGCCGCGGGATGCAGCCGGCTGAGCGTCGGTAAACGAAATGGGCCGTTCGCTGCCGTCAGGCAGGACTTCCACCAACCGTCCGTCCGCTTTCAGTCGCACCCGCAGCATGGCGATCGCTCGAGCATTTCCGGCAATCGACAGCATAGCTGATTCGTCGCAGACTCAATGAGTTAGTCGTAGGTTATCGCGAGGCCTCTGGATGACTAAGCCGTTGACGGACTAGGCCATTGAACGCACCAGAGGCATGTAGACCGCGCTCGTTTCAATTTGAATCGACTGTCGCGCCGCTATTTTGGTGGAACATGATCCTTCGGCAAACCGGCCTTTGCCCCCGGATCAAGTCCGGGGGCAGGCATTTTTTCCAGATCATGGCCTCGCCGCGGTCAGCCTTTGGGCGGCATCACCTGACCGCGGATCTCGCCGCCCGGATGCGCCTGCGTGTGCACGTTAATGTACCATTCGCCGGCGCTGAATTGCTGTGCCTGCTCGGGCGTGAGCGTGGCCTCTCCCTTGATTGGACTTTCCACCGGACTGCCTTGCTTGCTGATCCAGATCGCGACCGGGCCGTTCTTGCCCGCCGCCGCCGGGCCATGGAAATGCGCCATCGTCGCCGGCGCCGACAGTCCGCTGTAGCTGACGCTCCAGGTCAGCGCCCGCGTTGCCGGATCGTAGGTGAGATCGGCGGTTCCGCTACCCGGTGTCTCGACCGGCGGCACCTGCTGTGCCCCGGCGAGCGCGACCTTGAAGGATTGCGGCGCAGCCTTTGACGTTACGGCCCACGCAGCCACGCCGGCACATGCAGCCAGGATGACGATGCGGCGTGTGATCGAAATCTTCATGGCTCTGCTCCTTGCGATGATGTTGCCCGCATGGCGGGCCTCTTCTCCCTACAAGCGAACGCCAGGAACGCGCTCGCAGTGCGAAACGGGCCGCTGCGGCTTCTGCGGCTTCGGTCCTAATGAGCGTGCCCGCGAGCACAAACGATTGCCTGCGTTTTATCCGGTTCAAGTTATCCGGCCCAGGGACGCAAGTCGATCATGCCGGCGCCCCCGTCCGTAAATTGCGGATCAACAAGTTTTGACGAACCTCGTGCGACGCGTCAAAAATGTTGTCACATGCCCGGGGCGCGGGCCAGGTGGGGTACCGGACAGGAGACCGACATGACCAAGCTCATCCGCGGCGGCACCGTCGTCAACCACGACCATTCGCACCGCGCCGACGTTCTCCTGCGCGACGGCGTCATTGCCGCCGTCGGCGTCGGTCTCGAAGCCCCCGCCGGCGCGCAAGTGATCGACGCCGGCGACTGCTACGTCATGCCCGGCGGCATCGATCCGCACACCCACCTCGAGCTTGCCTTCATGGGCAGCGTCTCCGCCGACGATTTCGAATGGGGCACCAAGGCGGCGCTCTCGGGCGGCACCACCATGGTCGTCGATTTCTGCATCCCCAACCCCGGCCAATCGCTGCTCGCGGCCTATCAGGACTGGCGCCGCAAGGCCGAAGGCGCGGCCGGCGACTACGGCTTCCACATGGCGATCACCTGGTGGGACCGCCAAGTCTTCGACGAGATGGAGGCTTGCGTCAAAACCTACGGCATCAACACGTTCAAGCACTTCATGGCCTACAAGGGCGCGTTGATGGTCGACGACGACGAGCTTTACAACTCGTTCCAGCGCTGCGCCGCGCTCGGCGCCATGCCGCTCGTGCACGCCGAGAACGGCGACGTCGTCTGGCATCTGCAACAGCATTATCTCGGCAGCGGCGTCACCGGACCGGAGGGCCACGCCTATTCGCGCCCGCCCGCGGTCGAAGGCGAAGCCGCCAACCGCGCGATCATGATCGCCGACATGGCCGGTTGCCCGCTTTACGTCGTTCACACCTCCTGCCGCGACGCGCACGAGGCGATCGCGCGGGCGCGCGCCGCCGGCAAGCGCGTCTTCGGCGAGCCGCTGATCCAGCACCTCGTGCTCGACGACGACGAATACCGCAACGCCGACTGGGATTATGCGGCGCGGCGGGTGATGTCGCCGCCGTTCCGCGCCAAAGAGCACCAGGCGAGCCTGTGGGCCGGCCTGCAAGCGGGCTCGCTGCAAGTGGTGGCGACCGACCATTGCGCGTTCACCACCGAGCAGAAGCGGCTCGGCCGCGCCGACTTCACCAAGATCCCCAACGGCACCGGCGGGCTGGAGGATCGCATGCCGGTGCTCTGGAGCGCCGGCGTCAACACCGGGCGCATCACCAAGGAGGAATTCGTCGCAGTCACGTCGGCGAACTGCGCGCGCATTCTCAACGTCTATCCCAAAAAAGGCGCGGTCGCCGTCGGCTCCGACGCCGATCTGGTGATCTGGGATCCCACCGCGAGCAAAACCATCACGGCGAAGAAACAGGTCAGCCGCATCGATTATAACGTGTTTGAAGGTTTCGCCTGCACCGGCCTGCCGCGCGCGACGTTCTCGCGCGGCGAGATTACCTGGCTCGACGGCGATCTGCGCGCCAAGGCCGGCGCCGGAACGTACGTCCCGCGCGATCCGTTCCCCGCCGTGCACGTCGCCAACGCCACCTGGCGCGAACTCAACGCCCCGCGCCGCGTCGCGCGCGCCGACATCACGCCGTGACCTCTCTGGACGAGCGTTGCCCTCCCGAGCCGAGGCGCCGAAGGTGCGCCCTCTTCCCTGGCGGGAGAGGGTTAGGATGAAGGGGCATCGATCATGCGTGGCGCCAATGGAGTGAAGACTCGTGCGGCGAGACGATTGCGGAAGAGTTCGACGCCTGCCGAACGGAAACTTTGGCGCTATCTTCGTTCGCGCTCGCTTGGCGGATTCAAGTTCGTGCGTCAGGAACCGATCGGACCCTACGTCGTCGATTTTATTTGTAGAGAGAAGCGGCTCGTCGTTGAGGTTGATGGCAGCCAACACGCCGAGAACGCACGCGACGCCCGCCGCGATCAATGGCCGCTCAAACACCGCTACTGCGTCCCGCGTTTCTGGAACAACGATGTGCTGGGAAACATCGAGGGCGTTTGGGAGACAATCTTGGCGGCAGCGGAAAACGGGGCCATCCCCTCTCCCCGCGGGCGGGGAGAGGGGGCGAACGAAGTGAGCGGGTGAGGGGGCGTTGCCGCGATTCTGAGCGCGGCGGGTAAGCCCCCTCACCCCAACCCTCTCCCCGCACGCGGGGAGAGGGAGGAGTAACCCATCCGACTGAGGAGCAAAATGCAAAACCTCCAGATCGATCCGCAGCGGCTGTGGGACACGCTGATGCAGACGGCGCAGATCGGCGCCACGCCGAAAGGCGGCATTTGCCGGCTCACGCTGACCGACTTCGACTGGCAGGTGCGCGACTGGTTCAAGGCGCGCTGCGAAGCGCTCGGCTGCACCGTCACCATCGACGAGGTCGGCAACATGTTCGCGCGGCGGCCGGGCAAGAACCAGAACCTCGCGCCGATCGCCATGGGCTCGCACCTCGATACGCAGCCGACCGGCGGCAAGTTCGACGGCGCGCTCGGCGTTCTTGGCGCGCTCGAAGCCATGCGCACGTTGCACGAAGCCGGCTACGAAACCAACGCGCCGATCGAGATCGTCAACTGGACCAACGAGGAAGGCTCGCGCTACGCGCCGGCCATGCTCGCCTCCGGCGTGTTCGCCGGCGTGTTCACGCCCGAGTTCGCCTATTCGCGCACCGACCGCGACGGCAAGACCTTCGGCGCCGAGCTCGAACGCATCGGCTATAACGGCGCGGAAAAAGCCGGCGCGCACAAGCTCGGCGCCCTGTTCGAAC
>Ga0187784_10002050_pt1 | contig 16088 bp, 12 predicted proteins | sample 1015_SJ02_MP15_2_FD_132964 | JGI IMG/M metagenome (GOLD analysis project Ga0187784, IMG submission 132964) | Tropical peat soil microbial communities from peatlands in Department of Meta, Colombia - 1015_SJ02_MP15_20_MG | ecosystem: Environmental > Terrestrial > Soil > Wetlands > Peat | place...
GACGGTCCGGCGCTTCAACGCGGGGAGTCCCGCGTCCTCGCGGCGCTGGGACCGCTCAGCAACGAAGAGAGGCGCGACGAGCTGAGAAGGGCGAAAGTCCGGCCCAGAGACGAGGTCCCGGAGCGAAGCGAGCGAGCGGAGGCGGCGCGGCCGCTCGATCGCCGTTACGGCTTCAGTGGAGGCGGCGGGAGCTGCTCGGGTCGCCATCGTTGAGCTCCTTCTCGAGGAGCTTTGTAAAGCCTTCCTCGCTACTCTGATTCGGGACCCTCACTCGCCGCCCCCCCGCCTTCTTGAACGCACGGGCAGTTCGCGCGCCGAGCGCGAACGCCTGGACTCGGCGGACCCGTGCATCGAAAACCCTCGAACCGAGCACGTGGCGGAACGCTTCGAGAGCGGAAGGGCTCGAGACGACCCATGTCGGAACGGACGCCACGCGACGTCGCTCGGTGGGGGAGAGCACGCGTCGCGCCCGGACCCGGTAGACCACGCGATCGATGACTCGTCCTCCGCGCCGGCGCAGTTCTTTGGCGAGAGCGGTACCCGCACGGTCCGAGCGGAGGTAGAGGACGCGACGGCCCCGGACGGGTCCCAGCGAAGCAAGGAGGGCTTGGGACCCTCCACGATGTGCGGTCCGGATGGGCCCGAACCCATGGGTTTCGAGGGAGGTTTGCGTATCCCTCCCGACCGCAACCACATCGGGGATCTCACGAAGCCGGGGGATCCACTCCGGATGGATCCTCAGGAATGTGTCGACCACGGCCCGGCTCGTGACGACCCAGAGATCGGCCGGAGGGCGCGAGTCGAGCCAGAGCGGCCGCCGCGGAAGCGGAACCGGCTCGGCCCGGATCGTTTCGACCCGTAGCACTTCCCACCCCCGACGTTGGAGCCGTCGGGACAGATTCTCGAGGGAACCGACTTGGCAAATCGCCGCAAGGCGGCGCACGCCCTCTCCGTTCATCGGTCCGATGGGTGCGCCCGCCCGACGCGGGTGGTGCCCTGGCCGAACGCCAGCAAGGTGCGCCCCACCTTCTCGCCGATCGCTTCGGAACGGGCCGCGGGTCCCGAGGCTTCGGCGGTGACGCGGAGCCGGCCATCCGGCGAGAGCAGCGCTGCCCTCAGCCGCAGTCGACCTTTTCGCATCCGTGCGATCGCACCCAAGGGTAGGTCGCAGTCTCCCCCCAGTGTCCGGACCACCGCACGCTCCGCGACCACTGCGGCCCGGGTCGGAAGGTGATCGATCTTCGCAACCGTGCGACGAGTGGACCTGTCCCCTTCGCGCACCTCCACCGCGATCGCACCCTGGCCCGGAGCCGGCAGCCAGCGGTCCGTCGAGAGAAATTCCGAGATCCGTCCGGTCCATCCGAGCCGGCGGAGTCCGGCGGACGCGAGGATCACTCCATCCAATCCCGTCCGGTCGATCTGGTCGATTCGGGTCCCGATGTTACCCCGGATCGGCACCACCTCGAGATCCGGACGGATGGAGAGGAGCTGGGCCCGACGGCGCAGGCTGCTGGAACCGAGTCGCGCGCCGTGCGGCAGCGTCCGGAATGTCCGGCCCGCTCGAAGGACCAGGCAGTCGCGGGGATCCTCCCGACGCAGGAATGCGGCGACGTCGACCCTGCGGGAGGGTCGGGCCGGTAGGTCCTTTGCGCTATGCACCGCGAGGTCGATCTCCCCGCGCTCGAGACACCGGTCGATCTCATCGGTGAAGTCCAGCGTCCGGGCGGTTCGGCGCGTGCGATCCCCCGACGTACGGAGCGGCACCAGGTCGAGCTTGACGCTCGGGGCCGCGCGTCGCAGTGCGCGGACCACGAGGTCGGTCTGGGCCAGTGCGAGGGGGCTGCCGCGCGTTCCGATGCGCAGACGGTCGGTCACGGACCGACGTCGGACCCTTGGAGTAACTCAACGACCCGGCGGCGCCAGAGATCGAGCTCGGAACCGGGTGGCAGGGCCCGGAGCTCGCGGGTCGGGCCGCTCAGCAATCGCCGCACGAGGCGCTCGGACAGGCGCTCGTAGGCGAGTCGAGCCGAATCCGAGACCGCCCCCGCGTGCGCGGTGGCCTGTTCCCACTCCTCCCGCCGGATCGACTCCGCCCATCGTCGGAGCTCTGAGATCCACGGTTCGGCCGAGGCCCCGGCGAGTTCCCGAGATTCCACCGCGGCGGCCGACTCGACGATCCGTTCCATTTCCGCCCGGAGCTCGGGCGGAATCTCCCCCCGGGGGAGCCCATCGAGGTCGACCAGCTCACATCCCGCTCTTCGGCCGATCTCGGGGTCGATGTTCCGGGGGAGGCCAAGGTCCACGAACCACCGGGGCCCTGAGCGTGGGAGCGGAGGAAGGTCCGGGGCTCCGAGGACGCGGCCGGTCGTCTTTGCAGCCGCGATGACCGCCTCGGCTCCGCGGACCGCCTCGATCAGCTCCGCGGAGGGGCGCGCGCGGACGTTCCACTGGGCCGTCCACGTCGCGTCGGGCGGGCGATGACGGTAGAGGATCGTGACCTGCGCGTGTCCGGCAAGCTTCTCGGCGGCCCTGCGGCCGACGATCCCTGCCCCGATGACGAGAACTCCGGCCTCTCGACTCGACAGCCGGGGCAGGAGCCAGTCGACGGCCAGGTCCGAGACGGATCCCACCCCATGGTCCCCGAGAGTGGCCGCGGTGTCGGCCGCGCGGAGCAAAAGGCTCCGCACGAGCGCCTGGGGGTGCCGGCTTCGGACCCCGCTCGCGGTCGCACGGACCTGGTCTCGGATCTCCCTCTCGCCCGGGGCCCGCGAATCGAGACCCGCGGTGATTCGGAAGAGATGTCCGACGGCTTCCGCATCGGTTCGTTGAGCCCACCGGCCCGCCAACCCCAGCCGTCCGCTCAGCCGTAGGTCGGCTTCTGGGCCATCGGTCAGGGCAAGGACGACCACTCGCTGGCAGGTCCGGAGGAGAGCGATTTCGCGAAGGGAGGGATCCTTCGCGAACCAGCCCTCCAGCGATTCCGGTGAGATCTCCGCGACCGTGCGCTCGAGCTCCGAGACCCCGACGTCGGCGAGTCTCCGTTCAAAGCTGACCAGCCGGAAGCGCTCGACCGGAGATCCCCCGGGAGAGGGTACCGTCCGAGGGGCCCAGGGCCCCGGTCCAAGGACCTCACTGGCCATAACTCGAGAATGCAGGGACGGAGCCGTTTATTTGGGCGGGTATGAACCATCCCGGCCCCGCGGACGAGTTGGGTCCCCCGCTCGCCACCGCCCGCAGCGGCTTTCCGCGAGAGACGTCGTCCCTCGGAGGGGGAAGGGCGACGCCGGGGAATCGCACGGCAGAGCGGATCCGGGCCTACTACCGCGAGTTCGACGAATGGGGGCGGCTGGTCCAGGACCCCTACCATCGGCTCGAGTTCGAGACCACGATCCACTACCTACGTCGGTACCTCCCATCCCGGGGAGTTCTCCTCGACGCCGGAGGCGGCCCGGGCCGGTACACCATCGAGCTGGCCCGGGACGGCTATGAGGTCGTCCTCCTCGATTTCAGTCCCGAGCAGCTCGACCAAGCGCGCAGGAACGTTCGGCGGGCGGGAGTTTCGAACATGGTTCGCGAAATCGTCTCGGGCTCGATCGTCGATTTCTCGCAATTCGCCCGGAGTTCCTTCGACGCGGTCCTCTGCCTGGGCGGGCCGCTGAACCACGTCCTCCCGGCTCGGAGGCGGGAGACCGCCATCGGGGAGCTCGCTCGGGTCGCCCGAACTGGTGCGCCGATTTTCATCTCCGTGATCGGGCGCTATAGCGCGTTGACCGACGGGGTACTCCGACATCCGGATGGACTGAGAACAGATCCGCAGCATCACCGACGGATCCTCCGGACAGGGGACTACGACGGCCACCGCGGGTTCGCCCCATGCCACTTCTACCGACCCGAGGACCTCGTGCGGTCCGTCCGCCGCCATCGGCTGCGTGTCGAGGAGGTGGTCGGCCTCGAAGGGCTGGGGGCCTATCATGTCCGAGAGATGAATCGCCTCGCCCGGTCGGATCCGGAGGCCTGGGCGTCGTGGCAGGAGTTTCACCTCCAGACCTGCGTCGACCCGGCGGTCGTCGCGACCAGCGAGCACTTCCTCGTGGTCGCGCGGAAGTAGGCGAGCGACGGCCGACGGCGGGGGCGTGGACCCTCTGGGCTCCGCCGTTTTGGATCGCCCCGGCACCGGAGGAATACCAGCCCGCGGCGGGCTCGGACACGCCCGGAACGGTCCGGTGGTGAGCAACCAAGTTAAGCGGGGACGCCCCCGGGAGCTGCGTGAAGCGCGACCTCCAGCTCCTGGCGGTCGGGATGGCGATCCGGACGTTCGGGGCCGCGCTGTACAACCCGTTCCTCGCGCTCTTCCTCTACGCGATCCTGCACGTAGGCTACCTCGAGATCGGGATCATCTTCGTCGGGCTGGGGGGCCTCCAGCTCCCCTTCGGCCTCGCGGGCGGTTTTTGGACGGACCGGGTCGGTCGGAGACGGCTGATCGTTCTCGGCCTCGCGACGGAATGTGTCCTGACGTTCGCGCTGGCCTACGCCTTCGACATCAAATCTCTCGTATTCGCGATCGTCGCCGCAGCCGTCGGCGGGGTCCTCCTCTCCGCCACCGGTGCGGCCTATTCGTCGTACATCGCGGATCTGACGTCGGGGTCGGAACGGACCCTCGGGTTTACGTGGTACCGCGTCGCCTTCAACGTTGGGTACGCGGCCGGTGTCGCGATCGGCGGGAGTCTCGTCTCGGTCATCGGGTTCACCGGCGCGGTGACCCTCGCCGCGATCATCATCGGGGGCGCCACGATCTTCGTGTGGATTCTCCTGGGACCCTCCCCGTACGATCTCGCGCTCCCTCAGGGTCGGCCGGACGCGCACGGGTCCCCCTCCGGCGCCTCGACCCGCCGATCGGTGCGGGAGAGCTTTTCGCTTCTCGCCCGGGACCGGGTCGCGCTCCTCGCGGCGACCGCGATCGCGCTCGTCTGGGTGACCTCGGCCCAGTGGAACGTGACGTACTCCCTCTTCGTCCACAACAAGCTCGGGATCTCGTACGCGATCCTGGGAATCGGTCTCGCGCTGAACGGGCTCGTGGTTGTCTTCGGCCAGTCGTTCACGACCCATCGCGTCCTCGGGGTCCGCCACACGGTCATCGCCATCCTGGGCGGGCTGTTCTACGTGACGGCGTACCTGCTCCTCGGGGTCTCTGCGCTCTGGATTCTCTTCCCCACGGCATTTTTCTTCGCCGCATCGATCATCCTGACGTTCGGGGAAAACCTGCTGTCGATCCCGAGCACGACGCTCCCGTCCAACCTCGCTCCCGCGGGAGAGGTCGGCGCCTACAACGGTGCGTTCAACATGTTCTTCGGAGCGGCCACCCTGGCGGCGACCTTCTTTGGCGGCGCGGTCCTATCGGCCGTGGCGAACCCCCTCCTGGAGTGGATCCTGCTCATCCTACCGGCGATCCCCGGGATAATCCTCCTCCGTCTCGCGGCACGTCGCATTCCACTGGAGACAGACCGCGCCTAGCCGCCCCCCGGCGTAGCCGCAGTCGTCGGTCGGAAGATTCATCTCGCGCATCCGACCCAGTGTTCATCGGTGGGAAGCCCTCGGCCCTTCACGGAACGTGAACGAGCGAACCAAGTTCCTTATCGTCGCGGTCGCGGTCGTGGTGGTGCTGGCCGGGGTGCTCTCGTATCTCGTTCTCTATCCGTCTCACACCCCACCAGGTCCCCCGACGTCGTCCGGGACCGCGACCTGCCCTTCGTCATCGGACAGCTCCAGCGGAGGGAACTGGACGACGTACCACCAAGACAATCTCCGCTCCGGAATCGAATCCATGGCGTCCGTCACCGGCGTTCGATCGCAATGGGGATCGCCGACTGGCCTGGACGGACAGGTCTACGCCGAGCCGCTCGTGTGTGGAAACACCGTCTTCGTGGCGACCGAGGACGATTCGGTCTACGCGATCAACGCGAGCAGCGGCGGCGTGATCTGGAGGACGCTTCTTGGGACCCCGATGCCCGGAGGATCCCTGCCGTGCGGCGACATTGATCCGAGCGGCATCACCGGCACGCCCGTGATCGATGTGGAGACCGCGACCTTGTACGCCGTGGCGTTCTTTTCCTCGGGCCAGCACGTTCTCTTCGGGCTCAATATCACGAACGGCTCGGTAGGAACCCAGGTCGTCGTGGATCCGCCCGGGGCGAATCCGCTCGTGGAACAGCAGCGGGGAGCCCTCACCCTTGCGAACGGCTACGTCTACGTGGTCTACGGCGGACTCTACGGGGACTGCGGGGACTACCACGGGTGGGTCGTCGGCGCACCGGTCTCGGGCACGGGAGGGCTCATCGCCTACCAAGTACCGACACAGCGAGAAGGCGGCATCTGGGGCACCGCAGGAACGTCGGTCTCCGCGAGCGGCGACCTCTACGTGGCCACCGGCAACGGCGCGTCGAGCACGACCTTCGATCACGGGGACAGCGTGATCGAGCTGTCTCCCAGCCTGGCAGAGCTGGGGTACTTTGCCCCGACCAACTGGGCGCAGCTCAACGCGGACGATACCGACCTTGGCTCGGTGGCCCCCACGATCCTACCGAACGGGGATATCTTCCAGATCGGCAAGGCGGGCGTCGGGTACCTGCTCAACGGGACCGACCTCGGCGGCATCGGGGGCCAGATCACCAATACGACCATCTGCGACGGGGCGTACGGAGGCACCGCGCGCCTCGGCGACTCCGTGTTCGTGCCGTGCGTCGACGGGCTCGTCGACGTGACGGTCGGTGCGTCGAGCCTTTCGGTGGCGTGGCAGACGTCCGACTTCGACTCCGGTTCTCCGATCGTTACCGGGAACATCGTCTGGTCGGTCGATATACCGTCCGGAGAACTTCTCGGGTTCAACGTGTCGAACGGCCACCAGGTCTTCTCCTACTCGATGGGGTCTGCCGACCACTTCATCTCTCCCTCGGCCGCTCCCGGACAGCTGTTCGTCGGAGCAGGGAGCGAGTTGTTCTGCTTCGAGCTCAGCTGATCTCGTTCAGCCGCAGGAGACGCTGGATGCGGTGGGCGTGCCGCGGGGGAACCGGAAGCACATCGAGGAGATCGTCCAGTGGAACACCGCCGTACCGTAGTACGGGGACGGCCACGGGGTAAGGAACTCGGAGCCGAGGTTCAGGTCGTCCAGGTACATCTTCGAGTCGCCGTTCGCCGGATACGACCAGCACGACTCGTGGGTCCGGTGGATCATATCGTTGACGTTGACGAGGACGGCGCTGAAATTCACGCCGAACGTGCGACTCGTCGCGTTCACCATGCCCCCGGTGCCGTTGTAGAAATAGAGCACCGTAAGCTCGTTGTTGTTGAATCCCTGGCAGAAGTAGGAGAACGCCCACGGCTGGCTCGATACGGTCGTGTTGATCAGCGTCGGAAGGTCGGTCGATCCATAGTCGGTGAAGTAGCTCCAGGGCGAACCCTCGTACCCCGTGGTCATCCAGAGCATGATCTCGAGCGAAAAGTTCCCAGGGCCGCTGACGTTCGCGGGGTTCGGGATGTACGACGAGAGGAAGTTGTCCCAAACGTAATCGTACGCGGCCTGTCCCGAGTCGTGGATCGCATAGGAGTTGGTCAGCCACATGGCCTGGTGAGCCGCGGCGGAGTCCTTCTCGGGGAGAGTAAACCCGGGGGCCATGGTCCCGGGGCTACCGCCCCAGAGGTCCTGGCCGTACTCGACGTGGGGGAAACCGAGGACGCCACCGGCGCCGCCAACGCTGCTGAAGTGCACACGATTGCTGACATCTCCGTGGGAGCCGCCGGTATAGCAGATATGGTCGGTCCCAACGCTCCCGCTGCCGAGTCCAAAGAGGTTCGGCGTCTCGTACCCGTAGGGGAGGAAGGAGACGGGGAACGGATTCGCCGGCGTGCCGTTCGCACAGATCTCGGGAGCCAGCAGGTGAGCCGGGATGATCCGGACCTCGGAGGGCGGACTGGAAGAGGTCCGAGGGACGGAGGACGTCGAGTCCAGGGCGGAGATGGTACGCAGAGTGGGGACCGGACTCGAGGGAACGCCCACGGCGGGCTTGAGTCCGATCGTCGGTCCGCTCGGCGCGAACCCGGTCGCGGAACACGCGATCGCCACCACCACGAGAGAGATCGCGAGGATCGCAACGTGTTGATTCCTGGCCTGCTTCCTTCCGTGGACCCTCCCCGATGCGTCGACCATCCGTGTTGCTCCGGCGGACCAGCCGCCTCCCGCTGCCCTTCCGGGGTCGACCAGAAGTAGGGACCGGACACCCGGCACATGTTGACGGCCCTCGGTCGGGCGAAAGGCGTAGTGTCGTGCCGCGGTCATTAATCTTGTGAAATGCGCGACCGCTACCGGCGACGTGCCCGCATCTCGTGTCCATGAACGGTAGGGGCCCGGATTCCGCGCGGCGGTTGCGATACCCGGGAACCTTCGAGCTCGCCAGGCGTTGAGCCTCCTCGGGGCACACCGGGGCCGGTAGAACGGCCAGCACCGACCCTGCTCGAAATCTAGCCGACCACACCGCCGATGAGGAGACCGATCAGGTACGTTCCCGCGGCCGCACCCAGTCCGACGGCCATCATCTCGAGACCGCTTCGCACGAACGGGTGCAGGGAGGACAGGGCCCGGAATATGCCCGCGATGAACAGCGCGATCGCGGTCACAAGCACGGAGGCGACGATCGCAACCGGAATGCCGAGGACGAGGAAGGGGAGCAGTGGTACGGCCCCGGCGAGGGCGAAGGAGATCCCGGTGAGGAAGCCCTGCCGCCCCGGGCGCTCTTCCTCGGCGGATGCCGAACCGTACCTCTCCGCGACCAAGGCGTCCAAGAATCGTTTCGGCTCCTCTTGGAGACGGCTCACGGCTCGCGTCGCCTCTTCCGCCGAAAGTCCCTTCGCCTCGTAGGCGGCGACAAGCTGGAGACGCTTGGACTCCGGGGCCACCGAGAACGCCTCGCTCTCCATCCGGGTCTGGGCCATTCGGGCCTCGGACTCGGCCTTGGTCGAGACGTACTCCGATGCGGCCATGGACAGGGCTCCCGCCGCCACCGAAGCAGAACCTGCGATGAGGACCGCCAGGTCGGATTTCGTGACGGCCGCAACTCCCGCCGAGAGGGCCACCACGCTCGCGAACCCGTCGATCGCCCCGAGCAGCAGGCTCCGTAGAGAGCTTCCCCCTTTGGAGCCGGCCTCGCGGGCGGCGCTGGACGTCTCGATCTCATGAGCGACCTCGTCCGGGAGGATCTTTCGGAAGAGATCCTGGGCGAACGGATCCTGCCACCGGCGGGCCTGGTCCCGGTATCGTTCGATCCCGTCGACTTCCTCTCGGTGGACGATGGGGAGAACCAAACCCACCCCGAGGAATCGGGCCATGCCGACCAGGATTCGGTGGTTCAACATCCGGGCGGCCCGGGGCCGCGGACGCCCGAGCTTTTCGAGCAGCTGCCCCCACAGTGCAGCGTGCCGTTCCTCGAATTCGGCGAGCTGGCGCAGTAGTGAGGCTCGTTCGGGAAGGTGATCGACCGCAGCGAGCGACCGGTACATCCAGAGGCTCGACTGCTCTTCTCGGAGATTCTCTTCGATTTCCCGAACGTCGGATTCGGTCCACCGAAATGAGCTCACGGCTCCGGACGTATCCGAGCCTCCGACCGGAATCGAGGCCGATACGCGAATTAGGCCCTACGTCAAGCGATTTCCACACCCCGCGTTTGCGTGTGTCCCAGTTCGGGTGACCAGGCATGTAGCGACCGTCGTGCCGGCCGCGGCACGGTCGTCATGTGGGTGCCGCGCCGGGGCGTAGAGCTACTTGGAGCGCTTCGCGAAATCGCGGATACCGACCGAATCCTCCTCGAACGCCGTGGCCCAGGCGGCGCGGACGACTCCTTCCAACTGGTCCGGTGGGACCATGGACGAACGCATTTCCCCGTAGACGGAAACCTCGGTTTGGGGTCCGCGCGGGGTGTAGACCGTGAACATCTTCGAGCCGGCCAGAGGGCCCTCGAGGGCCTCGGCGACCATGCCGAGGGGCGGGAAGACGCTGATCCGATTCGCGACCTTCACCCACGTGCCGTTCATGTTCTGCTCCCAGGAGACGATAAACGAGGTATCGGTGACGGGGGTCATCGCCCGGTTGCGAGAGTTTCGGTGGGCCCCTCCGTGGGCCCCAGGATCCTGAAGGTACTTCCACACGACATCGACCGGCGCGTCGAACTTGCTCCCTTCTTGATCTGAGATCCGCGGCATGAGGGGCTCATGGTTCTGGGGCAAATTAAAGTGGCCAACCGTAAACTGCGGTGGACTTCTCGGATCATCCGTGATTCTTGGGGTGCGGGATGCGGTCCGATGGAACGGACGGTGTCCATGACCCCGCCCACGTTTCGAACGGTCGGGGGGAGGCGGAACTCACACGGGTTCAGACCGGGCGAGGACGCTGAGCGCCTCGACGGTCGCCCACCGACTCGGCTCGTTGGGGGGCTCAAGTCGCAGCGGATAGACGGGGCCCTCGAACCGGTACCCCCCTCGCTCCGGATCCAGATCGGGATGATCGGCGTCGAGCGCCCATGTTCCGTCACGCCGTCGCTTGCCGATCAGCCATCGGAGCGCAGGTTTGAGCCGTCGGTCGGATCCGTATCCCAGGCGAGTGAGGATCCGAAGACCGACGAGGACGTCGTAGTAGTAGTGGTTCGGATAGTGGATTCGGAACCACGGCGGATACTCCGTCTCGCCCTCGTCCATCAAGTGGCGGGTCAGGTAGAATTCGGCGCCGCGCTCGATCGAGCGACGGATTGGTTCGCTGCGCAGGTCTTCCGGGATCTCGGCGAGGGCGGCGAGGCCCTCCCAGCCGTCCAGCGTTCCTGACCGTGAGGGGAAACAGTGCCAACCCCCATCCCGTTTCTGGGTGCGAACGATCCAATCGATCGATCGCTGGACGACCGGGTGGTCCAGGAATCCGAACCGGATCAGGCTGCGTACCGCGTTACCGGTGACACAGACCTCTCCACTTCGACCCGAGAGGTCCCCTCCCCGACCGCTCCAGCGCCTCAGGATCAGCTCGGCGAGACGCCGGATCCGGCTGTCGTCTCGGGTCATGCCAAGGTCGGAGAGAACGATGAAACGCCAGTTGGACACGATGTACTTCGGGCGGTAGAGTTCCCCCGCCGAGGACCCGGGCGTGACCCAGTGGCCGTCGGGAAACTGATGTTCCAGCAGCCCCGCTGCCCAGCCCGTCCGGCCGATCGCCCGTCGGGCGTCGAGGACCCGCGGATCCCGGTCCGCGCAGCCCCGTACTTCGGACCAGTACCGAAGCCGGACGCTCGGGTCAGAATTCCGTCCGGAAAGCCATCGGTGGACCTGAGGAGGAATTCGCATGGGCGGGAGATTCCGTACCCCTTAATGGCGTACGTCGCACTTCGTGAGGGAGAACCCATGCTCGTTGGGTCCTGGGGGGCCCGCGACCACGTCTTCAAGGAGCGGTGTTTTGTTGATATCACCCGCGTCGGGAATTGGTGCTCATCTTCCGAAGCGCCGCCCCGATGGACCCGCCGCCCTCCCGAGCCCCTTCGGCAATCTCCCGCGGCGGTCTCGATGCTGGAACGAACAACGGAATGGCCCGGTCTGAAGTCGGTCGGATGAGCTACTTCGTCGTCCCAAGGGGACCCGGGCCCTTGTGGGACAGTTCCCGTCCCTTGAGGGAACAAGCGGGGTGGGCCGAGCACGCGAAGTTCTGAACGACCTGGCGGACGAGGGGTTCAGACGTCTCGGCGGCCCTCTCGGCGACGGGTTGCGGTCGCTTCACATTGTGGACTCGGACGGGAAGGCGTCGATTCGCGTCCGTCTCGCCGACGATCCCTGGACGTCGATGGGGATCCTCCGGATTGTCCGCATCGAACCGTGGGAGATTCTTCTCGGAACGGTGCCGTCGCGCTGGCCGACACCGGCCGGTTCTGCGTGAGCTCCCCAGATCGTCGAGCCTTCGGGCTCTGGCGGAACCGTGAGAGCCGAATCCCGTGCGACGAGACGCCCGTCACGCGAAGAGATCGGGAACGGTCCGGTCGATCGGTACGTTGAGGAGGGCCGGCCCGTCCTTCTCCCGAAGGTCCGCGAGGGCGCGATCGAGCCCCTCGGGGGAATCGACGGCCGAAGCGTCGACTCCGTACCCCCGAGCGATTCCCTCGACGTCGATTCCCGGCAGATCGAGGTACTCCGCTCTCGCGAGCCCGGGGTGGTTGGCCTTCGAATAACTCTTCAAGATCGCGTACCCGCGATTGTTCACGACGACCACTTTGGTGGGAATGTGGTACCGCGCGAGGGTCCAGAGGGCCTGAATGGTGTACTGGAGAGCGCCGTCCCCCACGACGACGACCGTCTTCGGTCGATGGAGTGCGATCCCTATCGACGCCGCGAGGCCCCAGCCGAGCTGCTGGCTTCGGGAGGAAAAGTAGCTGTTCTTTCCCCGATAGAAGCCGACGGATTTCATGGTGGGGATGAGCGATACCGATTCGTCGACGACGGTGTGATCGGGGAACGCTCGGCGAATGGCGTCGATCACGAATTCGCCTCCCATCCTCGGCGCGGCCCGGGCCACGCGGTTCGCGCGGCCGAACTCCGGCGGTCGCCGGAACGACCGACCCGAGGGAGGTAGCCCGGAGAGGATCGTCCCGAGTAGCCCCTTCACGTCCCCGAGGGCCCGGTCGCACCGGAGCTTGGCGGGTACCGCTGGATCAGCGCCGAGGTACACCATGCGGTCCCCGGGAAGAAGCGGGGCAGCACTGTAGGGGTAGAGCGTCAAATCGGCCCCCACGAGAACGACGAGGTCGTGCGCCCCCAGCATCGAGTCGATGTACGCGCTCTGGGGAAGGAGGTCGCCCACGAAGTTCGGAAGTCCGTCCGGGACCGGCGATCGGGAGCAGATGGGTTCGGCGTAGACCGGCGCACCGAGCCGGTGTGCGAGCTCGGCGACCTCCGCAAAGGCGTCGTAGGCGTCGACTTCGTATCCAACGACGAGGGCCGGATTCGTCGCCTGAGCCATCCGCTCAGAGACCTCGCGGACATCTGCGGGGGGTGGGGCGATCACCTCCGCGACCGAGGGGGTCGAAGTTGCCCGCTCCTCCATGACGTTCATGGGGAGGCTCAGGAGGACCGGTCCCATGGGGGGCTCGAGAGCAAGCCGGATCGCGCGGTCCACCATCTCGCCCAGCTCCTCCACTCGGCCGACCTCGCGATAGAATTTCACCAACCCTTGGGTCATCACTCCAAAGTCGCCAAAGAGCAGTGGATTCTGGTCGGCGTGACGGAGGTCCTGCTGGCCGACCGTGACGAGGACCGGAGAGTGGTTCCGGCGCGCCGTGTCGAGGAAGCCGATCGAGTTCCCGAGGCCCGGAGCCGCATGCAGGTTCGCGACGGCGATCCCCCGAGTCAGCTGGGCCGCCCCGTCCGCGGCCCCGAGCGCGATCGAATCGTGGAGCGTGAGATAGTACCGCTGACGGAGCCCTTCGAGGGTCGGCAGCTCGGTCGTTCCCGGATTGCCGAAGATCTCGTGGACGCCATGTTCGTCGAGGAGCGCTGCCAGCTTCTCCGAGGCCCGCACTCTCCCTCCGATGGGTCGACTTAGGGGACGGATGGAGGGGAATCCACCCGATAGAGCGGTTCCTTTCCCTGGACGTATCTCAGGACGTTCTTGATCGTCTCCTGAAGGAACCGTTGCTGCGCCTCGAACGTGACGCCCGCGATGTGCGGCGTGAACGCGGTGCCGGGCGATCGGAAGATCGGGTCGGTGAAGTCCGGCGGCTCAGTCGGGAACACATCGAGTCCGGCCCGGATCTTTCCTTCAGTCACGGCGTTGCGCAGGGCGATGGGATCGACGAGCTCCGCCCGAGCGGTGTTGATGAAGATCGCCTGATCCTTCATGAGCGCGAACTCCGCTTCGCCGACGATTCCTCGCGTTTGTTCGGTGAGGGGAAGATGGAGGGAGACGAGATCGGACTGGGCGAGAAGTTCCCGGAACTCGACCCGAGTGAGACCGAGCCGTCGTTCCTCCTCCGAAGAGAGTGGCACGACGTCGGTGTAGACGGTTGAGGTCTCGAACGGGACGAGGCGTGCCGCGAGCTCTCGCCCGATCCGGCCCATTCCCATGATCCCAACGACCTTGCCCGCGAGGTCGTTCGCACCCGTCAGCATCGGCCACTCGCCCCGACGCAGGTCGGAATCGAGGGCCCGAAGATCCCGCAAGAGGGCGAGGGCCAGCAGGATCACGTGCTCGGCAACGGTCTTCGAGTTCGCGACCGGGATGTTGGAGACCATGATTCCGCGGGCTCGACACGCGCCGAGGTCGACGCGGTCGTACCCCGTGCTCGCGACCTGGACGAACTTGAGCGCGGGAAACCGGTCCAGCGCCCCGGCGGTCAGCTCGTGAAACGTGGTGAGGATGAGGACCTCGGCCTCTTGGGGAGGAGAGCGCCCCGGGGCTTCGAGCGACGTCACGATGTCGACGCCCGGCAGGATCGTGGCCACTCGCCGCTCGATCTCCTCGAGGGGAAGGAAGGGGGGAAGGACGGCGCGGACGTTCACGATGGCCCGAGTAGGCGAAAGGAGGTTTTAGTGTTCTGGAGAGATCCCCTCGGAGGCGCACTGCGTCCCCCGAAACAGGGACGAAAGGCCGACAGGAGTTCGTGCGCCTGCGGACCGTCCGGGGAATCCCGTGGCATGAGGCGCCGCGGTTCTCCATGGACGACGAAGCAGGCGTGTAGACGGTTCCGCTCGGGCTGAGCCCGAGCGCGCCACCGATTCGCCGCTGAGGCCGACCTTTCGAAGACTTCTGCGGTACAACCTGGAGCATGCCCGAGAAGTTACGCGCCACCAAGGCCGGAGGAGGGGGTATCGGTGCTCCCGGGAGAGGTCGCCTCTGCTCTGCGAGCCGAGGTTTGTGCAGGGGATGCGGCCTTCGCCTCCGCTCGGGTCCCATCCGCCAGATACCGATAGTTCTGCAGGCCCAGCGAGAGAACTAGGCCGATGACGGCGGCCAACGAGGTCAGACCGAAGACCAGCTGAAACCCGACAATCGAGTACGTCGGCACCTTAACCGGCACCGGTATCCCATGGAACAGTACGAGAATCGTCGTCGTCGTCATGAAGCTCGCGGTCACCGTGGCGACGACCACAGGGCCAAGGGCGCTTCCCAGGTTGCGGAAGGTTTGGTTCATGCCCGTCTGGATCCCCAATTCCTCCCGGGGCACGGACAGCACGATGACGTTCGACATGGCGATCAACACGGCCACATTCCCCACGAGCGTCGGGATCGTGAGCACCATCACTTCCCAGTAGTTGGAATTCAGGAAGACGAGCGAGAGGCCCCCGAGTCCCATGATCGCGAAGCCGGCGATCATCACCGGCTTGGGCCCACGGGCAGCCACCCATCGGCCCCATACCGGGGCGAGAAGGAGCATCGACACCGACGCCGGGATTCCGAGGAGGCCCATCTGGAACTGGTTGAGACCAAAGCCGGGCGAGAACGGATACTCGGCGAGGATGGTGAGAGCGATGAAGACCAGGAACATCCCGAAGCCGACGATCACCCCGTTGACGTTCGAGATCCAGATGTTCCGTTGCCGCATCGCATGGAACGAGACCACGGGGAACTTGGCACGCCGCTCCCACCCGATGAAAAAGAGCGTGGCCGCGAGGGAGAGCACGAAGAATTCGGGAACCCCCCAGGGTAGCCCGAAAAAGTGCTGGGCCGAAACGTTCCCCCAGCCCCAGTACGTGCCCTCGGTCAGTCCAATCATCGCCGTCGCGAGCGCGAATCCGAGGCTCGCGATGCCGGGGACGTCGATCGGAGCGGAAGACGTGGTGGGCGACTCTCGGAGAAGAATTTGTGCGAGGACGACCACCGCGATCGCCACCGGGATCACGGTGTGGTACGTGTCCTGCCAACCCAGCGTGTAAGAGATGTATCCGCCTCCGACGAGCCCGATCGTAGCGCCCGCGGCGAACATCGCCGAGACGATCCCCTGCGCCTGGCCGACCCGCGCCGCGGGATAGACCTCGGGGAGCATCGCGAACGCGAGCGGGAACATCCCCATCCCGAGACC
>Ga0187784_10002053_pt1 | contig 16079 bp, 16 predicted proteins | sample 1015_SJ02_MP15_2_FD_132964 | JGI IMG/M metagenome (GOLD analysis project Ga0187784, IMG submission 132964) | Tropical peat soil microbial communities from peatlands in Department of Meta, Colombia - 1015_SJ02_MP15_20_MG | ecosystem: Environmental > Terrestrial > Soil > Wetlands > Peat | place...
CTTCGACCCCAAGGCCGGCATCCATGGCCGCTGGTTCACCGACGGCGTCTGCAACAGCTGCTTCAACGCCGTCGACCGCCACGTCAACGCCGGACGCGGCGAGCAGGCGGCCATCATTTACGACTCGCCGCTCGCCGGCGAAAAACGCACCATCACCTACAACCGGCTGTTAACCGAGACGCAGGTGCTCGGCGGCATGCTGCAGGATCTCGGCGTCGCCAAGGGCGACCGTGTGATCATCTACATGCCGATGGTGCCGGAGGCGGCGATCGCCATGCTTGCCTGCGCGCGCATCGGCGCCATCCATTCGGTGGTGTTCGGCGGCTTCGCCGCGCGTGAGCTGGCGACCCGCATCGACGACTGCAAGCCCAAGGTGATCCTCACCGCAAGCTGCGGCATCGAACCCGGCCGCATCGTCGCCTACAAGCCGCTGCTCGACGAGGCGATCAACATCGCCCAGCACAAACCGCAAACCTGCGTGCTCCTGCAACGGCCGCAGCTGCAAGCCACGCTGATCGAGGGCCGCGACTACGATTGGGCGAAGATGCGCGACGACGCGCTCGTGCGTGCGCGCTCCGCCGTCGATTGCGAGCCGGTGGCGGCGACCGATCCGCTCTACATTCTTTACACCTCGGGAACGACCGGAAGCCCGAAGGGCGTGGTGCGCGACAACGGCGGCCATATGGTCGCGGTGCAGTGGTCGATGCGTTACGCCTACGGCGTCGAGCCGGGTGAGGTGTACTGGGCGGCGTCCGACGTCGGCTGGGTGGTCGGCCACAGCTACATCGTCTACGGGCCGCTGTTCCTCGGCTGCACCACCATCATGTACGAAGGCAAGCCGGTCGGCACGCCCGACCCCGGCGCCTTCTGGCGCGTGATCTCCGAGCACGGGGTCGCCACGCTGTTCACCGCGCCGACCGCATTCCGCGCCATCAAGAAAGAGGACCCTGACGGCAAGTTTCTGGCGCCGTACAAGCTGTCGAAATTCCGCACGCTGTTCCTCGCCGGCGAGCGCGTCGACCCCGACACCATCGCCTGGGCCGAGAAGCTGCTCAAAGTGCCGGTGATCGACAATTGGTGGCAGACCGAAACCGGCTGGCCGATCGCCGCCAATCCGGTCGGGCTCGGCATGCTGCCGGTCAAGTACGGCTCGCCGGCGGTGGCGATGCCCGGCTACGACGTGCGCATAGTCGACGAAACCTGCCGCGAAATGCCGGTGAACAAGATGGGCATGATCGTGGTCAAGCTGCCGCTGCCGCCGGGGTGCTTGCCGACGCTGTGGGAGGCCGACAAGCGCTGCCGTGAAGCGTATCTTCAGGAATTTCCCGGCCACTACAAAACCGCCGACGCCGGCTTCAAGGACGAAGACGGCTACATTTTCGTCATGGGCCGCACCGACGACATCATCAACGTCGCCGGCCACCGGCTCTCCACCGGCGGCATCGAGGAAGTGCTGGCGTCGCATCGCGACGTCGCCGAATGCGCGGTGCTCGGCGTCAAGGACAATCTCAAGGGCGAAGTGCCGTGCGGCTTCATCGTGCTCAAATCCGGCGTCAACCGGCCGCCGGCGGAAATCGAGAAGGAATGCATCACGCTGGTGCGCGATAAAATCGGCCCGGTCGCCGCGTTCAAGCTCGCCATCACGGTGCCGCGACTGCCGAAGACGCGCTCGGGCAAGATCCTGCGCGGCACGATGAAGAAGATCGCCGACGGCGACAGCTGGACCATGCCGGCCACGATCGACGATCCGGTCGTGCTCGATGAAATCGGCAATGTGCTGCACGACCGGGGCATGGGCCTGAACGGCTAGGCGACCGGGCGCAGCGCCGGCCGGCGCTGCCGCTCCTTCACGTCGGCGATCTTTTCCAGCATCTCCCTGAGGGCATCGATGGCCGCGGTTTCCTCCGCGGTCAGCGGTTTGCGCGGATGGAAATGCGCCAGCAACACGACCAGCGCATCGCCGATGCGGCCGAGCTGCTTGCCGTAGGTGGCGACGTCGGAAAGCACCTCTTCCTCGACCTTGGGTTCGCTCGATTGCCCCATATTGATGTTGATCAGCCCGAACTGGCCGCCGGTCATGAACGCAGTGAACGGATTGATCGATTGCACGACATCGCCGGACAGCGGCAGCTTGAACGTAGGCATGCGCGGCTCCTTTAAGGTGTCGGACATGTGTCGGATTGCGCCGGCGCGAGACGCGCGCAAGCGCCTCACCCGGCACGCCTGGAGCATACGACTGGAGCATAGCGATAATCGATTTGATCCGCTTTAGCAGGCTGTTGAAGATCGCGAGTTTAACGGATCGACTGCCTCGCATCGAGGTACTGCGGTTTCGCTCGCCCCGTCGTTTTGGAGGCAAAGCTTGTCCAGGCGCGCCCATTGATGGCAATATTACCGCGTGATGGGCAATTTAGGACATAAGCCGTGCCGCTGATCAGGCTGTGGGTATACGACGGAATTCTCGCTTCCAGTGTCGCTGGCTGCGTCGACGTGTTCATGGCGGCCAACGCCGTGTGGGCTGAGAGGAACGGCCTCGGCGCAACGCCGCCTTTGCGATGGCGGGTCGAATCGCTGGACGGGAAGCCGGTCCAGACGGCGTCCGGCCAGATCGTGATTGTGGACGGGTCGATCAGCGCCAGAGCCGCCGCCGACGCGGTTATTGTGGCCGGTCCGTTCGTCGCCGATATCGAGCGTTTCTTCGCAAGGACGGAGATGCTGAACCCCCTGTATGCCGCGCTGCGCCGCCAGCATGAGCGCGGCGCGCTGTTGGCGTCCTATTGCACCGGCAGCTTTATCCTGGCTGAAGCGGGCTTGCTCGATGGCGGGGTCGCCACCACGCATTGGGCCAAGGCAAAGGCGTTTGCAAAGCGCTACCCTGAAGTAGACTTGCGGGTATCCGAGATATTGACCGAGCAGAACCACATTCTTTGCAGCGCTGCAGTTACCACCTCGCTCAACCTCGCGCTGCGAATTGTGGAGAAGTTCGCGGGCCGGCAGGTTGCGGCCGAAACCGGACGAATAATGTTGATCGACAGCAATCGGGTTTCGCAATCGTCTTACGCCGTGATGCAGGACGAGCCGCAGCGTCCGGACGCGCTGGTGGCACGGGCGCAGCGCATCATGGAGAAATCGCTGGAGCAGGGTTTCAATCTCGGCGAGCTGGCCCGGCATCTGGCGGTCAGCGAGCGTACTTTGAACCGGCGCTTCAAGCTCGCTCTCGGCGCGGCGCCGTTGCAATACCTGCAGGCGCTGCGCGTCGACGTCGCCAAGCGACTGTTGCAGATGGGAGGATCGACCGTGGACGTCGTCGGCGAACGCGTCGGCTATCGCGATCTTTCGACCTTTCGCCGGCTGTTCAAACGTGCGACCGGGCTTTCGCCTCGCGAGTACCAGCGCCGGTTCTCGCGCGGGCTCCCGAAGCCATCCAACGGCGGTGGTAGATAGGATCGCATCGCTCCCCGAAGATTGTCCGATTTACCTCGAAAGATGGCAGTTCTGCCACTGCTGCCGGAGGCCCCCACCTCTTAGAATCTCATCGAATAAATAGAGAGGTTGGCCATGCCGATGATCGATGTGACGATTCCCGAAGGAGCCCTGAAACCGGAAGCCGAGGAACGCCTTCTAAAGGAGCTTACCGACATCCTGCTCACGGCGGAGGGATTTAAAGTCGATAACAAAGTCGCCCAAAACGTGACGTGGCTGTTTCTTCATCGTCCCGCGGCAATCTACGTTGCCGGCGCCCGCTCGCAGACGCCGCGTTATCGCGTCGTCCCGACCGTGCCGGAAGGCCAATACACCGACGCCGCGCGCGAGGCTCTGGTGAAGAATGTCACCGAAGCGGTGGTGCGGGCCGACGGCGGCAAGTACGAGGATGTCGCTCCGCATGTCTGGGTGTTTCCGACCGAGGTGCCCGACGGCGAATGGGGTAGCACCGGCGTCATCCGGCGGCTTCCGGAGATCCAGGCAAAACTTGGTGCGGGCGAGGGCGACGGCAGGGACCACCACAAGGTGGGTCAGGAACGGCTCGCAAGGCGGCAGCGGGCTAAAGCCCTCGAACTGCTGGGAGGCGGGCTCGATGCTATCCGAAAAGGGACTGCGGCAGGCTAATTGCCGCAATTTGCCGAGAGGCAAAGACACCGTTCATGGCGACGGATAAGGCGCATTTCAGACTCGCGGCCATTCAGGCGGCGGCCGTTCCCTTCGATCGCGAAGCATCGACCCGGAAGGCCTGCCGCCTGATCGAGGAAGCGGGTGACAAAGGAGTGACGATCGCCGCGTTCGGCGAAACCTGGTTGCCCGGTTATCCGTTCTTCTGCCATGCGCCGGCCACAGCGTTGACGTGGCGGGCGATGGCCGAATATCTCGACAATGCGGTCGAAATACCAAGCCCGACCACCGATCAATTGTGCATGGCGGCCGAGGCTGCGGGGATCGATGTCGTAATCGGCATCGCCGAGCGCGATACTGATAGCGGCGGGACGGTCTATTGCACTTTATTGTTCATCGGCAGCGAAGGCCGCATTCTCGGCCGTCACCGCAAGATCAAGCCGACCTTCAACGAACGTTCGGTCTGGAGCGACGGCGACGCCGTCGGCCTGCGAACCTATCGCCGGTCCTACGGGCGTATCAGCGGTTTGAACTGCTGGGAGCACAATACGATGCTGCCCGGCTATGCGCTCGCGGCGCAAGGAACGCAAATCCATGTCGCCGCTTGGCCGGGGCGCGAGCCAGCGGCTGCGCCACCTTCACCGATCCCGCTGTGGCCACGGCAGTTGCTGCTATCGCGCGCCTTTGCGTCGCAGGCCTCGTGCTACGTGATCGCAGTTGGTGGCATGCAGTCGCATGCCGACACGCCGGAGCGTTACAGGAAGCTGTCGACGATCGAGTACACGGGCGACAGTTTCATCATTGACCCGCGGGGAGAGGTTATTGCCGGGCCGGCACAAGGCGAAACAATCCTGATTGCCGACGGATCACGGGAGGTGGTGCTTGCGGCGAAAGCAGTTTCCGATATAGGCGGACATTATTCGCGGCCCGATATCTTCCATCTCAACATCGATCGCCGGCCGCGGCTCCGCTTCAGCGAGAACGTCGGTGCCGATGATCCCGCTCATGCCCAATCAACGATTGACCAGAGTGCTTTCTTGAATGGGCGCGGCGGATCGGAGGGTGAAGCTCAACAATAGCTTCTCAGCGGCAGACGCGATGGTGGTGATGCCACCAGCAGTGATGATGGTAATGCCGCGAGGCCGCGACCGCGCCGGCAATGATCGCTCCAGCGACGAGCGCCGCCTCCCAATCATCGCCATACCAGCCTCCGTCCCAGCCGCCACCCCAACCGCCGTGAAAACCTCTGCCGCCGTGACCGGCCCAATGTCCGCCGCCATGCGATCCGGCGGCATGTCCGGCGGCATGGCCAGCGGCGTGGCCGCCGCTGTGCCCATGTCCGGCGGCGGCGCCGGCTTCATTCAACGGCAGCGCCAGCGCGGCGACCGTTGCGATGGCCACTATAAAATGTCGCAACATGCCCCTCTCCTCGGTCCTCTCCTGATCTGAGTTCACAGCTATTTTGCCGAGGTCTGAGTTTTCGGCTTTGGGCTGGATCAAATTTGCCGCCGACTTTCGCCTGCCCGCCCTATGCCTGCCGGAAGAACCACCCGGTTTTAGCCGCTGTCGGCCATTTACGATAGCGCGCTGGGTTTCGCCCATCGAACGGGAGCGCTATGCTTCGAGGGGAGGACGAAATATGCACCGATATCTTCTGCCGCGCGTGCCGTCATTTGGCGCAGCTTCCGCGCTTGCTCTCGCCGTTGTTACGGCGGCGCCGGCGGCGCCGGTCAATTCGGCCGACTTGTCCGGCAAGCGAATTTGCTGGGACAACGGCTCCATCAGCTCCTACGGCCCCGGCGGCAAATATTCGAACAATATGAGCGGCGATGGTACGTGGTCGCTCACCGCTCACGGTCTGCACATCCATACCGACCACTATGACTACGTGGCGAACGTGCAAAAACTGCCGGATGGCACGTTCCACGCCGAAGTCGCGGGCGCGAGCATAAAAACCAACGGCAAGTACTGCCCGTAGGACGGCGACTCTGCTTTTTGCCGAAGTCAGCAGCGACGAGCGGGAGAACCGTTCGACACGACCCGCCTCTGCCCCGCTTGCCTGCCGGTTATTCGCGACATACAGAAAGCGAAGTTTGACTTACAAAGTTGGTCAATCATGAACGCTCCGCTCTCCCATCCGACGCCGCCCTATAAGCACACGCCGCTATTTCCGCTCGGCAAGGATTTGACGCCGTATCGCAAGATCGCGACCGAAGGCGTGCGGGTCGAGAAAGTGCTGGGCGAGGAGATGCTGGTGGTGCCGCGCGAGGCGCTGCGCGCGCTCGCGGAAGCCGCCTTCACCGACATCAATCATCTGCTGCGCCCCGCGCACTTGGCGAGCCTCAAGGCCATCGTCGAGGACCCGGAGGCCTCCGACAACGACAAATTTGTCGCCTACGATTTCCTCAAGAACGCCAACATCGCCGCCGGCGGCGTGCTGCCGATGTGCCAGGACACCGGCACCGCCATCATCATGGGCAAGAAGGGGCGGCTCGTCTGGACCGATGGCGGCGACGAGGCGGCGCTCGCCGAAGGTGCGCGCGACGCCTACCTCAAGCGCAACCTGCGCTATTCGCAGCTCGCGCCGCTTTCCATGTTCGAGGAGAAGAACACCCGCTCGAACATGCCGGCGCAGGTCGAGCTTTATGCCGGGGGCGCCGGCGAAGCGGACGCCGCCTACAAGTTTTTGTTCATCGCCAAGGGCGGCGGCTCCGCCAACAAGTCGTTTCTGTTCCAGGCGACGCCGTCGATCCTGTCGCGCGAACGGCTGCTGCCTTTTCTCAAGGAAAAAGTGCTCACGCTCGGCACCGCGGCGTGCCCGCCCTATCACCTCGCCATCGTCATCGGCGGCACTTCCGCCGAGATGACCATGAAAACGGTCAAGCTCGCCTCCTGCAAATATTACGACACGCTGCCCGAGCGCGGCTCCGAGGACGGCCACGCCTTCCGCGACCGCGAGATGGAGCAGGAGATACAGAGGATGACGCAGTCGCTCGGCGTCGGCGCGCAGTTCGGCGGCAAATATTTCTGCCACGACGTGCGCGTGATCCGGCTTCCGCGGCATGGCGCCTCGCTGCCGATCGGGCTTGGCGTCTCCTGCTCGGCCGACCGCCAGGCGCTCGGCAAAGTCACGCGCGACGGCGTGTTCCTCGAAGAGCTCGAGCACAATCCGGCGAAATATCTGCCCGAGATCGACGCTGCCAGGCTCGGCGGCGAGGTGGTCAAGATCGACCTCAACCGGCCGATGCAGGACATCCTGGCGCAGCTCACCCGCTTTCCGATCAAGACACGGCTGTCGCTGTCGGGCCCGATGATCGTGGCGCGCGACGCCGCGCACGCCAAATTGCGTGAGCGGCTCGAGCGCGGCGAGCCGCTGCCGGATTACTTCAAGAATCATCCGGTCTATTACGCGGGGCCGGCGAAAACGCCGGAAGGCTACGCCTCCGGCGCGTTCGGGCCGACCACCGCCGGCCGCATGGATTCCTTCGTCGAGGAATTCCAGGCCGCCGGCGGCTCCATGGTGATGCTGGCGAAAGGCAACCGCGCCGCGGCGGTGCGCGAAGCCTGCCGGAAGCACGGCGGCTTCTATCTCGCCTCGATCGGCGGCGCCGCCGCAAACCTCGCCGAGCACTGCATCAAGAGGGTCGAGTGCATCGAATATCCCGAGCTCGGCATGGAAGCGATCTGGCGCATCGAGGTGGTCGACTTCCCCGCCTTCATCGTCATCGACGACAAGGGCAACGATTTCTTCAAGGAACTGAACTTGGGGTGAGCGCGGTTAGCGCACGATCCGGAATTTCTGAAAGATCATGCTTCGCCAAAATATTAGAATAGCGATCGATTCAATCTGAAACGATTGCGCTCGACCGTGATCCGTTTAAATGGAATCGGATCGCGGTTTAATTTTTACGTTGGTGCATGATCTTTTTCGGAAAACCGGACTCCACCCCCCGGATCAAGTCCGGGGGCAGGCATTTTCCGGATCATGCACTAGGCCGCTTCGGCGCTGTTGACGTGACCCGCTTTCGGCGGCGCGCAGGCCGAGGTGCGGATCAGTTCGGCGCCGCAGCGCCGGCAGGCGTAGACGGTATCTTCCATGTCGGAGGAGATCGGGCGGCGGGTTTGGTAGACCATCCGGCCCGCGCAGACCGGGCACGGCATCATCAGCGAAGGCAAGCTTGACGGCGGCGCGACCGTTTGATGACTCATCTGACTTCCGATCGTTACATTTTTGTAATTTCCGCTGTCTTTTGCGCCGAGTCAACGATTTTTGTGCGTTGCACACGGCTCACATTGCATTGCCATAGACGCTTGGCGAGTAAGGTCTTTTCTCCGGAGTTCCACCGATCGGCCGCGGCGGCCGCAGCCGCCCCGGTAAGGCCTTTGCCCGATTGGGCTTTAAGCCGTCGCCAGCGCCGAGATGCAGCGAACGCCGAGCGCGGCGAGGCTGGCGCGGGTTGCCGCCACCGAGCCGTCGACGTCGATGCCGCGGCAGGCGTCCTCGAAGACGAACACGGCGAAGCCCTCGCGCCTGGCGTCCTCGGCCGAGTAACGCACGCAGAAATCGAAGGCGAGGCCGGCGAGGAACACGCGGGAAAAACCACGCTCGCGCAGATAGCCGACGAGGCCGGTCGGCGTCTTGCGATCGTTCTCATAGAACGTCGAGTAGGAGTCGATCGCGGCGTCCGTGCCCTTGCGCAGCACGAGGGCGGCGTGCGGGATGTGCAGCGAAGAATGAAACGCAGCGCCCGGCGTACCCTGCACGCAGTGGTCGGGCCAGAGCACTTGCGGGCCGTAAGACGCGGCGATCGTGTCGTAGGGCTTTTTGCCGGCGTGGCTCGACGCGAAGGAGAAGTGCCCGGCGGGATGCCAGTCCTGCGTCAACACCACATGACGAAACCGCGCGGCAAGCCGATTGACGATCGGCACCACTTCGTCGCCACGCGGCACCGAGAGCGCGCCGCCGGGACAGAAATCGTTCTGGATGTCCACGACAATGAGGACGTCGCCCGTGTTGACCGTCGCATTCTCGTTCATCGTTGCGACCCCGTCGCCATGCGTTCCCCGATCCGGCGATCGACCTCCGCCGCAAGATTTTTAAGCTCGTCGGCGACCTCGACTGGATAGGTCGTGTCCGCAGCGAGCGGGCGCAAGCCCTCCGGCAACCGCTCCAGCTCGCGCTTGGCGCGGCGGCGGATGTCGTCGAGCGCCGGCGCCGGCCGCAGGCGGCGGCCGCCCTGCATGACAAGCTCGATCAGCGGCTCGCCGGGTTTCGTCTCGCCCTCGAGCGCGAGCAGGTCGCCGGCCATGCGCCCGTCGGCGCCGTAGCGCCGCCACACCTGCTTGCGCCCCGGCCAGGTGGCTTTTTTCGCCGAGCGCTTGCGCCGCGCAACGCCGGCATATTCCTGCAATTTGTAGGCGCAGTCGAGCGCCGGCACGTCGGAGGACGTGGTCAGGCTGGTGCCGACGCCGAGCCCGTCGATCGGCGCATGTTGCTGCGCGAAAGCGGCGAGTTGATCTTCGTCGAGGCCGCCGCTGGCAAAGATCGTCACGTGATCAAGCCCGCCGGCGTCGAGGATGGCGCGCACGCTGCGCGACAGCGCGACGAGATCGCCGGAATCGAGCCGAACGCCGCCGATGGTGATTCCCGCCGCTTTGAGCCGCGGCGCCAGCGCCACGACCTTCCGCGCGGCGGCTTCGGTATCGTAGGTGTCGAGCAGCAGCACCAGATTGTCGGGCCGCGCGCGGGCGAACGCGGCAAAAGCGTCCATCTCGTCGTCGAACGCCTCGATGAAGGAATGCGCCATGGTGCCGTAGATCGGAATGCCGAACTCCTTCGCAGCCAGCACGGTGGCGGTGCCGGCGAAGCCGGCGATGAAGCTTGCCCGCGCCGCCATGAGCCCGGCCTCGGCACCGTGCGCGCGCCGCAAGCCGAAATCGACCAGGAGCTTGTCGGGCGCCGCGAGCCTCATGCGCGCGGCTTTGGCGGCGATCAACGATTGAAAATGCAGAATATTGATCAGCCGCGATTCGACGAATTGCGCCTGCGGCAGCGGCGCGGTCACCCGCAAGATCGGCTCGTTGGCGAAGAAAACGGTGCCCTCGGGCATGGCGTGCACGTCGCCGGTGAAACGCAACGAAGCGAGGTAATCGAGCAGGTTCCGGCCGAACCGGCCGGTGCTTTCGAGCCAGTCGATCTCGGCCGCCGGAAAACGGAGATTTTCGAGAAAATCGAGCGCCTGCTCCAGCCCGGCGGCGACGAGAAAGCCGCGTCGCGGCGGCAGATTGCGGACGAAAAACTCGAACACGGCGGTTTTCGTGTCGCCATGGTCCAGATAGGCCTGGATCATGTTGATCTGGTAGAGGTCGGTCAAAAGCGCGCTCGGGCGCTCGGTCATCGTCCGCACTCCGGTGCTCGCCCTTGCTTAAGATACGGCAAGGGGGCCTGTACAGCCGGTGCGCGCGGGAAAGGCGCGACGACGTCGCGCGATCGGAGCGAAGGACGAAGGGCGGCGCCGCTTAAAAGATCATGCTCCGCCAAAATAACCGGAGCGATTATCGTTTCGATCCGAAACGATTATCGCTCGGGGAATGCAATGCGTCGGGCGTTCGCGGGCCAAACGCCCGACAAGTCGGCGCCGCGTTTCCTACGCGGCGTCGCGGCTATGACCGACCACTTCGTCGCCTGCCGACGTGGCGCCGGGCAACCCGATGGCATCGATCAAGGTGTCGATCTCAAAACGAGCGGTGACGTGCGACAGCGTCGGGCGGGTACCCAAGATGGTTTCGTCGATCGCGTCCAACGCGGTCAAGCCGCGGGCGTAGAATTCCCGGAAAATCACCCGTTCGCCGAGTCCTTCGACGCAGCGGAAGTCGAGTCGCTGGGAAAGTCCCTGCAGGCCTTCGCCGACGAGGCGACTGTTCCGTGAATTGAGCATCGAAAGGCGATTGCGCAGCACGATCCAATCGAAGCTTACATTGTCGCGAAGTTGGCGCAGCTGGCGCGCCTCCTCGACGACCTGCGCGTAGTGGCTCGTGCCGGTAACGGCCAAGGTCTTGGGATCGACCGTACCGAGCACATCCAAATCGACGAAACTGTCGTTCAGCGGCGTGATCACAATGTCGGCCTTGGAGAGGGCCAGCCGTCCCAGGTAGCTGTTGCGACCGGGCGTATCGATCACGATGAAATCATAGTCCCGCGCCAGCGCCTCGATCTGCTCGGACAAAGCCCTGCCGTCCGCCGCCTCATCGTCGGCGGTAGGATTGTCCATGTTCTCGACAAAATAAACGTGATTGGGAATCTCGAGATCGCGAACGACGTGCTGAGCCCAGTCGTGCCGGTTCTCGATGTAATGGGTGAACGTTTTTTGCCGCGAATCCAGATCGATCGTCGCGACGCGCTGATTTGACTTCATCAGTGCAATCGCCACATGCATCGCGACGGTTGACTTGCCCGATCCGCCCTTTTCGTTACCTACAACAATCACATGTGCGGGCGACTCCTCAGCTCTCTCTTCGACTGGCATGGTTGCCCTCAAGCGATTTGAGTTGCGGATGATCCCTTTAGCCTGCTTTCATAAGGTCTGATTCTTTCGTTTCTCGCAAGCGCGGAAGTTCCGCAATTTGATACCGTCGCCGCCTCTGAAAGCGCCGCGCCGCGCTTCGTAAAGGAACTGCTGGCCGTCCGGCGGACTCGCAAAACGACTTTCTGCACGCAGCTATCGGGCCGTCATGCGCGCCGCAAGGCGTAGCGCGCGCAATTGCCTGACCAGCAATGCGGCGACCGGCGCGGCGCACACGGCAACGGCGTCGATGACGAAATCGCCGAGGCGCGCGTGCCGACCCGGCACGAACAATTGCGCGGTCTCGATGGCGCCGGCGAAAATGATCAAGAAAATCGACAGCAGACCGTAGCGACGGTCATAGCCCAGCGCGAACGCAATGCCGGTAGCCGAATAAATCAGGGCATGCTCCAAGTTATGGGGCATGCCGGTCTCGGGACGCAGATCGGGAGGGGTCAGCGACAAAACGGCGATGATCGCCGCCAAGGTCCACGCGACAATCTGCGCGAAGCCGAGATAGTTCGACCGAAATGCCGTCATAAAAGTCGTCAATCCGGCAAGGAACGGTTCCGCGTGGCGCCGGCGCGCAATGAATCGAAAGCCGATGGATCGAGGTCTCTCAGCGTTCGCTCGATGAAGCTTTTCCCGGCGGGCGAAGCGACGTCGTAGGCCTCCGCAATGGCGGATTTTTGCTTCCAGCCCAGCAGCAGGCGAACATCGCGGCTGACGAGGTCGCGCAATTCCGCATCGTTGAACTTGTCCGAACTCACGGCGATGCGCAGCCGCAGCGCCACCGCGCGCCGCTCGCTCGGTCCCGTGTAGTAGGACATCTTCAAAGGTTCCGCGGCGTCGAACTCCGCAGCGGGAAAACGCGACGCCAGTCCGGCCAGCAGCAACCATGCGCTGGACTGGTGCGGGCCGTCATCGAGCGCGCGATCGAGACTCGAACGTGCGAGCTGCAACGACCCTGCGCGGTCCGCGGTCACGCTCGCACGATTTTCGGCCCACAGAAGATCCGCGTGCGTAAAAGCGTACTCGGCCCACAGATCTCCGCGAAAGGCGCCGACGAATGCCGCCCAATAGGCGGGCGTGCGTTGCTTCGCGGCCGCGGCGGCGGAAGCAACGTCGGCTGGGAGCTCCTTGATGCCGGGCCGGATCAACTCGGCGAGCAACAACCAAACGCACTGCACGCCCAGAACGAGCGCGAACAGCATCGCCGCCGCACGAAGCCACAGGTGGGATGGCCGCTCCACGCCGGCCACGCGATCGAGCGCGGTCACAGAAAGCTCATCTGATCGCCTTCCAATACCAGACAGGTCAATCGACCTGTGGCATAGGCGCCGGTATCGATGTTGATTCGATTTGAGCGAATATCCGGTTCTCGCGCCGGCGTATGGCCGTGCACGATAACCTTGCCGAAATCCTCTTCGTGCAAAAGGAAATCTTCCCGAATCCACAGCAGGTCGTGCTGGGATTGCTGTTGCAGCGGAATACCCGGCCGCACGCCGGCATGGACGAAGAAAAAATCGCCGCACGTAAACGAGAGCGCGAGACCCTGCAAAAAATGCAGATGACTATCGGGCATGGAGTGCTCGAGAGCGGTTGCCACCTCGCGCTGCGATTGAGGATCGTAGTAGCGTATCGGCGTTACGCCGTAGGAAAAGACGGTATTGAGGCCGCCGATGTTTTTCCATTCCGACAGCACGGTCGGATCGTTCAAGAACTTTAGCGCGTAATCTTCGTGGTTGCCTTTGAGGAGCACGACATCGGTCGCGCGCTGGCGCGCGAGCAGCAGGTCGATGACTTGTCGTGAATTCGGACCGCGATCGATGTAGTCGCCAAGAAAGACCTGGATGGCGTCGGCGGTCGGTCGCGATTTGAGATCGTCGTCGATGCGTTCGAAGAGTTGCGACAGCAGATCCGCGCGGCCGTGGATATCGCCGACCGCGTAGAGCCGCCTCCCGCCGGGGAGCTTCGGCCTCTGCGTCGGAGGCGCCTGCGTCAGCACTTTCCACATCATGTCCGACTACTCAATAACCGCTAGCACTCGACAAGGCATCTTAGATATGCGCTCACGGTTAAGTTAACAACTCCCCGCCCGCGAGCCGCGCTTTTGAGTCGATTTGCGGGAATGGCGCGAACGGGATCGCAGGCTGTTGCCGGTATGCCTTTCCTCAACGGTTCGGTTGGGGATCACGGCGATGCGTTTTACGGCGAATGTTCTGGTCGCGGCTGCGCTGCTTACGGCGGCGCTCGGGTCCTCGGTATCGGAAGCCGCCTTCTTCGGGCTGCCGCGCGCGCTCAAATATCAACTCGCACAAATCGAGTTTGACAATCCGATGCTGCCGCCAATCGGCCATACCCGGTTTTGCCTGCAGTATCCCGACGACTGCAAAGTGCATGGAATTGATTTCCGCCGCCGCAACATCGCGCTGACGGCCGAACGCTGGGACGAGGTCGACAGCGTCAATCGCCAAGTCAACCGCGACATCATCGCTGAAGTCACTCCCGGCAACGGCACCTTCGAGGAGTGGCGGATTGCGCCGGCGGCGGGCGACTGCAAGGATTACGCGATCACCAAGCGCCACGAACTCCTGGCGCGCGGCTGGCCGTCGCGGGCGTTGCTGCTGTCCGAGGTGGTGGTGCCCTCCGGAGAGCATCACCTGATCCTGATCGTGCGGACCAAAGACGGCGACCTGGCGCTCGACAATCTGAACGCCAACGTCCGCCCGGTGGCGGCGATGTATCGCCAGTATCAGTGGGTGCGGATCGAGACGCCGCAAAATCCGAAGTTCTGGGCGCGCGTTCGCGCGCCGGGGGTCATCCGCACGGCAATGCTATCCGCTCCGTAACGATGCCGTCGGGCCGGCGTCGGTCGGCCCGACGGCAAGACCCAAAACTTTCGATGCGCACGGCGACGCTGCGCGCCACACGCGCGGTGATGCCAGCCGAATAGCGTAAGCCGGGGAACGGTCTAAATTTGTACCATGCGGCTCTTGCTCTGGGCGAACGCAAGACCAAGCGCGGCCGCCACAATCAAGCCGACTGTCGTTCCGAATAAGCCGGCATTGGTGAAGGCCAGGAGCAGGACCGTGAACAGACAACTGCCGCCCATCGCCGAATAGAACGAATCGCGCCCGCGCTGCAGCGAAGCTCGCAGAAACATGACGACGAAGCCGACGGTCGCCGCCGCGATCAACCAGAGCATCGGCTTGCCCAACTCGATGGCAAGCGCGCCTGCGGCTGTAGCGGCCGTAGGACCAGACGGCGGCTCCTCCATCTGGCGGTAAATCGGCGCGAGCGCCGCAAAGGTTCCGGCTCCGGTGCCGACAAGCGGCGCATCATCAAGCATGCGCTGGCTTAGGGCGGTCAGCGAAGGAGCCGACGGGTCGGCAAAGGCGAGCGGCAGGCCTATGCCGCGCTGCGCCGGATGGCCGGCGACGAGCAGGACGGCAATCCCCAAAGCCGGAACGACCATGCCCGCCATGCCCAACAAACCTAAACCGAAACGACGGATGATCAGCTGGCACGCGAGTGCGAGGAGACCGTAGCCCGTAGCACAAATAACCTCCGCCTTGGCGCTCAGCGTCAACGCGGCGAGGCAAATCGCCAGCGCGATGGTGCATGGCGCGAATGTTTGCAGCACATTCGGCTTCGATCGTTGTTGCGCGTGGCGCGTCTCGTAACGTTCAACCGCGCGGATGCAGGCGGCGCCTGCGATAATCGATCCCAGTCCCGCGCCGTCGATCGCCGGCGGCCGCGCAAATGCTGCAAGCCACGAGCCGGGAGGCAACAAGCTCTGCGCGATGACAATCAAGCTGACGATGGTGGCTGCGACGCTCAGCGCGAATAGCATCCATTCGGCGCGCTGGCGATCGATAGCGACCGCCGCCGATAGAAACGCGACCGCCGTCATGGAAAGATAGCGGCCGAGCGCGATGACGCTCGCGCCGGGATCGGCGCTGATGGCGCCTGCAACAGCATAATGCAGCGCCGTCTCGGCGCTCCGCCAGATCGGGTGAGCAAGCACTCCGAATGGGATGACCTGCAGCAGTACCCAAAGTGCCGGAATTGCCGCAGCCGCCAACGGTGGACGAGTGACCGAAATGAGAAATCCGGTTTCGCCCGGCCGTAAGGCTCGAGCCGCGATCGCCAACGTAACGGCGGCAATGCCGGCGACGACACCCTGCACAATCAATCCGTCCCACAGCAACATGATGGGGGACACGCAGATCGATACGGCGAGGATATTGCGAACCGTCAACATGTTGCGGGTGGGGTTGCGACGACGGTGGCGAACCTTGCACCGGAATCGTCACTCAGACAAGCGAGCGCCGCAGCCTTCGGGCTGCGCGATCATTGTGTCAATTCCTGTTGATTTGAGGGGCTAGCCGGTTCGCGAAAACGGGC
>Ga0187784_10002054_pt1 | contig 16077 bp, 12 predicted proteins | sample 1015_SJ02_MP15_2_FD_132964 | JGI IMG/M metagenome (GOLD analysis project Ga0187784, IMG submission 132964) | Tropical peat soil microbial communities from peatlands in Department of Meta, Colombia - 1015_SJ02_MP15_20_MG | ecosystem: Environmental > Terrestrial > Soil > Wetlands > Peat | place...
ATGCTGCACAAGGCGAAGGCGCGCGTCGCCGAGCACCGGCTGACCAATGTCGTGGGACTTGCCGTGATGGACGCGCAGCATCTGGCGTTCCTCGACGCGGTGTTCGACGTGGTGGTGGCGCAATACGTCATCACCGCGGTGCCGGACCCCGAGGCCACACTCGACGAGTTTGCGCGCGTGCTCAAGCCCGGCGGCGAGATCGTGCTGGTCAATCATTTGGGTGCCGAGGCGGGTTTGCGCAGCACGATGGAGCGATGGTTCGCGCCGCTCGCGCGCCGGCTCGGCTGGCGGCCGGAGTTCCGCTGGGAACGGCTGGCGCGATGGGCCGCGCTGCACGGCGGCGTACACGTCGTCGAACGGCGCGCCATGCCCCCGCTCGGTCATTTCTCGCTGATCCGCTTCGCCCGGCTGGGCCGGCTGGCGAGCGAGCGGCTGGCGCCCGCTTGAGCGTCGCCGCCGGCAATATCGCGCGACTGCCGACGTTGCCGACGAGCCGTCATTGATGATGGACAGGCGACTTCAGAGTGCGCGTGTCTGCCGTCGCCCTTTCGCGGCAGCGCGGATCGAAACCGCCGCTTCGCGTCGTCCTTGATCGGCAACCGTGTTCGAGGCTTTATTTGAGGGACGGGCTCCGGCGTGCGATGAGGCCGCTATGAGAAACCGGTCGGAGGGTGCTGGGGGTCCATGGAAGATCTCAATCCTCGCCGCCAGGAAATTCTGGCGATGGCTCGCACCCAGGGCTGGGTTGGCGTAGAGGATCTCGCCGGCCGCTTCTCGGTGACGCCGCAGACCATCCGCAAAGACCTGAACGAACTTTGCGACCGGCGTCTGCTCTCGCGCATGCACGGCGGAGCAGTGATCTCCTCGGGCGTGGAGAATATCGGCTACGACGCGCGCCGCTTCATCGCGCAGGAAGAGAAACGCGCAATCGGCATTGCCACGGCCCGGGCGATTCCCGACAACACCTCGCTTTTTGTCAACATCGGGACGACCACCGAGGAGGTTGCGCGCGCGCTGTTGGAGCACCAGGGCCTCTTGGTCATCACCAACAACATCAACGTCGCGAACATTCTCTACCGGCACCCGCGCATCGAGGTCATCATCGCCGGCGGCTCGGTCCGTCGCAGCGACGGCGGCATCGTCGGTGAAGCCGCAGTGGACTTCATTCGCCAGTTCAAGGTCGACCATGCGGTCATCGGCGTCTCGGCGATCGACGAGCAGGGCGCGCTCCTCGACTTCGACTACCGCGAGGTTCGGGTGAGCCAGGCCATCATCGGCAATGCACGGCAGGTGATTCTCGTCTGCGATCGGTTGAAGTTCGAGCGCTCCGCACCGGTACGCATCGGCCATCTCTCGCAGGTCAACCTGTTCGTGACGGATCAACTGACTTCACCAGCAGTTGCGGAACTCTGCCGCACTCATGGGGTCCAGGTTATCGAGGCTTGCCCCCGCGACGAGCGAAAGGACGACCTCTGAAAAGCGCTACCCGGTCATGTCTTCCGCCTTATTCATCTGAAATCGTTAGATTTTTTTATATGAACCTCATACCGACTGACCATCGGTTTCGACATTTTCACGCAGGCTTGCGTTCGCTTTGGTTTTCGGATTAAGTGCGATACGAAAAAAATACGAAAAAAATTGATGGCTCGCCGCGCCTGAAAATGAACCAAGAAGGGCGGGGTGGATGGGGGAGGAATTGACCGTTTCGGCGTACGATCTCGCCGTTATCGGGGGTGGCATCAACGGATGCGGCATCGCGCGCGACGCGGCCGGGCGCGGCCTCTCGGCGTATCTTTGCGACCAGGGTGATCTCGGCGGCGCCACGTCTTCGGCCTCCACGAAGCTCATCCACGGCGGCCTGCGCTATCTCGAATTCTTTGATTTTCGCCTCGTCCGTGAGGCTCTGATCGAGCGCGAGGTGCTTCTTGCCTCGGCGCCGCACATTATCTGGCCTTTGCGCTTTGTCCTCCCGCACCACAAGGGCTTGCGGTCCTGGCCGGTCGTCCGGCTCGGCCTCTTCTTTTACGATCACTTGGGCGGGCGGCGCATCCTGCCGCCGACGCGCAGCATCGATCTTGCGCGAGATCCGACCGGTCGGGGTTTGAAGGCCGAGTACCGGCGTGCGTTCGAATATTCGGACTGCTGGGTCGACGATGCTCGACTCGTCGTGCTCAACGCGCGCGATGCCGCCGAACGCGGGGCCACCGTCAGGACGCGCACGAGGTGTGTCGCCGCGCGGCGTGCCGGCGGGCAATGGCATCTGACGATGGAGGACGCGCGCGACGGCTCGCGCAGTGAAATCGCGGCCGACGTCCTCGTCAATGCCGCCGGCCCCTGGGTCTCCCAAGTGATCGCGGAGGTGGCCGGGCTCAACGTCGCCTCCCGCGTGCGCCTGGTCAAGGGCAGCCACATCGTCGTCGATCGCATCTTTGATCATGACCGCGCCTACATCTTCCAGAACGCGGACGGACGGATCTGCTTCGCCATCCCGTATGAGCACGACTACACGCTCATCGGCACCACGGACGAGGATTTCGACGGCGATCCAACCAAGGCGACGATCAGCGAGGAGGAGACCGACTATCTGTTGGCCGCGGTGAGCGAATATCTCGAGCGGCCGGTAGCCCGCGACACGATCCGCTGGAGCTATGCGGGCGTACGTCCGCTCTACGACGATGACCGCGCCCGCGGTGCGCACGAGGTAACCCGGGACTATGTGCTCGGCGTCGAAGCGCCGCCCGGCCAGCCGCCTTTGCTCTCGGTTTTCGGCGGCAAGATCACCACCTATCGACGGCTGGCGGAGCAGGCCCTGCAGCAGCTCGCCGGGAAGTTTCCGCACATGGGTCCGCCTTGGACACGCACGGCGCGGCTCCCGGGCGGCGACATCCCGGTCACCGCGTTCGACGAGTGGGCGCGGGGCGTCGCCCTTCGCTATCCATTTCTCGATCCCGTCCTCCTCTACCGGCTCTGCCGTGCCTATGGATCGCGAGTCGACACGCTACTGACCGGCGTCGCCGAACCGGCTGACATGGGCCGAGATTTCGGTGCCGGGCTGACGGAGCGCGAGCTCGGCTACCTCATGACCTACGAATGGGCCGAAACCGCCGAGGACATTCTCTGGCGGCGCTCGAAGCTCGGCCTGCACATGCGCCGCGAGCAGCGCGTCGCGCTCGAACGCTACCTCGACGACTCGCATCGCAAATCGCCTGTGGCGTCAGTCGAAAGGCAGAGCCGATGACCTGCCCGGTGCGAAATCGCGGCACGGCGTCCGATCTCAAAAGAGAACCGCCATGCGATTGACCCTGGAAAACGTGACCAAGACGGTCCGGGAGCAGCCGTATTTGTACGATGTCAACCTCGACCTCGTGTCGGGATCCTTCAACGTGCTGCTCGGCCCGACCCAAGCCGGCAAGACCTCGCTGTTGCGGCTGATGGCGGGGCTCGATTTCCCGAACTCGGGCACGATCCGCGAAGACGGCACCGACGTCACGTTGCTCGGCGTGCGAAAGCGCAACGTGGCGATGGTCTACCAGGAGTTCGTGAATTATCCGTCCTTCACTGTCTACGAAAACATCGCGGCGCCGTTGCGGCGCGCGAAGCGGCTGGCCGCGCCGCAAGTCGACGCCAGAGTGAGAGCGACAGCGCAGATGATGCATATCGATCATCTGCTGCAGCGCCTGCCGTCGGAGCTTTCCGGCGGGCAGCAGCAGCGGGTCGCGCTGGCGCGGGCGCTGGTCAAGGAAGCGCCGCTGTTGCTGCTCGATGAGCCGCTGGTGAATCTCGATTACAAGCTGCGCGAAGAACTTCGCCGGGAGCTCCGCGAAATCTTCCGCCACGGCGCCACGACAGTCGTCTACGCGACGACCGAGCCGCAGGAGGCCTTGCTGTTTGGCGGCAATACCGTGGTGCTCGACGCCGGACGGGTACTGCAGAGCGGGCCGGCTCTCGACATCTATCACTGCCCCGCGACGATCCGGGCGAGCCAGGTATTCAGCGATCCGCCGATCAACCTCATCCGCGCCAACATCGACCCGCAGGGCTGCCGCTTATCGCCGAGCGTGGCCTTTCCGCTGGCGCCACACATGCGCGCGCTGCGGCCGGGCGACTACCGCGTCGGTGTGCGGGCCGACCACATCGGCCTGACGGGTCACGCCGAGTACGGTTGCCTGATCCGCGCGAAGGTCGAGCTTGCCGAGATCAACGGCTCGGAAACCTACGTCCACGCCGGGCATGGCGACTTTCAGATGATTGCCTTGCTGCAGGGCGTGCACGAATTCGGTCTGGGGGACGAGATCGACCTCTATCTCGATCCCCGCCGCTTGTTTGTTTTCGACGGCGCCGGCGATCTGGTGGCGGCACCCGGCGAGAATGCCGGCGGCACGGGAGCGCACTGATGGCGCTGATCGAGTTCGAAAACGTCGCGCACAGCTACCTGCGCTCGCCGGCGCGGATGGAAGACTACGCATTGCGGCCGATGAATCTGGCTTGGCAGCACGGCGGCGCTTATGCGCTGCTCGGACCGTCGGGTTCTGGCAAGACCACACTGCTCAACATCATCTCGGGGCTGCTGCGCCCGAGTGCCGGCCGTGTGCTGTTCGACGGCCGCGACGTCACCGACTCCTCGACCGTTCAGCGCAATATCGCCCAGGTGTTCCAGTTCCCGGTGATCTACGACACCATGACGGTGTTCGATAATCTCGCCTTTCCGCTGCGCAATCGTGGCGTGGCGTCCGCGGAGGTTCGCAGCCGCGTCTCCGAGGTCGCGGAGATGCTGGAGCTCACCGACGACCTGCGGCGCCGCGCCAGCGGCCTCGCGGCGGACGAAAAGCAGAAAGTATCCCTCGGCCGCGGTCTGGTGCGCTCCGATGTGAGCGCGATCCTGTTCGACGAGCCGTTGACCGTCGTCGATCCGTACCTCAAGTGGCGGCTGCGGCGCAAACTCAAGGAGATTCACAAGCGCTACAGCGTGACTCTCATCTACGTCACCCACGATCAGGGCGAGGCGCTCACCTTCGCCGACCGTGTCGTCGTGATGCATGACGGCAGCGTGCTCCAGGAGGGCACGCCGCAGGAGCTGTTCGACACGCCGACCCACCGTTTCGTCGGTTATTTCATCGGCAGCCCGGGAATGAACTTTCTGCCCTGCCGGTTGTCGGCCGACGGCGCCGAGGTGGCGGGTCAGTTCATCCCCCTGGCGGCGGCGCTGCGCAGCAAGGCGGCGCAGGCCACCGGCCTCGAGATCGGCATCCGTCCGGAAGCGATCGGTCTCAAAGGCAGCGGCAAGGGCCTTGCCGTCGAGATCGGCGATGTCGTGAATTTGGGCACCCGCAAGGTCGCCACCTGCCGGCTCGGCGAGCACGAGATCAAAGTCGTGGTCCCGCCGGAGCAGCCGATCCCTTCGGAGCGCGGCGTCCTGGAATTCAACCCGGCAATGACCCGCCTCTATGCCGACGGTCGACTGGTTGGATAGGGAGCCGCGCGATGCAGAAATGGCAAAACCAACGAGCCTGGTTCCTGGTCATTCCGGTCGTGGTGCTGGTCGCCTTCAATGCCCTCATCCCGCTGATGACGGTGGTGAACTATTCGGTTCAGGACATTTTCGATCCGACCCACCGGATTTTCGTCGGCACCGAGTGGTACCAGGAGATGCTGCTGAACTCGCGGCTCCAGCATGCGCTGCTGCGCCAGCTGATCTTCTCCGGTCTCGTGCTCTTGATCGAGCTGCCGCTCGGCGTTGCGATCGCCCTGACCATGCCGCGCCGGGGCGGGTGGGCGATCTCCGCGACACTGGTCATCATCGCGCTGCCGCTGCTCATCCCCTGGAACGTGATCGGCACGATCTGGGTGATCTTTCTGCGGCCGGACGTCGGATTGCTCGGACACTTCATCGACCACACCTTGGGCATCCACTTCGATTATCCGACCGTGCCGCTCCAGGCCTGGATTTCCGTGATGATGATGGAGGTCTGGCACTGGACCCCGCTGGTCGTGCTCCTGGCCTATGCGGGCCTGCGGTCGATCCCGGACGCCTACTACCAAGCCGCCAGCATCGATGCGGCCTCGCGCTGGGCGGTGTTTCGATACATCGAGTTGCCCAAGATGCGCGGCGTGCTGACGATCGCGGTGCTGCTGCGGTTCATGGACAGCTTCCTGATCTATACCGAACCGTTCGTATTGACCGGCGGCGGGCCCGGCGACGCCACGACCTTCCTCTCGATTTATCTGGTCAAGCTGGCGGTCGGAGAATTCGACGTCGGCAAGGCCGCGGCGTTCTCGATCATCTATTTCTTGATCGTGCTGTTGTTCAGCTACGTCTTTTATCAGGTGCTGCTGCGCGCCCAACGAGGAGAGGTACGATGAAAGACCGCGGCCGCTTCATCTGGCTCCTCGTCTACCTGTTGGTCCTACTGCTGCCGATCTATTGGATGCTCAACATGTCGTTGCGCGACAACAACGACATCATGTCGCGCCTGGCGTTCTTTCCGGATCACCCCGTCCTCCACAACTACATCGAGATACTGACCGACCCGTCCTGGTATTGGGGCTACATCAATTCGTTCGCTTACGTCAGCATCAACACCGCCATCTGCCTCGTGGTGGCCCTGCCGGCGGCGTACGCGTTCTCGCGCTACCGCTTCCTCGGCGACAAACATCTGTTTTTCTGGTTGCTGACCAACCGCATGGCGCCGGCGGCGGTGTTTCTGCTCCCGGTCTTCCAGCTCTACTCGGCGTTGGGTCTGCTCGACACCTACATTGCCGTCGCCCTGGCGCACACGCTCTTCAACGTGCCGCTGGCGGTTTGGATTCTCGAGGGCTTCATGTCGGGCGTGCCGAGGGAAATCGACGAGACCGCCTTCATCGACGGCTACTCGCTGCCGCGCTTCTTCCTGGTCGTGTTCATTCCGTTGATCCGCGCCGGGGTCGGCGTGACCGCGTTCTTCTGCTTCATGTTTTCCTGGGTCGAGCTGCTGTTCGCGCGGACCCTCACGGTCACCAACGCCAAGCCCATCGCCGTGGTGATGACGCGCACCGTCAGCGCGTCGGGCCTCGATTGGGGTCTGTTGGCCGCCGCCGGCATGCTCACCATCGTTCCCGGAGCGCTCGTGATCTATTTCGTTCGCAACTACATCGCCAAGGGCTTCGCGCTCGGCCGCGTGTGAAAGAGAGAGGGTCGCATGAATCTCGGATGGATGGTGTGGACCGTGCCGACGGCGATCTTCTTCGTCGTCATCGCCGTCGTGCTGGTCGGCATGACCGTCTGGCAGATCGTCGCCCCGAGCCCGGAGCGCCGCGGTTTCCTGCCGATTCCGACGACGCCGGGCGATCGACTCTTCGTCGGCCTGACGGTGAGCGCCTATTTGCATCTGGCGTGGATCGGGTTGATCGGTCCCGGCTTGTGGATCGTGTCCGTCATATCCCTGATTTGGTTGGTGGCGGTCATGATCTGGGGCTGAGCAAGCGTGAGTAACGTCGTCCCTGCCGCTGGTGTTTTCGGCCTTCACACCGGCGGCGGGCACCGGGTCAGCCGGGCAAACAAATCGGAGGCCGGAAGGAGACTCGGAACATGAGTAAGCCAAGGGAGAAAACGCTACGGCGAATACTTCTCTGCGGCGCGGTTTCCGCCTCTTTCGTGCTGTACGCAGGCACGGCGAGCGCGGACATGGCTGCGGCGAAGAAGTGGGTCGACGAGGAGTTTCAACCCTCGACGCTCAGCAAAGACCAGCAGTTGAAGGAATTGGAATGGTTCATCCACGCGGCCGAGCCCTTCAAGGGCATGAGCATCAAGGTCGTGTCCGAGACCATCCCGACCCATGCCTACGAATCGAAGACCCTCACCAAGGCCTTCGAAGAAATCACCGGGATTCACGTCACCCATGACGTGATCCAGGAGGGCGACGTCGTCGAGAAGCTGCAGACCCAAGTGCAGACGGGCAATCCCATCTACGACGCCTACATCAACGATGATGACTTCATCGGCTTCCACGCCCGCTATCCCTACACGCGAAACCTGACGGACTGGATGGCGAACGAAGGCAAGGATGTCACCGATCCGCTCTTCGATCTGGAGGACTTCCTCGGCTTGGCGGATGCGACCGGGCTGAAGTCGCGCGGCTTCGACGGCAAGCTCTGGCAGCTGCCGGACCAGTCCTTCATCAATGTGTACTGGTTCCGCAAGGACTGGTTCGATCGCGCGGACCTGAAGGAAGCGTTCAAGAAGAAGTATGGCTATGAATTGGGCGTTCCGATCAACTGGTCGGCCTACGAGGACATCGCTCAGTTCTTCAAGGACGATGTCAGGGAGATCGACGGCAAGGCCGTGTTCGGCCACATGGACTACGGCAAGAAGGCCCCCGATCTCGGCTGGCGCTTCACCGACGACTGGCTCGGCATGGCCGGTGAGGGCGACATCGGCATACCGAACGGCTACCCGGTCGACGAATGGGGCATCCGCATGGACGGCTGCCGGCCGGTCGGCTCGAGCGTGACCCGGGGCGGCGACGTCAACGGCCCGGCCGCGCAGTACGCGCTTCGCAAGTACATCGAGTGGCTGCGTGAATACGCCCCGCCCGGCGCGCTCGGCATGGACTTCTATCAGTCCCTGCCCAGTCTCGCCAAAGGCAATGTCGCGCAGCAGGTCTTCTGGTACTCGGCGTTTGCCGCGAGCATGCTCGAACCAAAGAGCAAGGGCAACAATACGGTGGGCGCGGACGACAAGCCGCTCTGGCGGATGGCCCCGACGCCCCATGGGCCGTATTGGAAACCGGGCATGAAGGCCGGCTATCGGGACGAAGGCTCTTGGACCCTCCTCAAGAACGTTTCAGTGGAACGTTCCAAGGCAGCCTGGCTTTACGCGCAGTTCATCACTTCGAAGACGGTGGACCTCAAGAAGTCCCACGTCGGCTGGACGTTCATCCGCAAGAGCAGCGTCAACGACAAGTCGTTCGACGATCCGGATGGCTCGAAGTACGGCGGCCTGATCCAGTTCTTCCGGGGGCCGGGAATCAAGTATTGGACCCCCACGGGCCTGAACGTTCCCGACTATGCCAAGCTCGCGCAGCTGTGGTGGCAGAACATCGGCGAGGCCGTCGCCGGTGAAGTCACGCCGGAAACGGCTCTCAACAACCTGGCCAAAGCGCAGGATGAAGTCATGGAACGCATCGGGCGCTCTGGGCTGCAGGGCGAATGTGGCCCGAAGCTCAACCCAGAAAAGCCTGCCGCGGAATGGCTCAGCGATTCCCACGCCCCCTGGCGCAAACTCAGCAACGAGAAGCCGCCCGGCAAAACAATGCCGTATGATGAGATCATGAAGCAGATGTTGTCAGGAGAACTGCCGCTCTAAGGCAGCCGCGATGCAGTGTTGCCGGTTCGGTGGAACCGGCAACACCTGCAGCAGCCGGCCGGTGCGCTGCTCCGACAGCACGGCCACTGTCGCGAATGGGGGTGCCGTTATCGTCGCCGCTACGGATGACGATGTTTCGTCTCTACGTGCGCTTCCATCAATGTCATTTCGGCGTTGCGATTTTTGGGCGCGACGAGGCCACCGCACGTCCGAGCTCGAGCGATGCGCCCTTAAATGCGCGGCCGCGCCCGACAGCGGGTTTCCCGGCTTATGCGCCGAACCAACGATGCACGCGCGATTGTTGACGCCGCCCTCGGGGCGGCACTAAACAAGTGTGCAACGAAGGGGTAGCAAAGCAGTAGTAAACGCCCTATCTCGTGCAGCACGCTTGCAGAAAAGCGAGCGCTTGCAAGTGGATGGCGGAGTAGCTCAGCTGGTTAGAGCAGCGGAATCATAATCCGTGTGTCGGCGGTTCAAATCCGTCCTCCGCTACCAACCCCCTCTCCCAGAACGCTCTCCCCGTCATATCTTGTGCTCAGAATCCGCAGGAAAAGCGGGCTTTTCAGCAGTCGCCTGTGTACTGGGCACGGTGTTCAACGAGTCGAATCCGTTCTCTCCGGGACGTTATTCTCCGAAGCCGTGGTGTTGGATGGGCGACACATAGATGGCAACCAGTTGAATTTACACGGCCGCAAACTCATCAGGGTTTGCACAAATTTCGGGGATCAAAGCGACCTGAGGTCAAACGTGCGCACGGCGGTTCACGCAGCACACTGCGCGAAAAATGTTCGCTGTTGCTCCCACAACACGGGGAACTCTTTCCGAAGCAGGGGCTGGAGTTGCATCGTGCGCGGCTGACACCCATCGAGAATTGCCTCGACGATATCGGGCGCGAGCAAGGTGAGGCGGAGAACGTGCGCCACATAGGAGGTGTTCCATCCCTTCCGCCTTGGCGAGCTCATTGACTGTGGCGAGTTTACCGCGCTCCAGCGCTTTGGGACGTTGCTTTTGACCAGGGCCTTGTCAGCTTCGCCGATGACGGCACGGTTTTGGTTAGCCCGCGCCTGACCAATGCCGCTCGAATTGCACTCGGCGTGGATGCCGCACCACCGCTGCAGGGTCTTCGCCCGCCGCATTACGAAAATCTCGCCTCGCACCGCTCGCGCTTTGGGTACTGAAGAGGCCAACCACCGGAGTTTTCCGTCTTGTTCCATCCGGGAGGTCCCCAAGGAGCCTTTGGAAAGAGAACTTGACTAAGGACGATCGCTAATAAAGATATCGTTCCTAGCCGCCGTCGCTAGTCACGTTTTCGTTCCTAGGGCCTTACGGAACAATCTTATGGTCCAACGGGTCACCGGTCGATACGAACGCACGGCGACTGCCGGAGAGGAGGTCGCCGCTTTCGTTCCGTTGCCCTTGCCGCCTTCGGCGCCGCCGCTTGCTATCGAAGGCAAGATTGCTGAGCGCCTCCGGCAGGCCGAGCAAGCCCTCGCTCGGCTCGACCTTGCCGGCGAGATGGTGCCATCGATCGACTGGTTCATCTACGCGTTCGTCCGCAAGGAGGCCGTGCTCTCGTCCCAGATCGAAGGGACCCAGGCGACACTTATCGACCTCTTGACCTACGAGGCTGAAGAAGGCGCGCCTAACGCCGACGTGGAGGAGATCTGCAACTACCTTGATGCGTTCAACTTCGCGCGTGGTCACCTCGCCCACAAGCAAGGGCTGCCGATTTCCATCCGCCTACTCAATCAAGTTCACGAGCGCCTCATGCACGGCGTGCGTGGATCGGACAGGCAACCCGGCCAAATCCGACGGAGTCAGAACTGGATCGGTGGCAGCCGGCCTGGCAACGCGATTTATGTGCCTCCCCCGCCCCAGCTCCTCCCCGAAATCCTTAGCGCATTCGAGAAATACATCCACGCGAACGACAGGCTTCCCAAGCTGGTGCGCGTCGGGCTGTTGCACGTTCAATTCGAAACGATTCACCCCTACCTCGATGGAAACGGACGCATTGGCCGCCTCCTCATCACCCTGCTGTTTGAACAATGGCAGCTGTTGCCCAAGCCGCTGCTCTATCTAAGCCTTTTCTTTAAGCGGCACCGTGACGAATACTATCGCCGACTTAACGCTGTTCGCACCGAAGGCGACTGGGAAGGTTGGACCGACTTTTTCCTCGATGGCGTGGCGACCATTGCCGATGAGGCGGTGACCTCGGCGCGTGAGCTTTTCGCGCTTGTCAGCGCCGATCGCGCGCGCGTTCTAAAATTTGCCAGGACCTCCGTTGCGGCCCTGCGTCTCTTCGAGTTATTGCCCCGCCATCCGGTGATCACCGTCGCCTCCGCAATCAAACTGACAGAGACAAGCAAACCGACGGCGACGCGTGCCATCGAATCGCTTATTGAGGCTAGCGTTCTGACTGAAACGACTGGAAAGAAGCGCGACCGATCCTTCGCGTACCGCGCCTATCTCGATCGACTGCGCACTGAAACTGATCTCGAAACCACTCGACGGCAGCTACGCTGATTGAGAGCTGTTCCTGAGGATGCTTTCACCTGTTCTGACGCCGCATGGCTCGCTGACGCTCATGCAATCCACGGGGGCGGAGCAGGGAACTTTGGCGTTGGAGTCCGAACGCGGCAATCGTTTGGAAAAGGCTTTTGCACGTGGTTGCGGGCACGGATTGCTGTCCCTTGGCGCCGATGAGGTCGGAACAATCCTTCCTGGAACGCTTTCCTATTGGCGCGAGTTTGGCGCGCGCTACGTTACCGCTTTGTGCGCCCTTCCTGGGATCGGCGAGCGGAGGAAGCCTCCGGTGCCGATTCCGGTTGACGGCGAACTGAAGACGATGGCGGCGTCCGTTCCGCCCATGACGGGCGCGGAATACCTGACCGCGGAGGTCCTCGCCAAACTGTGGCGGCTTATGGACTTGGCCTTCGACAGCGAGCTGGCGGAAACCGGGCTCACGGTGCAGCAATTCCTCAAGAGCCGCCATCCGGCCTGGAACTTGGTGGGGCGTGTTCACTTCAACCTTGCCGAGAACCGCAAGGACGAGGATGCGCCGTTTGCGTTCCTTGCGACTTACACCACACGGCTCTCGACCGAAGCCAAGCCGCAGCATCTGCCGTTGAGCAAGGCCTTGCAGGAATATGCCGGAGCAAGAAATCGCGAGCGCCTGCTCTCGCTGCTGATGCCGGTGCAGCGCGCCGCAGAGGATTGCCCCTGGTTAAAAGCCATGGTTGATGATGGCGAGATTTATCATCCGCTGCGCTGGGATTCCCGACAGACGCTTCAGTTCCTGCAAGACGTTCCCGCCCTCGAAAGCTCCGGCATCGTCGTGCGTATGCCGGCAAACTGGCGCATGAACCGGCCCGCTCGCCCGCAGATCAAGGCGACGCTCGGTAGCAATGTTCCGTCCCATCTGGGGATGGATGCGCTGCTCGACTTCCGGATGGAAGTGACGCTCGACGGCGAAAACCTCTCGCCCGACGAAATCAAGCGGCTCTTGGCTCACTCCGATGGGCTAGTGCTGATTCGCGGCAAATGGGTGGAGGTCGACCACGAGCGGCTGAGCCGGACGCTTGAACTATTCGAGGCGATCGACCGCCGTGCTGCCAGAGACGGCCTGTCGTTCGGCGAGCCAATGCGCATGCTGGCCGGCGCCGGCATGACCGGCGATGCCGCCGGAGAAACCGACATTGCCTGGAGTGAGACCGTAGCGGGCCCCTGGCTGGCAGAGACACTGGGCAACTTGCGCCGTCCAGATGGGCTCTCCCGTGTCACTCCCGGTCGTTCGTTTCACGGCACGCTGCGGCCCTATCAATTGGTCGGCGTGCAATGGCTGCATCTGCTCGCGAGGCTCAGGCTTGGAGCCTGTCTTGCCGACGATATGGGGCTGGGCAAGACAATCCAGATTTTGTCGCTGCTGCTGGTGTTGAAGGACAACGCTCGGGACAAGCGCAAATCTTGCCTCCTTGTGGCGCCGGCCTCGCTGCTCGCCAACTGGGCGGAAGAGATTTCCCGATTCGCGCCAAGCCTGAAGGTATTTATTGCCCATCCGTCAGCGACGCCCGCCGAGAAATTGACGAGTGTCGGGTGCGGCACATTGGAGCATGTGGATCTGGTCATCACCAGCTACGGATTCCTGGCCCGGTTGCCGTGGTTGCAGGCAATGGCGTGGCAATTGGCGATTCTTGACGAGGCGCAGGCCATCAAGAATCCTGCCGCCAGACAGACCAAAGCAGTGAAGCAGCTGCGCGCCGACGCCCGCATTGCCCTGACCGGAACCCCCGTTGAAAACCGGCTAAGCGATCTGTGGTCGATTTTCGACTTTATCAATCCTGGACTTCTGGGATCGGCAAAGGACTTTGCGTCCTATGTCAAGCGCCTCGCCGAGCGACCGCAAAATCCCTACGGCCCGCTTCGCGATCTGGTTCGTCCGTACATTCTGCGGCGCCTAAAGACCGACAAGAGCATCATAGCCGACTTGCCCGACAAAACCGAGGTGAAAACCTTCTGCCCTTTGAGCCGCAAACAGGCAGCACTCTATCAGCAAGCGGTGGATCATCTGGCCGACAGGCTGAAAGACCTCGAGGGAATCGAACGCAGGGGCATTGTGCTGTCCTTCCTCATGCGGTTGAAGCAGATTTGCAACCATCCATCGCAATGGCTCGGCGACGGCGCCTGGGCCGAAGAGGACAGCGGCAAGTTCGCGCGTTTACACGACCTCGCGGAGGTGATTGCCGCCCGGCAGGAGAAGGCGCTCATTTTCACGCAGTTCAAGGAGACGACCGGGCCGCTCGCGGCGTTTCTCGGCTCCGTGTTTGGGCGGCCCGGCCTCGTCCTGCATGGAGAGACCGAAGTCAAGAAGCGCAAGGATTTGGTGCGTCGGTTCCAGGACGACGAACGCGTCCCGTTCTTTGTCCTCTCCGTCAAGGCCGGAGGAGTAGGGCTCAATCTCACCGCGGCATCCCATGTCGTGCATTTTGATCGGTGGTGGAATCCGGCAGTGGAAAACCAAGCTACTGACCGGGCATTCCGAATCGGTCAGAATAAGAATGTGCTCGTGCACAAGTTCGTTTGCCGCGGCACCGTCGAGGACAAGATCGACCAGATGATCGAGTCGAAGCGGCAGCTTGCCGGGGATGTGCTGAGCGGGGGCGCCGATGTGATTTTGACCGAGATGAGCGACAACGAGTTGCTCAATGTTGTGGCTCTCGATCTCAGTGCTGCGATGAAAGAGGGCTGACGGATGAGCTACTACTACTCATGGCGACCCTACGTCTCGGTGGCCGAGAAGCGGCTCCATGCGGAACGCGAGCTGGCCAAGCTTAAGAAGAAGGGAGGATCCGTCTCGCCTGTGCGGATTGACGGCCGCACGATCGCCAGGAGTTTTTGGGGCCAGGCATGGTGCACCAACCTTGAACGCTACAGCGATTACGAGAACCGCCTGCCGCGCGGACGAAGTTATGTCCGCAACGGTTCCGTCGTCGACCTGCAAATCGCTAAAGGCGAGGTTGCAGCCACGGTTGCCGGCTCCGATCTTTACAAGATCAGGATCGCCATCGCGCCCGTTCGGGCGGGCCGCTGGAAGGGCATCTGCCGGGATTGTGCGGGAACGATCGATTCATTGGTCGAGCTGCTGCAGGGACGGCTCGCCAAGGCAGTCATGGATCGGGTCTGCCGGGAGAACGACGGACTGTTTCCGTCGCCCGCCGAGATCAAGCTGTCGTGCAGCTGTCCTGATTGGGCAGACATGTGCAAGCACGTTGCGGCCGTTCTCTACGGGGTCGGTGCCAGGCTCGACCAAAGGCCGCAGCTGCTTTTCGTGCTGCGTGGCGTAGACGAAAACGAACTGATCGCCGGGGCCGAACAGAATCTTTCGCAGCCGAAAGCGACGCTCAATTCTGCGAAAGTCCTAGACAGTGGTGATGTGGCGGCCCTGTTTGGGCTTGAAATGGCGGAGACGACGAGTTCCTCCACGGAACCCAAGTCTCCGAAGCGGCGCGGCGCGTCCGCCGCAGCGACGAAGCCGGCTTCTCGGCAAAGCAAATCGCCAGCTACGTCGCCGATCAAATCCAAGCACAAAGAGGTCACGCCAGTTCGCACCACGAAAACGCGCGCTCGGCGCTTCCTTGCCGTAAGGGACAAGCGCGCAGATAAAAGCATTGCCGCGGCCGACAAACGGGCAGGTCGCTGACAATTCCGGCCGCTAACCGGACTCGGGCAACCTATGCATTCAAATTTCGAACCAGAGCGAAATCCCGCGAAAAAATGTTGGTTGCCAGTTTCTCTTGCTCTACCAATTAAGCCATTGAGCTAGCTGCTTTTTCCGCGAGCGCATCCGCAATCGTTTGCCTCGTCGAATCCCGACTCTCGCGGTATCACTGCGACCGTGTGACCAAGGCCATACATATTGTGTGCGGCCAAGGTTAATTGCCGCGTGCTTTGGAGCAGCACCGAGAACTCATTGTAGTTCTACCGGCGCCGGCCAGAACGCAGCCGCCGCTGTTTTGGAGCGCCGGGTTGCTATCTCGGCTGTGGCTTCAAAGTTCAGCTCTACGGGCCAACCGTCGGTAGTTTCAACTCCATTGACTACCTGTGCTCTCGCCAGTGGCCCACGGCTGTCCCACCAATCATCGACGCGGGCCGACTTTGCCGACCCCTCGCCGCGAAACGCATTGAAACCGAATAATCTCATGTGGTCTATAGAGTTCATATTCTTTTTGCACGAGCACCGA
>Ga0187784_10002055_pt1 | contig 16076 bp, 16 predicted proteins | sample 1015_SJ02_MP15_2_FD_132964 | JGI IMG/M metagenome (GOLD analysis project Ga0187784, IMG submission 132964) | Tropical peat soil microbial communities from peatlands in Department of Meta, Colombia - 1015_SJ02_MP15_20_MG | ecosystem: Environmental > Terrestrial > Soil > Wetlands > Peat | place...
ATAACGCTGAGCGTGCCGGCCGCGATCGCCGGCACCTCCATCGACACCTTGTCGGTCTCGATCTCGAACAGGTTGTCGCCCGGCTTGACGGCGTCGCCGGCCTTGACGAACCACTTCGCGATCTTGCCCTCCGCCACGGTCTCGCCGAGCTGCGGCATCAGGACGTCCATCGATCCCCCCTGAGGCCGCAGTTGGCTTGCGACACCTCCCCCCTTGTGGGGGAGGTCGACGGCGCGTAGCGTCGTCGGGAGGGGGGGCGTTGTTGCGTCGCTGATGCGGTCAACAACCACCCCCCTCCCCAACCCTCCCCCACAAGGGGGGAGGGAGCACGCTGGTGCGAGCTGCAGCGCATCGCCTCAATCAACGCGTCACCAGCTCACCGAGATGTACTGCGTCTCCATGAACTCCATCAGCCCCTCATGCGCGCCCTCGCGCCCGAGGCCGGACTGCTTGGTGCCGCCGAACGGGGCGGCCGGATCGGAGACGAGGCCGCGGTTGAGCCCGACCATGCCGAAGTCGAGCTTCTCGGAGACGCGCATGCCGCGGCTCAGATCCCTGGTGTAGAGATAGGCGACGAGGCCGTATTCGGTGTCGTTGGCGCGGCGGATCGCCTCGTCCTCCGACGTGAAGGTCTGGATCGACGCGACGGGGCCGAAGATCTCCTCGTTCAGCATCTTGGCGTTGTCCGGCACGTGGGAGAGCACGGTCGCCGGATAGAAGAAGCCCGGCCCGTCCGGCCGCTTGCCGCCGGTCAGGACCTTGGCGCCCTTCTTCACCGCGTCATCGACCAGCTCGACTACCTTGTCGCGGCCTTCGGCGTTGACCAGCGGCCCGAGCGCGACGCCCGCGTCGAGCCCGTTGCCCATCTTGAGCGCCGCCATCTTGGCGGTGAGCTTGTTGGCGAACTCGTCGTGCACCTTCTCGTGCACGTAGAAGCGGTTCGCCGCCGTGCACGCCTCGCCCATGTTGCGCATCTTGGCGATCATCGCGCCCTCGATCGCCGCATCGATGTCGGCGTCGTCGAACACGATGAACGGCGCATTGCCGCCGAGCTCCATCGCGGGTTTGAGCACATTGTCGGCCGCTTCGTGCAGCAGCTTGCGGCCGACCTCAGTGGACCCGGTGAACGACACCACGCGCACGCGCGGATCGTGCAGCATCGCCGACACCACCGGCCCAGAGCGGCGCGACGGGATCACGTTGACGACCCCGGCTGGCACGCCGGCCTCCTCGAGCAGCGGCATCAGCGCCAGCATGGTGAGCGGCGTTTCGCTCGCCGGCTTGAGCACGACCGGGCAGCCGGCCGCCAAGGCCGGCCCGATCTTGCGCGTCGCCATCGCGGCCGGGAAATTCCACGGCGTGACCAGCACCGCGACGCCCGCCGGCTTGTGCTGCACCACGACGCGCGCGCCGGAGGAGGGCGCGTTGTAGAGCTGGCCGACATTGCGCACCGCCTCCTCGGCGTTCCAGCGGAAGAACTCGGCCGAATACAGCACCTCGCCCTTGGAGTCGGAGAGCGCCTTGCCGTTCTCGATCGTGATCAGCTTGGCGAAGCGCTCGGCGTCACGCACGATCAGCTCGTAGGCCTTGCGCAGGATCTCGCTGCGCTCGCGCGGCTTTTTCGCGGCCCAGCCCGCGAATGCCGCCTGCGCGGCGTCGATTGCGGCCTTCGCGTCATCGACGCTCGCGCTCGCGACCGAGGCGATCTTGTTCTCGGTCGCCGGATCGATCACGTCGAAGCGCGCGCCGTCGGAAGCCTTGCGCCATTTGCCGCCGATCCACAGATCGGTCGGCACGTTGGCGAGCAGATTGTCGTACATGGCCATGCATGAAACTCCGTCAGTTACGCCGCGTGGGCGCCGCAAGCTCCACCTCCCCCCTTAGCCCGTCGAAGACGGGCGTAAACGCCCTTTTCAGGGGGAGGTGGACCGCGCGCAGCGCGGTCGGGAGGGGGGTCGTTGTTGCTCGCTCGGACGTGTCAACAGCCACCCCCCTCCCCAACCCTCCCCCACAAGGGGGGAGGGAGCACACCTGCGCTTGCGGCACGCGCCGCGGTCAAAGACTAACTCTGCAAACTCCGCCGCACCGTCTCGGCGATGCGCTCGACCGTCGGCAGCACCGCGTCCTCGAGCGCGTCGGCGGCGGGGAGCGGAATATGCGGCGTCGTGATGCGCACCGGCGGGCCGTCGAGATCGTAGAACGCCTCGTCGGCGACGATCGACACGATCTCGGCGCCCCAGCCGCATAAACGCGGGTTCTCCTCGACAGTAAACAAGCGGTGGGTGCGGCCGACCGAGCCGAGGATCGTCTGCGTGTCGAGCGGAACCAGCGAGCGCACGTCGATCACCTCGGCGTCGATGCCGTGCTCGGTCTTCAGCTTCGCGGCCGCTTCGAGCGCGCGCGGCACCATCAGGGCGAGCGCCAGGATCGTGGCGTCCTTGCCGGGACGCACGATCCTGGCGAGCCCGAGCGCGTCGACGATCTCGCCGTCCGGCACCTCGCCCTTCACCGGGTAGAGCGACTTGTGCTCGAAGAAGATCACCGGATCGGGATCGCGCACCGCGGCCGCGAGCAGGCCGATCACGTCGCGCGGCGTCGAGGGCGCGACCACCTTCAGCCCCGGGATCATCATCGCCCAGTTCTCGACGCTCTGCGAATGCTGCGCGCCGAAGCGCGAGCCGGCGCCGTTCGCGGTGCGCACCACCAGCGGGCATTTCAGCTGCCCGTTGCTCATGTAGCGGCTCTTGGGAAACTCGTTCGCGATGTAGTCGAAGCAGACCGCGAAGAAATCCGAGAACATGATCTCGGCGATCGGCTTCAGTCCGGTCATCGCCGCGCCCATCGCGGCGCCGAGAATGGCCTGCTCGCTGATCGGGCAGTCGCGCACGCGCCTCGCGCCGAACTGTTCGAACAGCCCGACGGTCGACTTGAACACGCCACCGGCCTTGGCGACGTCCTCGCCGAAGAAGATCACGTCCGGATCGCGCGTCATCTCCTGCGCGATGCCGCGCGCGACCGCCTCGCGGTAGGTCAGTTCCGCCATGCCCAGCCTCCGTCGGCGTAGACGTCGGTGAAGAGAATATCCAGCGGCGGGTTCGGCGCGGCCTTGCAGGCTTGCGTCGCCTTCTCGACCTCGTCGTTCACCTCCGCCTCGATCGCCTCGATCTGCTGCTGCGCGATGCCGAACTGCCGCATCCGCTCGCGGTAGATGGTGATCGGATCCTTTTCCTTCTTCCAGCGCTCGAGCTCGCCCTTCGGCCGATAGGCGCCGGGATCGGCGCGCGAATGGCCGCTGTGGCGGTAGGTCGCGCACTCGATCAGCGAGGGCCCGTCGCCGGCGCGCGCCTTGGCAAAGGCTTCCTGCGCGGTGCGGTAGACCACGTCGGCATCGTTACCGTCGATCACGATCTTCGCGAGCCCGTAGGCCGCAGCGCGGTCGCCGGCCGGATGCTCGACCGCCGTGATGTCGCGGATCGGCGTGTACTCCATGTACTGATTGTTCTCGCACACGAACACGACCGGCAGCTTCCAGATCGCCGCGAAGTTCAGTGCCTCGTGGAACGCGCCGATATTGGTCGTGCCGTCGCCGAAGAAGCAGACCGTGACGTCCTTGTCGCCTTTGTATTGGGCACGCAGCGCTGCGCCGCACGCGATCGGCAGATGCGCGCCGATGATCGCGTAGGAGCCCATCACGCCGTGCTCGGCGGAGGTGAGATGCATCGACCCGCCCTTGCCGCGCATCAGCCCGTTGTCGCGCTGCATCAGCTCGCCCAGCACTTTTTCGACCGAGACGCCGCGCGCCAAAGTGTGCGCGTGGCCGCGATAGGTGCAGAACGTATGGTCGCCCTTCTTCATCGCACAGGCAAAGCCGGCCGCGATCGCCTCCTGGCCGAGCGAGAGGTGGCTCGTGCCCTTCACCAGGTTGGCGAGGAACAGGTCATAGGCGCGCTGCTCGGCCTGGCGCAGGCGGAATTGCGAGTGGTAGAGCTTGAGCCGCATCTCCTCCCCGATATCGTCGTTCGGGCGGCGGCCGTTCGAAGCCGGCGCGCGCGCCGGTCGGGCTGCTTTCCTCGCCATGATGGGGACCTCTGGGGCGGATTGGTTAGGCCGATCTTGCATCAGGAGAGCGAGGGAAATCAATCGAGCAGGCTGCGGCGCGGGCCGATGACGCGCTCGCGATAGAGCAGATAAAGCCCCGACAGGATCACCACCACGACGCCGGCGAGCGTCCAGTGGTTCGGCACGTCGCCGAAGATCAGGAAGCCGAGCGCGATCATCCAGACGATCTCGCTGTAGATGAACGGCGCGAGCACCGCGGCGGGCGCGAGCCGGTGTGCGCGGATCAAGAGATAGTGGCCGAACCCGCTGAACAGGCCCATCGCGCCCATCAGTGCGATCACCTTCGGATCGCGCTGCGGCGTAAAGACGAACGGCACCGCGAGCGTGACCGCGGCCGCGCCGACGAGGTTGGAATAGAAGTTGGTGGTCTGATCGGACTCGGTGCGCGCCAGCACGCGGGTCGCGATCGAATAGAGCGCATAGCAAAGCGCCGACGCAAGGATCATCAGGGCGGCCGGGTGAATGCCGCCGGCGCCCGGCCGCGCGACCAGCAGCACGCCGCAGAAGCCGATCATGATCGCCGCCCAGCGGCGCCAGCCGATCCATTCCCCGAGCAGCGGGCCGCCGAGCAGCGCCACCAGGAACGGCGTGCAGAACATGATGGTCATGGTCTGGTCGAGCTGCAGATAGCGCAGCGCGATGAAGTTCAGCGTGGTCGAGAGAACGAGCAGCGTCGAGCGCCCGAGCTGCAGCCAGGGCCGGCCGGTGCGCATCAGTCCGGGATTCTTCACCGGGTTCATCATGATGACGGCGAGCGCGAAGGCCGACATGTAGCGCGCCCACACGACCTCGATGGAATCCATGTAGGCGTTGAGATACTTCGCGGTCGCGTCGTTGCCGGAAAACAACAGGAGCGCCGCGCACATCAGCGCAATGCCGGTCAGCCGGTCACGCTGGGCTTGCTCCGCGGGAGTCATTCACGGATCGCGAGAGCGGCGCTGCGGCCGGTGAGGTCGATCCTGCTCTCGCATGTCCTCGGCTCGATTGTTCCGCACGACGTTGGTGCTATAGATCGCCAGCACGCGGTATAGCAGCCTCCCTGTCAGATGGCAGCCATCCCGGTCTGGTCCCTCAAGGCGCGACCAATGGATGGTCTCACGCTCTTCCTGTTTCTCGCGGCGGCATTTCTCGGCGGGCTGACTGGCGGCCTGTCCGGCTTCGCGACCGGGCTCGTGGTCTCGGGCGTCTGGCTGCACATCATCGCGCCCGAGCAGACCGCGGTGCTGATCGTGCTCGGCGGCTTCGTGACGCAAGGCTATGGCATCTGGCAGGTGCGCCGCGCGATCGCGTGGCGCGCGCTGTGGCCGTTTCTCATCGGCGGCATGATCGGCATTCCGGTCGGCACGGCGCTTCTCACCACGCTCGATCCCGGCGTCACGCGTGTCGGGATTGGCGCGCTCTTGGTCGCCTACAGTCTTTACGGTCTCGCCTGGCCGGCGCTGCGGCCGCTGCGCGGCGGCCTTGCGGGCGACCTCGTGGTTGGTCTTGCGAATGGTCTGGTCGGCGGATTGACCGGGCTCACCGGTGTCGTGGTGGCGGTGTGGTGCCAGCTGCGCGGCGGCAGCAGCGACGCGCAGCGCGCCGTGTTCCAGCCGGTGATTTTCGCGACCTTCCTGATGAGCGCGGTCTCGCTCGGCCTCGCCGGCCTGTTCACGCGCGCGACGTTGAAGCTCTATCTCATGGCCCTGCCGGTGCTGGTCGTCGGCATCTGGTGCGGCGCGCGGCTCTACGGCAAGCTCGACGAGCGGGGCTTTCGCCGGCTGATCCTGCTCCTGCTGCTCGCCTCCGGGCTTTCGCTCGTCGTGCCCGCGCTGCTGCGCGCCTTGCTCGGCGCGTAGAGTGGACAAAATCGCCTGCACGAGCAGACCATTACGCGCGAAGTCTGCGGCGCGATTTTGCCCACGCGTCACACGCCAGAGGCCGGACCGCGTGGGCAACGCGCCGCCAGGCCGTTGCATCCAATAGAGGTTTAGCGCGGGCGCGTTGCCCACCCTACGGCTTGGTGTCGCGCGACTATTTCGGCCGCAGGTCGACGCCGGTGCCCTTGTTGACGAACTGCAGCGTGTAGGACTTGCGGTAGTCGGTGTCGGCCTTGACGACGCCGGCGCGCACCATCTTGTCGAAGAAATTCGCCATGCGGGCGTCCGTCATCGCGCCGATCCCCGACTTTGACGAGTCTCCGGAATCGACGATGCCGAACTCCTTCATGGCGGCGACCGAATAGGCGAGCAGATCGTCGGTCATCTCCGGGTTCTGCTTCTTGATCAGCGCATTGGCGGCCTTGTTGTCGCCGTAGAGATAATTGTACCAGCCGATCGCCGAGGCATCGACGAAGCGCTGCACCAGCTCGGGCCGCTTCTCCACCGTTTCGCGCCGTGCCTCGATCAGCGTCGAATAGGTGTTGAAGCCGTTGTCGGCGAGCAGAAAGATCTTCGGCTTGAAGTGGCCCTCTTTCTCGACCGCGAAGGGCTCGGACGTCACATAGCCCTGCATCGCGGACTTCTGGTCGACCAGGAAGGGCTGCGGATTGAACGTGTAGGGCTTCACCTTGGCGGGCGAGAAGCCGAGCTCGGCCTGCAGCCACTTGAAATAGGTCTGCATCCCCTCGGAGGAGACGAGCAGCGTCAGGTTCTTCAGGTCGGTCAGCTTCTCGGCCGCGCCCGGATGCGCGAGCAGGACCTGCGGGTCCTTCTGGAACATCGCCGCGACCATGATGGTCGGGATGCTCTGCGCCACCGCGTCGAAGCCCTCAAGCGAGTTCGCCGCCATGAAGAAGTCGATCTTGCCGGCGAGCAGCAGCAACCGGTTGTTCACCTGCGGGCCGCCGGGAACGATCGTGACGTCGAGACCGTATTTCGCATAGGTGCCGTCCGCGACCGCCTGATAGAAGCCGCCATGCTCGGCCTCGGCGACCCAGTTGGTGCCGAACGTGACCTTGTCGGCCTGCTGGGCATGCGCGGGCAGGATGAAAAGCGCGCAGGCGATCAGCGCGCGACGGATCAGGGTGAAGATCATGGCGGGCTCCCGGAAGGCCTCGGCGAGTTGCGCGGACCTTAGGCGAATGACATGACGTTGGCGAGGCTTCGCGGGATGGAAGACGTGACCGACTGGCTCGCCCTGACGACACAGGAATTCGCAGCCGACCGCATCGCGGTGCTGCCGGTCGCGGCGGTCGAGCAGCACGGGCCGCATCTGCCGGTCGGCGTCGACACCTATATCGCGCAAGCGTACCTGAAACGCGTGCGGGCGCTGCTGCCTCCGGATTCGCCGGCGCTGTTTCTCCCGGTGCAGGCGGTCGGCGCCTCGGACGAGCATCGCGGCTTCGCCGGCACGCTCACGCTCACGCCGGAAACCGCGCTGCGCGCCTTCATCGAGATCGGCGCGAGCGTGGCGCGCGCCGGCATCGCCAAGCTCATCATCATCAACAGCCATGGCGGCAATATCGGGCTGATCGATCTCGCGGCGCGGCAGCTGCGCGTGCGGCACGGCATCGTCGCGGTGCACGCCTCGTGGGCGCGCTTCGGCTATCCGGACGGCCTGTTCGCCGCAGCCGAGCGTACGCACGGCATCCATGGCGGCGAGATCGAAACCTCGATCATGCTCGCGGCCTTTCCCGAATTGGTCCGGCGCGACAAGCTCGCCGACTTCCGTCCGCGCACCTACGCGATGGAGCGCGACTACGCGTTTCTGCGCGCGGATTTTCCCGCGGGCTTCGGCTGGATGACGCAGGACCTGCATCCCTCAGGCGCGCTCGGCGACGCCACGCGTGCGACGCCCGAGAAGGGAGAAGCCGCGCTCGATCATGGGGCGCGCGCGTTCATCGCGCTGTTGCGCGACGTCGCGCAATTCGAGCTGCAGGTCTGAGCGGCGCAGCGGCCATCATCTGGACACACTGAGAGTGTGATAATATAACGTTGCACATGGAAGCCCTTGATCACCACCACCCCGGGCACGCGCATCCGCCGGCGACGGTATCGCCGTCGATCTTGCGGCTGTCGGCGCTCGAGCGGCTCGCCGCGGTGGCGGTGGTGATCGTGGCGCTGTGGGGCGCGGTCTTCTGGGCGATGTCTGGATAGTGCGTGATCCCGAAAAGTGGGAACCGGTTTTCGGACAAGATCACGCACCATCGAAAGAAACACCAATGAGCGCGGCGCTCGAATTCCGCAACTTGACCCTCGGCTACGACCGCCACCCGGCGGTGCATCACCTTAGCGGCAAGGTCGCGGCCGGCGCGCTGATGGCCGTGGTCGGCCCGAACGGCGCCGGCAAGTCGACGCTGTTCAAGGGCATTGTCGGCGTGATCAAGCCGCTCTCCGGCGGCATCGATCTGTGCGGCCTGCGCGCGCGCGACATCGCCTACCTGCCGCAGATCGCCGACATCGACCGCAGCTTCCCAATCGGCGTCTACGATCTTGTCGCAATGGGGCTGTGGCGCGAGGCCGGCCTGTTCGGCGCCATCGGAGGCGCGCAGCGCGCGAAGGTGCGCGACGCGATCGCGGCGGTCGGCCTCTCCGGCTTCGAGGACCGGCCGATCGGCACGCTCTCCGGCGGGCAGATGCAGCGCGCGCTGTTCGCGCGGCTCCTGCTGCAGGACGCGCGCGTGATCGTGCTCGACGAGCCGTTCAACGCGATCGACACCAAGACCGCCGCGGACCTGTGCGATCTGGTGCTGCGCTGGCACAGCGAGAAGCGCACCGTGATCGCGGCGCTGCATGATCTCGATCTGGTCAAGTCGATGTTCCCGGAAGCGCTGCTGCTTGCGCGCGCGCCGGTCGCCTGGGGGCCGAGCGCCGACGTGCTGACGGCGGAAAACCTCCTGAAGGCGCGCCGCATGTGCGAGGCGTTCGACGAACAAGCCCATGAATGCGCGGCCTGAGCGCCGAAGATAATGCTGTACGACCACCTCATCGCACCGTTCGTCGAGTTCGCCTTCATGCGGCGCGCGCTCATCGGCACGCTCGCGCTCGCGCTCGGCGCCGGCCCGGTCGGGGTGTTCCTGATGCTGCGGCGCATGAGTCTCGTCGGCGACGCCATGGCGCACGCGATCCTGCCTGGCGCCGCGATCGGCTTCCTCGTGTCCGGGCTTTCGCTGTTCGCGATGACCACCGGCGGGCTGATCGCCGGCTTCGTGATCGCGCTCGGCGCCGGCGTCGTGGCGCGTGCCACCGAGCTGAAGGAGGACGCTTCCCTCGCCGCCTTCTTCCTGATCTCGCTCGCGGTCGGCGTCACCATCGTGTCGCTCAAGGGCAACAATGTCGACCTGTTGCACTTCCTGTTCGGCACCGTGCTCGCGCTCGATGATCCGACGCTGCTCTTGATCGCTGGCATCACGACGCTGTCGCTCGTGACGCTCGCCGTGATCTACCGCCCGCTCGTGCTCGAATGCGTCGATCCGGGTTTTCTGCGCTCGGTCAGCCGCGCCGGCGCGCCGGCGCACATCGTGTTCCTGGCGCTGGTGGTGATGAACCTGGTCGGCGGCTTCCACGCGCTCGGCACGCTGCTCGCGGTCGGGATCATGATGCTGCCGGCCGTGATCGCGCGCTTCTGGGCGCGCGACATCACCGCGATGATCCTGCTCGCGGTCGCGAGCGGCGCGATCTCGGGCTGCGCCGGGCTGCTGCTCTCGTTCCACACCGGCGCGCCGTCGGGGCCAGCGATCATCCTGGTTGCCGGCGTGCTCTATGCCGGCTCGGTCCTGTTCGGGTCGGTCGGCGGCGTCCTGCGCCAGCTTTTTCCCGGGCGACATCTCGAAGCGTGAGGCTCACCATGCTGAAACGGATCGCACTGGCCATTCTGCTTGCCGCGCTGGCGACGCCGGCGCCGGCACAGGACAACCCGCAAGGAAAGCTGCAGGTCGTCGCGACCTTCTCGATCCTGGCCGACTTGGTGAAGAATGTCGGCGGCGACCGCGTCGCGGTCGCCTCGCTGGTCGGGGCGAATGGCGACGCGCATGTCTATCAGCCGACCCCGGCCGACGCGAAGACGGTGGCCGACGCGAAGCTCGTGTTCGTCAATGGACTGGGCTTCGAGGGCTGGATGGGCCGTCTAGTGAAGGCTTCCGGCACCAAGGCGCCGACCGTGGTCGCGACCAAGGGCGTGAAGCCGCGCAAGATGGAGGAGGACGGCCGCAGCGAGACCGATCCGCACGCCTGGCAGTCGGTCGCGAACGCGAAAATCTACGTCGCCAACATCCGTGATGGCCTGATGGCGGCCGATCCGGCCGGGAAGGCGATCTATGAGGCGAACGCGAGCGCCTACCTCGCCAGGCTCGACGCGCTCGACGGCGAGGTCAAGGAGGCGGTCGGCAAGATCCCGGCGGATCGCCGCCGCATCATCACGACGCATGATGCGTTCGGCTATTTTGCCGCCGCCTATGGTCTCTCCTTCATCGCGCCGCAGGGCGTCTCGACCGAGTCGGAGGTCTCGGCACGCGACGTCGCGAAGATCATCTCCCAGATCCGGAAGCAGAAGATCCCGGCGGTGTTCCTCGAGAACGTCACCGACAAGCGGCTGCTCGAGCGGATCGGGGCGGAAAGCGGCGCGCGCATCGGCGGCACGCTCTATTCCGACGCGCTCACCGACGAGAAGGGCGAGGCACCGAGCTACCTCGACATGGTGCGCCACAACATCAAGCAGCTCGCGAGCGCGCTGACGAGCTAGACAAGCTCCATCCGCAAGTGCCTCCCGACTGCCTGCGCGGCGCGCGTGAGCGTCCCGAGCGTGACCGACTCGTTATCGGGATCGAGCAGCCGGTCGAGCTGCGCCCGGCTCGTCTTCATGCGTTTCGCCAAGCTTGTCTTCGTGAGACCCTGATCGTGCATCAGGGCATCAAGCTGGCGCGCAATCACGCGCTTGATGGCGCGTGCGGTCACTTCCTCATAGATGCCCTCTTCCTTCAGGAAGTCGTCGAGGGACGATCCGATACGCCCTTTCTTTTTCTTCATGTGATCTCCCTCTCACGTTTCGTCGCCAATTCGATATCGGTGTCCGGCGTCTTCTAGGTCTTCTTGATGAACGCGTGCAACAGGACCATCCATCCATCGTGGGTGCAAAAGAGCACGCGCGCGATCCGGCCTTGCGTCAGCTCGCTGCGCACTTCCCACAGGCCTTTGCCGAGCGGGCGGCACAGCGGCATCCCGATCGGCCAAGAAAATTCAACCTCTTTGATGTCCTCGCCGATGATCTTGCGATCATCGCGCGAAAGCGACTTGAGCCATTCGCGAACCGGCTCTCGGCCGGAGGGCAATTGGTAGAAGGCGGCTGGCAGTCGCTTCACGGGCTCTCCAACAATCCAATTGTACCAAATTTGGTACGTAACTCAACAGAAATTCTCAGACGGTCAACCGACCTCAAAGCCTTGGCCCTTGGGCTACGCAGCCTTGTTGCCGACGCGCCATCATCCCTATATCGAGGCTCGAAACGGCGCGTCAGCGCGCCCCTGGAGCCCTCGATGTCCGACGCAGCCCCGACCGAAGAAGCCAATGAAGAAGCTGGCCAAGAAACCGGCAAAGACAAGATCCCCGTCACGGTGCTGACCGGCTATCTCGGCGCCGGCAAGACCACGCTCTTGAACCGCATCCTGTCCGAGCCGCATGGCAGGAAATACGCCGTGATCGTCAACGAGTTCGGCGAGATCGGCATCGACAACGACCTCGTCGTCGGCGCCGACGAAGAAGTGTTCGAGATGAACAATGGCTGCATCTGCTGCACGGTGCGCGGCGACCTGATCCGCATCATCGAGGGGCTGATGCGGCGCAAGGGCAAGTTCGACGCGATCATCGTCGAGACCACCGGGCTCGCCGATCCGGCGCCGGTGGCGCAGACCTTCTTCGTCGACGAGAACGTCGGCAAACGCGCCAAGCTCGACGCGGTGGTGACAGTCGCGGACGCCAAATGGCTGCGCGACCGGCTCAAGGACGCGCCGGAAGCCAAGAACCAGATCGCCTTCGCGGACGTGATCCTGATCAACAAGACCGACCTGGTGAGCGAGGCCGAGCTGCGCGAGACCGAGGCGCGCATCCGCGGGATCAATCCCTATGCCAGGCTGCACCGGACGCAGCGCGCGCAGATTCCGCTCAAGGAGGTGCTGGAGCGCAATGCATTCGATCTCGAGCGCATCCTCGACATCGAGCCGGCGTTTCTCGAGGCGGAGGATGACGACCATGACCATGATCACGACCATCATCACCACGGTCATGATCACGACCACGCGCATGCGCATGGCGGGCTGAAGCACTATCATGACGAGGAGATGCAATCGATCGCGCTCAAGACCGATCAGCCGCTCGACCCGGACAAGTTCTTCCCCTTCATCCAGAACCTGGTGCAGGCGGAGGGGCCGAACATCCTGCGCTGCAAGGGCATCCTGTCGCTGAAGGACGATCCGCAGCGCTTCGTGTTCCAGGGCGTGCACATGATGCTCGACGGCGATCATCAGCGCGAATGGCGCGAGGGCGAGCCGCGGCAGAGCCGCGTCGTGTTCATCGGGCGCAACCTGCCCGAGGAGAAGATCCGCAAGGGCTTCGAGAGCACCGTGGCGACGTACTGAGCCGTGTCCGACAGCGCGCAAATCCCTTCCGTCACCGATCGCGCAAAGCCGGTTGCGGCCGGCGCGGGAGTGATCGGCATCCACTTCCTGCACGAGACCGCGGTCTTCGTGCTCGGCGAGGAGGCGCTGCTGCTCGTCGGCGCCGACGACGCGGAGCGGCGTGTCCCGCTGCATGCGGGCGGCATTCTCTGCTCCGCCGGCGATGGCGCGCGTGTCCTGACCGGCGGCGATGACGGCAAGGTCATCGCGACCAACCACAAGGGGCAGGGCGAGACCATCGCGACCGACGCCAAACATCGCTGGATCGACCGGGTTGCGCTGGGACCGGACGGCGCGATGGCGTGGAGTGCCGGCAAGCAGGCCTTCGTGCGCACACCCAAGGGCGAGGTGAAGCCGCTCGATCTGCCCTCGAGCGCCGGCGGGCTTGCCTTCGCGCCGAAGGGCCTGCGGCTCGCGATCGCGCATTATGGCGGCGCGAGCCTCTGGTTTCCGAACGCGCAGGCCGCCCCGCAAACGCTCGCCTGGAAGGGCTCGCATCTCGACGTGCTGTTCAGCCCGGACGGCCAATTCCTCATCACCGCGATGCAGGAGCCGATGCTGCATGGCTGGCGGTTGATGGACGGGAAGGACATGCGGATGTCGGGCTATTCGGGCAAGGTCGGCGCGATGGCGTTCACGGCGGGCGGCAAGTGGCTCGCGACCTCCGGCTCCGAGCAGCTGATCCTGTGGCCTTTCGCCTCCAAGGACGGCCCGATGGGCAAGCAGCCGCGCATGGTCGCGCCCTACGAGAAGCGCGTGGTCGCGGTCGCCTGCCATCCGAAGCAGGAGATCGTCGCGGCGGGCTTCGAGGATGGCCTGGTGATGCTCGCGCGGATCGAGGACGGCGCCGAAATCCTCGCCAAGCGCCCCGCCGCCGCGGCGGTCACGGCGCTGGCGTGGAATTCCGACGGCGCGAAGCTCGCATTCGGCACCGAAGCGGGCGAGGCGGGAATCGTCGACCTCGCCTGAGCGAGGCAGGCCGCGGCGTGATCAGATCGGTCGTGGCGGGATGGACAGGATGCCCCCTGGCTGTCTCCCTTATTAGTCACGCGCGCACCGCTTCAGGTTCAAATGTGCCGTCATCGATCTGCCGCGAAGGGTGCGTAGCAACACCCGCATGGTTGATCAGTCTGGCCGGCCGCTCGAGTTTGCGTGGGAGTATGACCCTGCGGAAGTCGTGCTGGATGGTGTGGTCCATGGCGCCGGGATCATCCTCGGCGTCGTCGGCGCGGCCGTTCTGATCGGGTTCGCGCTGCGCTCTCCCGTGCTCGGCAATCTCCCTATCTCCATCATCTATGCGGCCGGGCTGCTTGCCATGCTCGGCTTCTCGGCGGCGTATAATCTGTGGCCGGTGTCGCGCGTCAAATGGGTTCTGCGCCGTTTCGACCATTCGGCGATCTATCTGCTGATCGCCGCGACCTACACGCCATTCGCCGTGCAGCTGAAAGGCCTGCTGGCGCTCGGCCTGCTCGCCTGGGTCTGGTCGGTCGCGACCGTCGGCATCCTGCTCAAGCTCCTGCTCCCTGGACGCTTCGACCGGCTCTCCATCGCGTTCTATCTGCTGCTCGGCTGGAGCGGCGTCATGCTGTACGAGCCGATCGTGGCTGCGTTGCCGGCCTTCGCGCTATGGCTGCTCGGTGCCGGCGGGTTCCTGTATTCGGTCGGCATCGCCTTCCATGTCTGGCGCAGCCTGCGCTTCCAGAACGCGATCTGGCACGCTTTCGTTCTCGGTGCTGCCGCCTGCCACTACACGGCGGTCCTCGGCGTCATCGCGATGGCGTGAAAGCTGTAGGGCGGGCAAAGCGAAGCGTGCCCGCCGCGGTCGCGCCACGCGGGCACGGCGCAAGCGCGCCTTTGCCCGCCCTACAATCTTCAGGCAGCCGCCTTCAGATCACGTATTGGCGCAGCGGCGGATAGCCGTTGAACCCGACCGACGAGTAGGTCGTCGTGTAGGCGCCGGTCGCCTCGATCAGCACCTTGTCGCCGATCGCGAGCGACACCGGGAGCGGGTAGGGGGTCTTCTCGTAGAGGACGTCGACCGAGTCGCAGGTCGGGCCGGCGATGACGCAGGGCGCCATCTCGTCGCGGTCGCGCGGCGTGCGGATCGGGTAGCGGATCGATTCATCGATCGTCTCGGCGAGGCCATGGAACTTGCCGATGTCGAGATAGACCCAGCGCAGCTCGTCCTCGGGCGAGCGTTTCGCGATCAGCACGACCTCGGCCTCGATCACGCCGGCATTGCCGACGAGGCCGCGGCCGGGCTCGATGATGGTTTCCGGGATCGCGTTGCCGAAGTGGCGGCGCAGCGCGCGGAAGATCGCCTTGCCGTAGCTTTCGAGCTTCGGCGTCTTGCGCAGATATTTCGCCGGGAAGCCGCCGCCGAGATTGACCATGGCAAGCGTGATGCCGCGCTCCGCGCAGGCGCGGAAGATCGCTGCGGTCGAGGCGAGCGCGCGGTCCCAGGCCTCGATATTGTGCTGCTGCGAGCCGACATGGAACGAGATGCCATGCGGGACGAGGCCGCGTCTGTGCGCAAGCTCGAGGATGTCGGTCGCATAGTCCGGCTCACAGCCGAACTTGCGCGACAGCGGCCATTCGGAGCCGGAACCGTCGCAATGGATGCGGCAGATCACGCGGCTGCCGGGGGCGCGGCGCGCCACCTTCTCGACCTCGGCCTCGCAGTCGACCGCGAACAGCGTGACGCCGAGCCGGTAGGCGGCGGCGATCTCGCTCTCCTTCTTGATCGTGTTGCCGTAGGAGATGCGCTCCGGCAGGCAGCCTGCGGCCAGCACGATCTCGGTCTCGGCGAGCGAGGCGACGTCGAACGAGGAGCCGAGCGCGGCGAGGAGCTTGAGGATCTCCGGCGCCGGGTTCGCCTTCACGGCGTAGAACACGCGCGTGTCGGGCAGCGCCTTGGCGAAGGCGAGATAGTTCTCGCGCACCACGTCGATGTCGACGACGAGGCAGGGTCCTTCGTCGGTGCGCTTCTTGAGGAATTCGCGGATGCGTGCCGTCATGCCGATGTTCCCTCACCGGATGCGCGAGCTTTTCGCTCGCGGCTTGAGCTGAACCCCTGTGACGCTGCGGCGCGTGCCGCGCATGCGGACGCGCTTTCAGCCTCACGATGATGGTTGCCGTAGTCCGGATGAGGGACGAACCCGTTCCGCACTGTTGGCAAGGAAGGACGAAGCCTTTTCAGTCTCAGTCCGGCATTCGCGCCGGCGTTACCAAAAAAGCCCGCTCCGTCGTTGCTTTAAGCCGCGTCCCCCGTTGAGCACGGGGTGCGCCGGTTTCGCCTCCGGTTGCCGATCGCGTTGGCGTTCGTCGGGAGCGGTGCTCCGTCTGACACCTAGCAGGGAAGAGAGCCTCG
>Ga0187784_10002056_pt1 | contig 16076 bp, 14 predicted proteins | sample 1015_SJ02_MP15_2_FD_132964 | JGI IMG/M metagenome (GOLD analysis project Ga0187784, IMG submission 132964) | Tropical peat soil microbial communities from peatlands in Department of Meta, Colombia - 1015_SJ02_MP15_20_MG | ecosystem: Environmental > Terrestrial > Soil > Wetlands > Peat | place...
ATGTCGGGCTTGGCTGCGCCCGCGCCGATCGCGGTGCCGTGACCTTCGAACAGATCATGGATTCCGCAGCGCTGTAAATCCGCATTGCCGTTGCTCACTGCGAACAAGCGGTAGCGCTCGCGCAGCCGCGTGAGGGAGGGGCGCACGTCGTCGAAGAACTCGACGCGATTGCGCGCGGCGAGGAAAACCTCCAGCGCCTCGTCGCAGAGACACTCCGCATAACCCGCCGCGGCGAATTGCTCGGCCAGGGCGTGCCGGCGCAGGAAGGTCAGATCGTGGCTCAGCTCGGGAAATTGCGTGGCCACGTACGAGCGCATCTTGCGCATCGACTCGACGCTGTGGCCGCGCACGGTCCTCGGGTAATGGCTCTTCAGCCAGGCGTACAAGGCCTCTTCGGCGGCGGCGATCACCGGAGCCACCGGCCACAGAGTGTCGTCCAGGTCGAGACTGATGACGCGGGTTGTCGTCATGCGCTGATTTTGCCCTGCTTGAGGCTACAATTGGAGAGAGGAACTTCAAGAATTCTCACGGGGAATGCTATGCGCGTCCATCGATTGACGGCAGCAGTCGCGCTGCTTGCGGCAGCCGCGTTGCCGACGGCCGCCGGAGCGAAGTCTCGGCCGGTTTCGGCCGAGGCCTTGCAGCCGTTCAGCGTACAGGACCTGGTCCGACTGGAGCGCATCTCGGAGCTCGCGGTATCGCCCGATGGAAAGCACGTCGCGTATACCTTGCGCAGCACCGACATGGAGGCGAACAAAGGCCGCACCGCGGTTTGGCTCATCGAGACACGCAAGCACAATGCGCCGCCCGTGAGGCTCACCGACCTCGCCGCGAACTCGAGCTCGGCCGCGTGGAGCGCGGATGGGCGCTACGTCTATTACCTGTCGAACCGCAGCGGCTCGAGCCAGGTATGGCGCGTCGCCCCGGGCGAGGAGCCCAAGCAGATCACGAATCTACCCCTCGACGTTGGCTCGTTCCGCGTCGCGCCGAAGGCCGATCGTATCGTGGTGAGCGCCGAGGTCTATCGTGACTGCGCCACGCTCGAGTGCACCAAGCAGAGGCTGGACGCTGCCGCGCACGCGCCGGCGCACGGTGTCGTGTACGACAACCTCTTCGTGCGCCACTGGGATACCTGGAGGGACGGCCGTCGCTCGCAGCTCTTCGCTCTCGCCCTCGACGGGAGCGGTATCGCCGCCGGCACAGCGGTCAACCTGACCGGCGCAATGGACGGCGATGTGCCGAGCAAGCCCTTCGGCAGCCGCGAGGACTACGCGCTGAGCCCGGACGGGGAGCAGGTGGCGTTCTCGATTCGCGCGCTGCCGACGGGCGAGCCCTGGTCGACCAACTTCGATGTTTATCTGGTGCCCGCCGGCGGCGGAACGGCGCACAACTTGACCGCCGACAATGCGGCGTGGGACGGACAGCCGGCGTTCTCTCCCGATGGGACCTCGCTCGCCTATCTTGCCATGGACCGGCCGGGATTCGAGGCCGATCGCTTTCATCTCGTGCTCTACGACCTGCGCACGGGCGCGAAGCGGGCGCTCACCCGGAATTGGGATCGATCGATCACGAGCTTCGCATGGTCGCGAGACGGCAAGGCGCTATTTGCGACCGCCGACCATCTCGGGCAGCGTCCCTTGTGGGCGATCGATGCCGCCACCGGCAGAACCGCCGCCATCACCGGTGCGGGCGAGGTCGAGGGGCTCGGCGTCGGGCCGCAAAAGGTGTTTTACGCGCAAAGTAATCTCGCGAGCCCCGCAGACCTCTTTGCCGTCGGCTTCGACGGCGGCAAGGCGATCGCTCTCACGCACTTGAATCAAGCGGAGCTCTCGAAGCGCAGCTTGGGCGAGTACCAGCAATTCACCTTCGACGGCTGGAACAACGAGAACGTGTTCGGCTACGTGGTGAAGCCGGCGGGCTTCAAGCGCGACCAGAGATATCCGGTCGCATTCCTCGTGCACGGCGGCCCTCAGGGGAGTTTTGCCAACGAATGGCACTACCGCTGGAATGCCCAGGCCTTCGCCGGCGCCGGATACGGCGTGGTGATGATCGACTTTCACGGCTCGACCGGCTACGGTCAGGCGTTCACCGATTCGATCAGCGGCGATTGGGGCGGCAAGCCCCTCGAGGACTTGAAGCTCGGCCTCGCGGCCGCGCTCAAGCAATTTCCCTGGCTCGACGGCGAGCGCGTTTGCGCGCTCGGCGGCTCCTACGGCGGCTTCATGATGAACTGGATCGCCGGCCAGTGGCCGGATCGGTTCAAATGCATCGTGACTCATGACGGGATCTTCGACAACCGGACGATGTACTACTCGACCGAGGAGCTATGGTTCCCCGAGTGGGAAATGGGCGGCCCCGAATACCTCAACCCGGCGGGCTATGCAAAGTTCAACCCGATCGACTACGTCGCCCGGTGGAAGACGCCGACTCTGGTGGTTCACGGGCAGCTCGATTATCGCGTGCCCTACGAGCAGGGTCTCGCGGTGTTCACTGCCCTGCAGCGCCTCGGCGTGCCGAGCGAGCTCTTGTACTTTCCGGACGAGAATCACTGGGTGCTGAAGCCGCAGAACAGCATCCAGTGGTACGAGACCGTGCTCGCCTGGCTGAACCGCTGGACCCGGCGCTGAGGTCGGCGCGCCCGCGCGCCGTGCCGGCTCAGGCGTCGACGCCGCGCCAGGCCGCCGGGTAATCGGCCCCGAGCTTCAAGATCCGCTTGAGCACCTGCGGATAAGGCATGCCCGCGGTGAGCGCGGACTGTGCGAAATCCTCGCCCTCCGAGAGGTTCGGATTCGCGTTGGCCTCGAGCGCGTAGATCGCGCCGTCCGCGCGCAGCCGAAAATCCATGCGCGCGTATCCGGTGAGATGCAGCGCCCGAAAGATACGCTTCGACAGCTGTGCGAGCCGCGTGAGCGTCTCCTCGGAGAGATTGCGCGCTGCGGCGGTGGTGATGCCGTACTTCTTCTGATAGCTGCGGTCCCATTTCACCTTGCGCGTGGCGATCTGGGGCAGATTCTCGGGCAGCGAGCCGAAGGTCATCTCCCACACCGGCAGGACTTTCAGCCGGTCGTTGCCGAGCACCCCGACGTAGAGCTCCCGGCCTTCGATATACTCCTCGACCAGCGCATCGGAGTGGGTCTGCTCGTGGATGAACGCGATGCGCTCCCTGAGCTGCCGCTCATCCGAGACCACCGAAGCGTGCGCGATGCCGAGCGAAGCGTCCTCAGTCGATGACTTCACGAACATGGGGAAGCGCAGTCGCTTCGGAATGCGCGGCGACTTGCCGCGCGCAAACACCATGAACTGCGGGGTCGGGACACGATGATAAGCGAGGAGCTGCTTCGACAGCACCTTGTCCCGCGACAGGAGCATTCCGCGGGGGTTGCATCCGGTGTAGGGCTGGCGCATCAGCTCGAGGAATGCGACGACGTGCTGGTCGTAGGTCACGATGCCGTCGAATTCCTCGAGCAGATTGAAGACGATGTCCGGCTTCCACTCGAGGATCGCGCGGCGCAGCTCCGACAGGTTGTCGCTCACGCCCAAGGGCATCACTTCGTGTCCGGCGGCCTTCAAGTGTGAGAGCACGTCGTATTCGGTACGCCACTCGTCGATTTCCCTCTCGGGGATGCCGCGCAGGGAGTCGGGGGGCACCAGTGTGGCGTGCATCAGTACGAGTGCACGCAGCTTCTTCACGGCGCGAGCTCGCGCTTCACAGCGCCACCCGCGGCAGTTGACGCTCCTCGTAGGATTCGGCGAGGCGCCCGATGATCCACAACAGATGCGCCTTGAGCTCGCGGCGCGGTCCGCGCAGGTGCAGATCGAGCGATTCGCAGCGCTCGATCATCAGACGCAGCACCTGGTGAACGAGGTACTCGCTGAAGGCTCCGGAGCGCACGATCCGTTGCCGCAAGGGGTTGCGCAGCTCGCGCAGCACGCTCGCCGCCTTCGGCGCCGAGCGCCGCCGCGGGGTGGCGGTAAACACCTTGAGCAGCCACTCGTCCGCGCCCGATCGACGCCGCACGCGGTAGCGCGCGAGCTTCTCCTCGTAGTGCCGGCGCAGCGTCGAGGTCTCCGAAGCGATGTCCTCGATTCGGCTGCGATCGATCAGCAGAGGCGGCGCGCTGCCGATCTCGGCGGCGAGCTCGTCGATGAACTCGAGCTTGGCGAAGGCGGGCCAGTCCCGATATTGCGTGCGCCACGCCGACTTGGGCTTCAGCCACACCGCGAAGGTCTCGGCAAAATCCTCGGTGGGATGGGCCTGCGCGTACCAAGCGCCCAGATGCTGGACGAAGCGGCGGCTCCCTGGACGGGGCCGGTAGGTGTCCGGATAGGGGAGCGAGGCGGGCCCGAAGACCTCGCGCCAGCGGCGGCGGCGGCGCACGCGGTAGGCGGTGTCGATCGCGTGCCCGGCCTCGTGGCGCAGGATGCGCATCAGCCAGTTGCGGTTTCCGCCCTCCACCTCGCGCATCAGTCGCCGCTCGATGCGCGCGAGACGGCGATGAGCCAGGTAGAAGGGGATCGCGACCCCCGGAACGCCGTCGGGCGAGAACCACTCCTTCGACAGCCAGCAGTGCGGCCGGAAACGGATACCGCGCACGGCGAGCTCGCGGTATAGCCGCTCGATCGCCTGCTCGAGCTCGCCTCCGATCTCGAGCTCGAGATCGCAAAATCGCAGGCTCAGCAGCTGATCGTCGGCGAGAGCTTCCCAGGCATAGCGCCGCGGCGCGCGGGTGCGGGGCGCCCTTACGGCTCGCAAAGCGGCTCCCCCGCGCGCAGCCGATCGAGTCCCGCAAAATCGAAGAGCTTGGAATCCGCGAGCTGCGAGGGCGAGACGTTGCGCAGACTGGAGAAAATCGCCTCGAGGCGACCCGGCGACCGTGCCTCCCACTCGTGGAGCATCTGCTTCACGGCGCGCCGCTGCAGGTGGGTCTGCGAGCCGCAGAGGTTACAAGGAATGATGGGAAACTCGCGCGCTCGAGCGTAGCGGGCGATGGCGCGCTCCGATACGTAGGCGAGCGGACGGATCACGATGTGGCGCCGATCCTCGCTCAGCAATTTCGGCGGCATGGCCTTCAGGCGGCCGCCGAAGAACATGTTCAGGAACAGCGTCTCGATGATGTCGTCGCGGTGGTGGCCGAGCGCGATCTTGGTGATTCCATTCTCGGAGGCGAAGCGATACAGCGCCCCGCGCCGCAGGCGCGAGCACAGCCCGCAGAGCGTTTTGCCTTCCGCAATGACGCGCTTCACCACGGCGTAGGTGTTCTGCTCGATGATGCGGTAGCGAACGCCGAGCGCGTCGAGGTAGGCGGGCAGCACCTCGGCGGGGAAGCCCGGCTGCTTCTGATCGAGGTTGACCGCGAGAAGCTCGAAACGAATCGGCGCGCTGCGCTTCAAGCTCATGAGCATGTCGAGCAACGTATACGAATCCTTGCCGCCCGAGACGCACACCATCACCCGGTCGCCATCGGCGATCATGCCGTAGTCCTCGATTGCCTTGCCGGTGAGGCTGCGCAATTGCGCGGCGAGTTTGACGTGAGTGTGCGAGTGCCGCTTCGCCTCTGCCGGCACGGCCTCGATAGCTCGACTCACGGCGGTTCCAGGTACTTCGATTCCAGGTAACGCAGGTAGGCGGCGGCGCTGAGCGGCTTGCCCGTCGCCTGCTTGATCAGCTCCTGAACCGGCAACCGAGCGCCGACGCCGTGCACGTTCTCGCGCAGCCACTCCATGACCCCGCCGAATTGGCCGGCGGCGATTTCCGCATCGAGAGAAGGCCGCTCCGCGCGCAACGCCTCGTGCAACTGACCGGCGATGACGGCGCCCAAGGCGTAGGAGGGAAAGTAGCCGAAATGCCCGACCGCCCAATGAATGTCCTGCAGGCAGCCCTCGACGTCGCTCGCCGGACGAATGTTCAGGCGCTGCTCGAGATTCTGGTTCCAGGCCTGCGGGAGCTCCGCTACGGGGAGCGTCCCGTCGAGGATCTTCTTCTCGAGCTCGTAGCGCAGCATGATGTGCACGGGATAGGTGAGCTCGTCCGCATCCATGCGAATGAGGCTGCGTTTCACGCGAGTCAGGTGACGGTACAGGTTCTGCTCGCTCCATTCCTCGCCGCTCACCTGCAAGTGCTTGTCGAGCAGAGGCTTCAAATACGTGACGAAGGCGCGGCTGCGGCACAGGTTCATCTCGAAGAGCAGCGACTGGCTCTCCTCGAGCGCAAGGCCCCGATCTCGACCCACCGGCTGATTTCGCCACTTGGCCGGAAGGCCGAGGTCGTACATCGCATGACCGGTCTCGTGAACCGCGCCCAAGAGGCCCGAGAACGGATCGTTCTGATCGAAGCGCGTGGTGACTCGGATGTCGCCCGGTACTCCCTCGGTGAAGGGGTGCTCGCTCTCATCGAGGCGCCCGCGATCGAAGGGAAAGCCCAGCGCCTTCAGCACCTCGAGCGAGAGGGCTCGCTGGCGGGTTGCGCTGAACTTGCCGGTCAACGGGAGCGGCGCACGCTCCGCCTGCACCTCGATGGCCTGATTGATGAGCCCGGGGAGCTTGCGCGATAGCGCCTTGAAGATGGTGTCGATATCCGAGCTCGAGATCCCCGGCGTGAAGGCATCGACGAGCGCGTCGTAGGGTGGAAGATGCCGCGCCTGACCGAGAAGCGCGGCCTTGTCGCGCACCAGGGTGACCACTTCTTCCAGGTTGGGCGCAAACAGCTTGAAGTCGTTCGCCTTGCGTGCCTCGACCCAGTAGACCTCGGCTCGTGCAGTGGCCTTCGCGAGGCGCGCGATCAGCGACGGCGGAGTGGCGATCGCATGGTCGCGCTGCCGCCGCATCTCGCGCAGGTTTGCGAGCGGCCAATCCTCGAGCTGGGAGGCACCCGCCTCGGCACGCTCCAGGAGCCTCGCCACCTTGGGCGTCGTGAGCAAGGCGTGGTGCTCGGTCTCGAGCGCCGCCAGCTGCTCGCCGCGCACATCGGCGCTGCCGCGGGGCATCATGACCGCGGCGTCCCAGCGCAACAGGGACAGTGCCCCGCGAAAGGCATGCAGCCGGTGAAACTCTTGCTCCAGTTGTTCGTAGGGCGTGAGTGCCATGGATCAGGGTCTTGACAAAGCGTTACAGCTTGAGGGCGATCGCAGCGGGCAACCACCCCTTTTTGGCCGCTAGTTTACCAGACGGGAATCCTTGCGGGCAGGTTCCTCGGCAGTAGGACCAAAGAATTCAACGAGTTATCTCAAGCCTTTGAGAGACAGCGTGCCCGCCTGATGGAACGGGAGATCGCGCAGAAAGGGCAGGTCGAGGCTCGCCGCGCCGCTCACCTCGTAGTCGATCGAGTCGCCGTGCTGGCTACCGAGCTTCAGGAGCACGAGGGCCAGATTGGCAGTGATGGTCATGTCGAACTCGGCTTGTCCCCGGGGAGGCACCACGAAAGCACGATCGCTCGATCCGCTCGCAACGTGCTCTCCCCCGACGGCGAGGTCGGCATGCAGCCCCTCGACCGGTAGCGCTCGACGATTGGGGTTCTGCACCTCGAATTTGACCAGGAAGGTCTGCTGAAAGAGGTTGCCGCCCTGAAGCGAGATACCGGCGACCGTCAGGTTCGGCCGCTCGAACTTGGGCGCACAGGCGGCGCAGGCGAGGAGAAGGACGAGCATCGACAAAGCCCTGCGTGGCACCATGGCGGGAATGATAACGCCCCGCACGCCCCACACGCTCAGTGCCAGACGCCCCGGATGGCGGGTGAGAGCGGCCGGGTCGGCGCTCGCCATCGGCGCGAGCATGAGCGGGATCTCCGATGGGACGGGCGCACCGGCGCTGCCGGCCCCCGAAGCGCCGGCAGCGTGCCTTCCGACGGGCGATGGGTATTTGCGGGCACGGGTGGCCGGAGCGCTCGAGGCGCGAATCGATTGGCCCAATTCGGGCACGCACTGCGAGGGGGAAGCCAAGAGCACGCCGCCCGGCGTGCGGCTGAGCTTTCAACGCGTGCCGAGCGAGTCCCCGGGGCTGCTCTTCGTATTCGGCCTCAGCGGCGTGCGCGAGGGTCGCCCGGCCCGCGAGGTAGGGGCAAATCTGACGCTCATCGCCCACGGCCGGATTTTCGGTACCCTGGGGGATTCACGCTGTACCGTGGATTCGCTGACGCAGCGGCGCTTGGGTTCCGCGAGGTCCTACCGCGTGGAGGCGCGGGGGTTTTGCACTCAACCTGCCCACGCCGTGCGCGGGGATGGAGATGTGCTCGTGAGCACGTTCGAGTTTGCAGGCGCGGTGAATTACGATGTCGCGCAAGATGACGGCGCGGTGAAATAGGCCGTGCGCCCGCTAACTGAGCCCGTGCGCCCGCCGAGAGATCCTGTGCCACCGCTCATTCGGGCGCTACACATCGCCTTGCTCGCCGCTGCGATGGCCTGTGCCGCCCCGTCCCGGGCGGCGGTGCCGATTTACGGCTACGAGGTCGTGCACACCTATCCTCACGATCCGCACGCCTTCACCGAGGGGTTGTTTTACTTGAATGGCTTCCTCTACGAGAGTACGGGGCTCGAGCGGCAGTCGACGATCCGTAAAGTGCGGCTCGAAACGGGCGAGGTGCTGCAGAAATATGACGTGCCGGCGCAGTATTTCGGGGAGGGGATCGTCAACTGGAAGAATCGCCTCATCGGCCTCACCTGGAAATCCCAGGTGGGCTTCGTCTATGATCTCAAGTCCTTCAAGCCGCAGCGCGAATTTCACTACGAGGGCGAGGGTTGGGCGCTCACTCAAGACGGATTGCAGATCCTCATGAGCGACGGCACCCCGGACATTCGGCTGTTGAATCCCGAAACGCTCCTGCCGACCGGGCGAATTCGAGTGACGCTCGACGGCAAGCCCCTCGCCAACATCAACGAGCTCGAGTGGGTCAAGGGCGAGATCTACGCGAATGTATGGCAGACCAACTGGATCGTGCGCATCGATCCCCACGACGGGCAGGTCGTCGGCGCGATCAACATGGCAGGGCTCCTCGCCCCCTCCGACATCGTCCCGGGACAGACCGATGTCTTGAACGGCATCGCCTACGATGCCAAACGCGATCGGCTGTTCGTCACTGGGAAGAACTGGCCGAAGCTCTTCGAGATCCGGCTGCGGAAGGCGCAGGCGCCTCATTAGCGCGCAGCGAAACGGCCAAGTCCGCTCCTTAGTTGAGGGATACTGCCCGCCGACCTGCCACAACGGCATAAACCCCAAAACTTCCTATGCTCTCCCGGCTTAGCCTTTATCTTGATGCATAAACACGACAACAAATTGATTCGACGATTGACCCAATTGACCCTGGCAATTTTTTCTAGGCTTGATATCTTTAATGGCATCAAGCGGAGATCTGCGGCTTTTAGACAACTAGCAGCACAGTCGTCCCGGGCCGAAGAGCCATCGGGTGCGGCGGCAGATCCACAGACGATGTCATCAATTAAATTTTAGGGGAGATAACGATGAGAATTTCACGAGGGACCCATTTTCCCGGTGTACCGGAGCCTGCCAAGGAGGCGGCCCGCATGACCCGACTTCTCGCGGCTGCCGGCGCGCTGATCGCCTCGCTGATCGGCGCTTCCGCCATGGGACAGCAGGCACCCGCTTCGTCTACCTCCGAGGAGACGGAACTGCAGGAAATCGTCGTCACAGGGTCCATGATAAACCGGCCCAATGCCGAAACCGCCGAGGCCATCACGATCCTGAAGTCGGACGTCCTCAAGGCTGAGGGCATCGAGAATGTAGAGCAGGCGCTCAACACGCTGACCTCCAACAACTCCTCGCTCAACATCGCCTCAGCCGTAGGAACGTTTTCCGGAGGCGGTAGCTACGCCGACCTGCGCGGCCTGGGCAGAACCCGCACCTTGGTGCTCCTCGATGGCGAGCGGCTGGCTCCCAATGCCTTCGACGGTCGTGGAGTCGACCTGAGTGGTATTCCATTCTCCGCCATCGACAGCATCCAGGTGCTTCGGGAAGGCGCTTCGTCGCTGTACGGCACGGACGCGATCGGGGGCGTGATCAACTTTATCACCAAGAAGAATTACCAGGGAGCTCAATTCCAGGCCAATTTCGATCGCCCGCAGGAAGCCCACGGTAGCTCGGGCGAGGCGGATTTCACGTTCGGACACGGAGATCTGGCGAGCGATGGCTACAACATCCTGATCACGGCAGGCTACACCCGGCAAGACGAGCTTCAAGCGACGCAGCGGGGGTTTTCCGCCTATGGTTTTAATCCGGCGGGGGGCGTCTCCGCGACGAACTTTCCGGGATCCTGGCCCGGGATCGTGCATGATGCCAACGGCAACCTTTTTCAGTCGGGCTATCCGGCCTGTGCGGGCAATCCGCAACTGACCGAGTTTTTCGGCGACTGCTCATACCGGTATTCGGCCGCGACGGATCTGATCCCGGAATCCCACGAGTTTTCCGGGATGGCGTCCCTCACCAAGTCGCTGCCGGGCGATAACCAGGTGCAGCTGCAGTACTTCTGGACCCAATCCGAATTGAACGGTTACTCCGGTCCCATGTTCTACGAGTTCCCGCTGAATCCGAGTAGCCCCTACTTTCCCAAGGCGTCTCAGCTGACCTGCGACCCGCAGGGCCAGCCTTGCGCGGGCGTGGTTCCGAATCTCACGCCGACTGCCAAGACTCCGATCGTCGCGAGCTGGACCGACCCCAACAACAATCGCTACACCGGCAACCTCAATGTCGAGCAGAGGATTCTGTTGACGTTTTCCGGCAAAAACGGCGGCTGGGATTACGCTGTGGACTTCGATTACAGCAAGAACACCAACGACGATCGCAATACCGGAGGCTATCCCAATGAAGCGGTGCTGGCGCCCGGCGGCGTCCTGAGCAATCTGATCAACCCCTTCGGTCCCCAGAGCGCAGCGGGGCAGGCCTTGATCAACTCGTCGTATATCAACGGCGTCTACGAGGCCGGCGAGTACACCTGGTGGAGCGTCGACGGCCATGCCAGCCACCCCCTCGGGGATGCGTTCAATGCGGGCACGCCGGCGACCGTGGCGCTCGGGGTCACGGTGAACGGTGAACGCTTCACGAACGCGACCACGCCCTATAACAACCTCGTGAGCGCGGCGACCGGACTTACGGCCTTTTCAGTCGAAGGGACTCGCCAGGTACAGGCGGCTTTCGTCGAGCTGGACGTGCCTTTCACCAAGGGCCTCGATCTCGATATCTCGGATCGTCAGGACCGATACAGCGATTTCGGCACGACGAACAACGGGAAGCTGCAGGTGCGCTTTCAGCCGATCGATATCCTGACCTTCAGAGGGACCGCCTCCACCGGCTTCCGGGCGCCCAGTCTCTACCAGCTGTACCAGGGTCCGTCCTTGGCAGCGTCGAGCTCCGGCACGATGGGTCAAGGGAACCCGTTCTGCGTGCCGCCGTACAGCAACGCGGAGTGGCCCCTACAAACTTGCAGCTCGCAGGGAATAGGGTTGTACGGCGGAAACCCACATCTGACACCTGAAACTTCGCAAAACTTCGATTTCGGTGTCATCGTCTCGCCGGTGCAGGATCTGGGCGTGACGCTGGACTATTACAGAATCCTGCTCAAGAACACCATTGGAGCCGTTCCCGCCAACGCGATTTACGGCAATCCCACCTTGTTCTCGAGCTTTATCACTACGGCTACGACTGGTGCTTACGCGGGGACACTCCCTGGGTCGATCGCAGAGGCCACGGCCTGCCATCCATACACAGCACCGACCTGTGGATACATCAATCTGCAATTTACGAATACGGGCAGAATCACGACCGACGGGTTCGACTTGAGCATTCAATATCTGCAGCATACGTCAATCGGAACGTTCCACGAGGATCTGGAAGGGACTGCGGTCACGCAGTTTCTAGAGCAGCAATACAATGGCGGCCCGGAGCTCAACCTGGTGGGCAATCTACAAATCATTGAGATTAACCCGGCGTTCAGGTGGGAGCATAACGCGAGGGTCGACTGGACGAGCCCGGGCACGATGTGGGGCGCCGGACTGAGCGACCGCTTCTGGTCGCGGTACCGCGACGAATTTCCCGATGGCAGCGGCAATCTGCGGACTGTGGGGAGTTATTCGCTCGTTGATGGTTACGTCACCGTCAAGCCGATCGAAAAACTCACCGTGTTGTTCGGAATCAAGAATCTGCTCAACAAGTGGCCGCCGTTCACCAATGCACCGCAAAACAACTTTGCGGCGGGGTACAACGCGCTCATTGCGGACCCATTATTGCGGAACTTCTATGTCAATCTGAAGTACGTCTTCTAAATTCCTCCAGGATTAAGTAGATTTGAAGCCCCGCCTCCCGCGGGGCTTTTTTTGGTGCGGTGAGGCATTTTGGGTGGTCGCCGGGGATTGGCCGCCCGTTTTGCCCGCAAGTCCGGTCTCATTGTGGAAAAGAGACCTCGCAGTTTCCTCACCACGTTTCCACCCCTCACCGTCGTTGTCGCGCGCAAACCGATGTGACTCAAACGCTCGGGGCGATTTGATTACGCTGCGAGCACCTCACGCCTATGGAGCGCATGTGCCGCGGTTTGCAGCGCATCCACCCGTCCTCCCGACGATCCGACCGGCTACTCGCCCCCCTCGCCCATCCGTGAGGGGGTCGATCGTCGTTGAGCGTACGCACGGAGGCGCAAGAGATCATGTAAAGTATTATTGATACCATGTCCTATATAACGTACTCACTTTTAGAAGCCACATATCGGTAAGAAGCTGCTTCAATGTCAGTACGTGAGAAGACTGCCTGGGTGACGTTTGCCCTCATCCTGACCGCCCTTCTGATTTACTTTGGCAAGATTGCCGAGCATTTTCTGGTGCCCTCGAAGCCCGACGTCATTTTTTCAACCTGTACTTCGTTCTCGTGTTTGTGATGGTAGCGATTGAAATAGTCGCTCATGTGATTGTTGCCGTTCGCTCGCCGGATGATGCACGCGCGTCCAAGGACGAGCGCGACCGAACAATCGAGCTGAAGGCCATCCGGCCTGCGTTCTACGTTCTGATGATTGGCGCGCTTCTCTCGATCGGAACCATTCAGGTCGGCGCCAGCTTATGGACGATGGTGCATGCGGTGCTTCTGTCTGTCTTCTTGGCAGAGCTGACGCGAATCGGGTCGCAGCTTTACTTCTATCGTTGCGGCACCTGAGGTGAGCACCATTGGAATAAGCAATCAGATCCGGCGTTTTCGATTCGAGCACGGAGAGATGACTCAGCAAGAACTCGCGGACCTCATCGGTGTGACGCGGCAAACCGTGAACGCCATCGAGCTCGGAAAGTATTCCCCGTCGCTCGACGTGGCATTCCGCATCGCTACCGTGTTCGGAGTGCCGCTTGATAAAGTGTTCCAATTCGAACAGCTGGCGAAAGCGGCGAAGAAAGTGAAGCGCTGACCCTGCGACGCGCGCAAGCAGGCCGGGATACGCTACGTCCGCTTCGCCGCTTTCTCGCTCGTCCGCCATGTGAGCCGGCCGGCTGACCCGGGGGCCGCCTCCTGTTGCCCCCCTGGCCCCTTCGCTGCGATCGGCTAAACGGATGCGGCCCCAGCGAAAATAAATATCGGGCATAAGCTCAGACACTTGCGTAATAATCGGGGCGCTGGCCGGGTCTTAATAGGCGAGCAGCAATTTCGCTGCGAGCTCTTTTTAACCATGAGGAACAATCATGCAGATCAACAAAGTGTCGACCGCGGCAATGGCGGCTGCAGCCGCGGTGTTGTTCACGTCCGGTTTGGCGGGCGTATCGGTAGCCGGCGACAGCGCCACCATGCATTGCACCGGGGTGAATTCCTGCAAGGGGATGTCGGACTGCAAGTCCTCGAAGAACAGCTGTAAAGGCAAGAACAGCTGCAAGGGTCAGGGCTTCAAAGACCTGTCGAAGGCCGACTGCGATGCCGCCCAGGCAAAAGCCAAGGCAGAGGCCTCCAAGTAATCCTTCAATCGCTACAGGGGTCGGGTGGTGGGGACCCTGAGCCCGCCACCCGCCCTCGCTTCATGCCCCTCTGCGGATTCGGCTTAGGCCTAAGGGCCCCCCACTACGAGACGCTGCTCGGCGAATCTCACGCCATCGATTGGCTGGAGATCATCACCGAGAACTATCTGGTGCCGGGCGGGAAACCCTTGGATTATCTCGAGCGCATTCGCGCGTGCTTTGCTCTGGTGATGCACGGCGTATCGCTCTCCATCGGCAGCACCGACCCGCTCGACCGACAATACCTCTCCGCGGTGCGCCGCTTGGCCCGAAGAATCGAGCCCGAGTGGATTTCGGATCATCTGTGCTGGACCGGCGTCGAAGGCAGGAACTTGCACGACCTGCTCCCGCTCCCCTATACGGAGGAAGCGCTCGCCCACGTGGTGGCGCGCGTCGGCGAGGTGCAGGACGCGCTTGGGCGGCAGATCCTCCTCGAGAACGTATCGAGCTATCTCAGCTACCGCGCTTCGGAGATGTCCGAGTGGGAGTTCTTGAGCGAAGTCGCGCGCCGCGCCGACTGCTCGATCTTGCTCGACATCAACAATATCTACGTGAGCAGCGTGAATCACGGCTTCGATCCGCAGCGCTATCTCGCGGGCGTGCCGAAGGATCGGGTGCGCCAATTTCACCTGGCAGGCCACAGCGACATGGGTGGCCATTTGATCGACACGCACGATCAGCCGATCGTCGAGCCGGTTTGGGACCTGTATCGCGAGGCGGTCGCGCTCTTCGGGCGCATTCCAGTCATGATCGAGCGTGACGACAACATTCCTCCGTTGCGCGAGCTCGTGGCCGAGCTCGACATCGCTCGCGCCGTCGCCTCGGGCGCGGCGCTCGAGGCGGCCTGATGCAGCTCGCACGATTGCAGCGGGAGCTGCAGCGCGATTTGCTGGGCGTCGAGAACGCGATCGCGAGCGCCATCGTCGAGGCGCCGCCGTTGGCCACGGAAGAGAGGCTCGCCATTTACCGCCATGCCTACCGAGCGCGCCTCACCGAGGCGCTCGACGACATCTACCCCGTGCTCCACGGGCTGCTGGGCGATGAAACGTTCGCCGCGGTGGCGGGCATGTTCATCGAGGCGCACCCCTCCGTGCACCGCTCGATCCGCTGGTACGGGCGCGAGCTCGCGGATTTTCTCGCCGAGCGGGCGCCCTTCGCCGAGCAGCCTATCCTGTCCGAGGTCGCACGCTTCGAATGGACGTTGTCGGAAGTGTTCGATGCGCCCGATTCCCCATCGCTCGATCGAGCCACGCTCATGGGTCTCGACCCGCAGGCGTGGGCGGGCCTCGAGTTTCGCTTCCATCCCTCGCTTCGCCGCCTGCGCTTCTCCTGGAATACGGTGACCGTTTGGAAGGCCGTGAGCGAGAGCCAGGATCCCCCGGCGCCTGAGTCGGTGCGTGAGCCCGTTCCCTGGCTACTGTGGCGACGGGACCTCAAGAACTACTTCCGCTCGATGGATGCGCCTGAGGATGCCGCGCTGGAGACCGCGCTCGGCGGCCAGAGCTTCGCTTCGGTTTGTGCGCGCCTGACTCAATATCTATCCGAGGAGGAGACCCCGCTGCGAGCCGCGGCCCTCGTGGGCACTTGGACGGATAGCGGAATCATCGCCGGCATCGGCCGCGCATCCTGACCCGTTCGCTACAGTAGCGTCCCCGTCTCGCCCAACATCTCCTTGCGCACCAGCGGAATCGGCGGACCTCCATAGGAGAGGAATTTGTCGTGAAACTCACGCCAGAGCGCATGGGAATCACCCGGCGGCGCGGCGGCGCTTGCGGCAGGCGCTGAGGCCGCCGGGGCCGCTCCTCCGGCCGCCTGCGTCTTGGCGATCCAGTCGGTGCGGAGCTTGCGAATCATCAATTTGCCCAGGGTGTAGCTCAGGTACGCGGGGTCATAGGTGCCGCGCGCCGCCTGCTGGCGCGCATTGCCCGGGTCTTGAAAGGCCTGCTCTCGGAACATCTTCTCCGACTGCGCAACGGTCATGCCCTCGGTGTGCAGGCCGATCGAGGACAAGAGGCGCACGTCCCGCACGAGCGCCTCCTGGATCTGGCCGATGTGCCACTCGGGATTACCCTGATCGAGACCTTCCTCGTGCATCATCTCCTCGGCGTAGTGGGC
>Ga0187784_10002059_pt1 | contig 16070 bp, 15 predicted proteins | sample 1015_SJ02_MP15_2_FD_132964 | JGI IMG/M metagenome (GOLD analysis project Ga0187784, IMG submission 132964) | Tropical peat soil microbial communities from peatlands in Department of Meta, Colombia - 1015_SJ02_MP15_20_MG | ecosystem: Environmental > Terrestrial > Soil > Wetlands > Peat | place...
AGAAGCTCGAAATTGACAAGAGTGAACTGTCAAAGCTTCTCGAAGAGCGAGGGTGGGCTTACAACACCGAGCGGCACTTTTGGACAAGGTCCGCGGGCAACAGCCAAAACCAAATTTTCTGATTCACCCCGACCGCCGGGCGACGGGGACTGAATTCCTCCGGGCATTTAGTCGCGGACTTCTAGCGCAGATCGGGCAGCGGGGGATGGTTGTCTTTCCATGGCCGTGCTTCCTCGAAGGCGGCGGCCAGTGAGATGATTCCGAACTCGTCGGCGGGGCGTCCCACGATCTGCAACCCGATCGGCAAGCCCGCTTTCGTAAATCCATTGGGAATCGAGAAGCCGGGCTGGCCGGTGGCGTTGAAAGGAAACAGAAACGCCGTCCAGGTATAGACGTCGGGAACCGGCCGGCCGGTCGAATCGGCCGCGAACGGATTCGCCGGGTTCGGCAAAGTGCCGAGCGGTACGGCGGGACGGGTCAGCGCGGGAGTAATCAGCGCGTCGTACGGAGCCAACTCCTGGACGATCTCGCGCCCCATGTTGTGCATCGCGTTTATTGCGCCGATGTAATCGGTCGCGCTGAAGCGCCGTCCCAACTCCCAGATGGGGCGGACCACCGGATCGAGCAGGTCCGGATCCTCGGCTTTGTACGAGCCGATGCCGCATACCGAGACGATCTGACATGGGCCCATTATCCGCGTCAGATCGAGCTCGATCGGTTCCACGCGATGGCCCATCTCGCGCAAGACGCGGCACGCCGCGTCGAAGGCAGCGAGTGTCTCAGTTTCGACCGCCGAGAGCACGGTCTCGGAGAGCGCCGCCAGCCGCAGTCCCTTGGGACGCCGGCCGGCCGCCGAGCTGAACGGATGCTCAGGAAGCGGCAGCCCGTAGGGATCGCCGATGACCGGCCCGGCCATCACGTCGAGCAGCAGCGCGACGTCGCGCACCGAACGGGCGATTGGGCCCTTGGTGCTGCATCCTCCCCAGCCCTCGCCCTGCACGGGCGCGAATGAGATTCGTCCCCGCGAGGGTTTGAGCCCGACCACGCCGCAGCACGCCGCGGGGACTCTGATCGAGCCGCCGCCGTCGCTGCCCTCCGCGATCGGCGTCATCGCGGCCGCGACCGCGCACGCGGAGCCGCCGCTCGAGCCGCCGGCGGTGCGCCTCCGATCCCACGGATTGCGCGTCGTCGGGCAGAAGCCGCCCTCGGTAGTCGCACGCGCGCCGAACTCGGGCGTGCTGGTCTTGCCGAGCATCAGTCCGCCGGCGCGCCGGATACGGACAACGAACTCGTGGTCGGCCACGGGGACGAAGCTCGCATAGGCGCGCGAGCCGTACGTGGTCCGAATGCCCTTGGTCCAGGTGAGATCCTTGATCGCGCAGGGAACCCCGTAGAGCGGCATCGCAGCGGCCTCGGCGGCGGAGAGCCGCTCGATTCGCGCGGCGTCGTCGAGCGCCCGGTCCGCGGTGACCGTCACGAAAGCGCCCAGCGCGGGGTCGAGCTGCTCGATACGGCTAAGGAAAAATTCGACGGCCTCGCGCGGGCGAATTTCCTTCTTCAGCATTAGCTCGCGCAGTTGCCACGCTTCGATATATGGGTCGAGCTTGATCATCGATCTGGCGGACGCGGCTCAGCGGCCGCCTTCGGTCTGCCTGAAGAGATAGAGCAGCGATTCGGAGAATTCGTTGGGATGCTCCAAGGCGGGATCATGGCCCGAAGTCTTGAAGACCACGGTCGCCGATCCGGGCAGCATCGCGTGCAGCGCCGCGCCGCGCGCCGGAGGAAACACCGTGTCCTTGCCGCCCCACATGATCACAGTGAGCGTGTTGAAGATCTGTCCCAGCCGCGAGCGAATGTGGCCTTCGTCCGTTGGCACCGATTCGAGCATCCCGGCCTGAGCGGGCAGATCGTCGGCAAGCGCCGCGGTCATGCGCTCGTACATGAAATCCGGCATCGGCGGCAGGCCGAAGAACGTCGAGTCGACGACCGCGCGCATCTGATCGGGAGTGCTCGGGATCAGGTCGTGCTTGAGCCGGGCGGCCTCGCTCGCGCCGATCATCCCGCCGGACACCAGGATCAGCCGCTCGACCTTGTCCGGGTGATCGACCGCATAGTAGAGCGCGACATCGGCGCCGAGGTCGTGGCCGACCAGGTTAACCTTGTCCAGCTTGAGGTTATCGATCAGATCCGAAACGGCGGCCGCTTCATACGCGATACTGTAGGGCACCTGCTTGTGATCCGATGACGCAAACCCGAGCAAGTTGGGTGCGACGACCTTATAATGTCCGGCCGCGACCGGCGCCATCGCGCCCCGCCACTCCAGCGCCGCGTTGGGGCCGAGACCGTGAATCATCACCACCGGCTCCTGATCGGAATAGCCGCCGGTCACGTAGCAGGTCATCAGCCCGTTGCTGAGCGCGACTTCGCTGCTGGTCACGCCGGACCATCCAAGTCGCGTCTCCTGCAGGAAGCGGATTACGCCGATTGGATGGAGGTAGAACGCCCCGCCGAACACGCCGAGCAGCACCGCCGAGATCGGGCCTGCGATCCTGATCCAGGTTCCGCGGTGCGGGCTCTCTTCGCTGAGCGCGGCCCGGAGCTTGATTTCAGATTCGCGAGCATCCGGCATCGGGGTTCTTCACGAGCAGCGAACTCAGTGCGCACCAGCCGCGGTTCCCACCGGGGCCGGCGCAGCCGCCACCGGCGCGGGGGTCGCCGCCGGCGCGGTTGTCGCCGAGCGAGCGGCAGGTGCTGGCGACGGTTGCGGCGAAGGGCCATGCGCGCTCGCGATCTTCTTCTTGTGCGACTTGCGAGCCGCGGCACGCGCTTGCTGCCGCTTCTGCATCCGGTCGGCGACTGCGTTGATCTCCCTGGTCGCGTCCTCGACCGATTTCTCTGCGCGCTCGGAAGCTTCGGTGGCCTGCTGCGAGGCCAGCAAGGCCTCGGCGGCGGCTTCCTCGGCGTGCGCGGCGGACTGCTGGGCGCGTTGAGCGGCGGCTTCGGCCTGATCGGCCTGCTCCGAGCTGCCCACGCATCCCCCGAGCGCGATCGAGATCGTGATGGCGGCGGCCATCAGGATGACGTTGCGGATCATGCGTTCTCCCAGGCACCGCTCATCGCGGCGCAAAAGCTTCGACCACGCGCTCATCGGGAAACGGCAAGCCGTCCGCGCGCCCCGGCACGATGCAAACCTGCGTAGCGCCCGCCTTTAGATGGGCGTCGATACGGTCGCGGATTTGGTCTTCCGAGCCCCAGGCGACGATCGCGTCGACCAGCCGATCGCTGCATCCGTCGGCGAAGTCCGCATCGGTAAATCCAAGCGCCCTGAGGTTATTGGTGTAATTCGGCAGCCGCGGCACGTAGGTCTTCATGTACTCGCGGGCAGCGCTACGCGCCTTGGCCGGATCGGTCTCGAGAATCGCCACTTGTGCGGCGCAAATCCACGGATTCGGGCCGATTGCGGCGCGCGCCTTGGCGGTATGCTCCGGCGGCACGAAGTAGGTGTGCGTCCCCTGGGCCTCAGCGGCGGCCAAGGCGAGCATCTTGGGATGGAGCGCGGCGAGCAGCGTGGGCACCGGCTCCTTCGGCGAGGACGCCAGGTAGAGCGCCGACTTCATCTTCGCGAGATATTCCTTCATATAGCTGTAAGGTTTGTCGTACTTGTGTCCGCGAAGATTCTCCACCAATGGCTGATGGCTCACGCCGATTCCCAGGATGAAGCGCCCGCCAGAAAGCTCCGCGACGGTCTTTGCCGCCGCCGCCATCGTCATCGGATCGCGCGCGTAGATGTTGGCGATTCCGGTCGCCATCACGAGCCGCTCCGTCCGGCTCAACAGATACGCCGAGTGGGCGAACGGCTCGCGCCCCACCGCTTCGGGAATCCAGAGCACCGAATAGCCAAGACGCTCGACTTTGCGGGCGAAGTCGGCGCTCTCGGGCGCGCTCATCGGGTCGAGGAAACACCATATTCCAACTTTGCTCAGTTTCATCGTCTCTTAACTAGTCGGCTCGGGCGCGCAGGACAAGCGCTGCCGGCTTCTCATCCGGCGCGCGGCCTCGAGAAGCTCGCGAACGAAGTGTTATCCAGGCTGCAGCGCTCGTCCGCGCGGTCGCGGCGGAAATCACTCCTCCGGGCCGAGCATTTTTTCCGGCCTGACGATTCGGTCGAACTCCTCGGCCTTCAGGAAGCCGAGCTCGACCGCGACCTGACGCAGCGTCTTGCCCTCGGCGTGCGCCTTCTTCGCGACCTGGGCGGCCTTGTCATACCCGATATGCGGGCTCAGCGCCGTCACCAGCATCAGCGATTCGTTCACGTAGCGGCGCAGTTGCTCGAGGCTGGGCTTGAGCCCGACGATGCAGTAGTCGGTGAAGGAGCGGCACGAGTCGGAGAGCAGCGTCACCGAATGCAGCAGGTTATGGATGATGAGCGGCTTGAAGACGTTGAGCTCGAAGTTGCCTTGCGAGTCGGCGATCGCGATCGCGGTGTCGTTGGCGATCACCTGCACGCAGATCATCGTCAGCGCTTCGGACTGGGTGGGATTCACCTTGCCCGGCATGATCGACGAGCCGGGCTCGTTCTCCGGAAGCTGCAGCTCGCCCAGGCCGCATCGCGGTCCCGAGCCCATCCAGCGGATGTCGTTGGCGATCTTCATCAGCGAGCAGGCCAGCGTCTTGAGCGCTCCGCTCGCCATCACGAGCGCGTCGTGAGCGGCGAGCCCGGCGAACTTGTTGGGCGCCGAAACGAACGGCAGGCCAGTGAGCGCGGCGATTCGCTTCGCGACCCGCTCGGCGAACTCACGATGGGTATTCAACCCGGTGCCGACTGCGGTGCCGCCGATCGCGAGCTCATAGATATCGGGCAAGACCGCCGCGATTCGCCTGAGATCGTAATCGAGCTGCGCGACGTAGCCGGAGAATTCCTGACCCAGCGTGAGCGGCACCGCGTCCATCAGATGCGTCCGGCCGATCTTGACGATGTCGCGATATTCGGCGGACTTGGCCGCCAGTGCGTCGCGGAGCTTGGCGACGGCGGGAATCAGGCGACGGTTGAGCTCCTCGGCCGCCGCGATATGCATCGCAGTCGGAAAGGTGTCGTTGGACGACTGCGACAGGTTGACGTGATCGTTGGGATGAATCGGGTTCTTGCTGCCCAGCTTGCCGCCGGCCAGCTCGATCGCCCGGTTCGAGATGACCTCGTTGGCGTTCATGTTGCTCTGCGTGCCGCTGCCGGTCTGCCAGATCCGCAGCGGGAAGTGAGCGTCGAGCTTGCCTTCGATTACCTCGTCCGCGGCCTTGACGATCAGCTCGGCCTTGTCGCGCGGCAGCGCGCCGAGCTCGCGGTTGACCTCGGCGGCGGCCTTCTTGAGCAGGCCCATCGCGCGGATCACCGCGCGCGGCATCTTGTCGCCGCCATGCGCGAAGTAGCGCAGCGAGCGCTGGGTTTGCGCGCCCCAATAGGCGTCGGACGAAACCTCGATCGAGCCCATGCTGTCGGTCTCGACCCGGGTCGATTTGGCGCTATCCTGGTGTGCGTTCTTCTTATCTTCGGCCATGTCCGTCAGCGTGCGGACGATTCGTCCGTCCTCATTTTACCCGAGGCTTCCGCTGCTCACGGAGCGGCGCCCGGGGCGTTTGAATCGCGCCTCAGGGGGCGCTACCTTCGTGCCAGTTCGATATACTCTGATATATTCCGAACTTCGGGCGACCGCGAGAGGAGAGATACGGCCTATGCCATGGACGATCACCAGGCTCTGCCGGGATTGCGTTGACACTGGATGCGTCAGTGTCTGCCCGGTCGATTGCATCTACGAGTATGTCGGCGACGACAAGATCCAGTTTCCCAATCAACTCTACATAAATCCCGACGAATGCATCGATTGCGGTGCGTGCGAGCCGGAATGTCCCTGGCAGGCGATCTTCGAGGAGCCTGCGGTTCCCGAGGTCCTCAAAGACGACGTCGCGCTGAATCACAAGACGGTCGAATTGGCCGACCAGTTCAAGGTCCAGGTGTTCGTGCAGAAGGAGCATCCCACGCCCGAGCAGATCGCGGCCAACAAGGTGAAGTGGGGGCTGGACCCGAACGAGTGAGCGATGGGGGGGGATCCATGGATTGGCGAGAGAGAATTGCAATTGACCCGGCAATTCATCACGGCGATCCATGCATCAAGGGAACCCGAGTGCCCGTCAGCGTAATCGTGGGCAGCATCGGCGACGGGGACACATTCGACGAAGTGTTTGGCGCCTACCCACACATCACGGTCGAGGACATAAGGGCCGCTCTCAAGTTCGCCGCCGAAGCGGTGAGTGATAGCGACTTCATTCCGCTGAGTCGAAACAACAAGCCGTAATTCGGAGCACTCGCAGGTCTAGGCTTTAGACGATCTTTTTCTGGCCGCGCTTGAAACCGCCCTGCTGGCCGACCGGAGCTTCGCCCTCGTGTTTGCGTTCGCGAGGCCGGTTGCGGACGCCGCCACCGCCTCGGCCGCCCTGCTCCTGCCTGCCCCCGACCGGTACGATCTCCACGACCCGCATGTAGCCGTCGCCAGTCGAGCGCGTGGTGATGAGCGGATCGTCCTTGAGGGCGAGATGCACGATCCGCCGGTCGCGCGGCGGCATCGGCTCCATCGCCATCTTGACATGCTCGCGCTTTGCCCGCTCCCCCATCGAGAGCGCCATCCGTTCGAGCTGGTTGTTCCGGCGCGCGCGATAGCCTTCGGTGTCGATTACGACCGAGACCGCGTCCTTGATCTTGTGCGCGACCAGGCGGTTGAGCAGGTATTCGAGCGCGTCGAGGGTCTGCCCGTGACGTCCGATCAGGATTCCCGAGCCGTCGCCCCGGATTTCGATTTCGATCGCCTCGGCGTCGGCCCCGGTCAGGATGACCTCGGCCTTTTCGCCCATCAGCTCCAGGATTCGCGAGAGGATTCCGATCGCCTCGCGCTTCTGCTCCTCGAGATTGGCCGGTTGGCGATCGTCGTCAGCCGCGGCCGGTTCCGATTCCGGGCCGGTGGCCTGTTCGGTCTGCGCGCGTTGCGGCTCCGGCGTTCGCCCACGTTGCGCGCGCGGCCGCTCCGGTGGCCGCGCGCGCGAGGGTTCGGGCGGCCGGCCGCGAGAAGGCTCGGGCGCTTGCCCACGCGCTGGCCCGGTGGACGCGGCCTCGGCCGGCTTGGTGCGGCGGGGCGGAGCCGGCGGCGGCGATTGCGCCTTGCTGTGGGCGCCCTCGATCGGGCGGCGGCTGACGCGCACGCGCGCAGCTCGCGAGCCCAGACCGAGCAGGCCGGAGCGCGGCGTGCTCAGTACCTCAATTAACACGTCGTCCTGGGTCGCGCCGAGTTCGCTCAGGGCCTGATCGACGGCTTCGTCAACGGTAGCGGCGGATACTTCGATGGAATCTTTTGCAGTCATGCTGTTGCGGCGGGTAGCTGTTTGAACTCACGGTTGAGAACGAACTGCTGGACGATCCCCAGCACGTTGGAGGCGAAGTAATACAGGGAGAGACCGGCCGGGAAGTTAACCAGCATCACTGTGAAAATTACCGGCGAGAGCATCATCATCTTCTGCTGATTGGGGTCCGGCGACTGCGGCATCATCCACTGCTGCACGAACGTGCTGAGGCCCATCAGCAGGACCAACACCGGGATTCCGCCGCAATGAGTCAGCGGCAGCCGCGGCATCCCGTAAATCAGCAGGCAATCGGGCGCCGACAGGTCGGTGATCCATCCGACGAACGGCGAGTGGCGCAGCTCGACGGCGTTGAGCAGCGCCTCGTAGAGGCCGATGAAGATCGGTAGCTGCAGGACCATCGGGGCGCAGCCGCCGAGCGGGTTGACGTGGTTGCGCTTGTAGAGGTCGACCATCTCGCGCTGCAGATGCTCCTGGTCGTCCTTGAACTTCTCGCGGATCTTCTGGATCTGCGGCTGCAGGCGCTGCATCCGGATCATCGAGCGCTGGCTGCGGATCGAGATCGGAAGCAGCGCCGCGCGAATCGCCAGCGTCAGCAGAACGATATCGATGCCGTAGTTGGGCGCGATGAGATGGAACAGCTTGAGGGTCCTCAGGAACGCGAGCGCGAGTATCGCGGTCCATCCGAAGTCGATCGACTTGCTGAGCAGCGGGTTGATCGCTTCCATGATGTCGATCTGCTTGGGCCCCATATAAACCAGCGTGCCGAGCTGCTGGGCGCCGGCGAAGAGCATCTTGGCCTCGGCCTGCAAGCCGTTGAAGCTCATCTCCAGCGTCCCCTGATTGGGACTCTGTGGCAAAAAGACCGACAGGAAGTAGCGGTCGCCGAAACCGGCGTAAGTGATCGGGCCGGTGAGCGGCGCGACGCCCTTGGCCAGCGCCTTCTGCGCGTCGACCACCGCATTCCCACCGACGTAGGCCTGAATCTCCGGGACGTCGTAGTAGCCGGCGTGAGCGGTGAGCGGCTGTGCCATCGTGAGCCCGAGCGCCTGTGCCTCGCCGGTCCCGCTGCTCAGGTCTACAGCCATGCCGAACGCGTAGCTGCCGGCGGTGAAAGTGAAGGTCTTGGTGATCGTCACCCCGAATTTGGTCTGCCCGCTGAACGCGACAGTGGCTTTCGAGCCGGTCGAGCCGGGGTTCAGTGCGATCTTGTCGGGCGCGTCGGTAGTGTAGTCAAGCGCCTCATCGTCGAGGCTCGTATCGCCACGCCGGACCACGACGCCGAGCGGAAGACTGCCGCCCGGCGCCGGCTTGACCATCTCGTACGATGGGCTGTCGGGCTGCGAGGCCTCGCGGAACTTCCTGAGCTTGAAACTCTTCAGGCGCGCGCCGCGGCTGGTGAAGATCGCCTCATAGAGGTTCGTGCGGACGTCGATGGCGCGCTCCGGAGCCTGCGCGCCCGCCACCCCGATAGTCGCCCGAGGCACCGCCATCGGCGGCGCAGCGAGTGGCGAAATGATCGGGTTGGCACCCGGGCCCGCGACAGCGGCCTGTGGGGTAGGGTTCGGAACCGCCTGGCGTTGCGGCGGAGGATAGAGCCGCTTCAGTACGAGCTCCTGATAGGCGACGACCAACCCCAGCGAGAGGATGACCGCGATCAGAATCCGGGTTTCCACGCTACTCTTTCCTTCCTGAGGTCGCTTACGATCCGGCCGGCGGCCTGGCGCAGCCGGGGACGGGATCGTAACCGTGACCGCCCATCGGATGGCATCTGAGCAACCGGCGTGCGGCCATATATCCGCCGCGCCCGATGCCGTGAGCCCGAATCGCGAGTTGTGCGTACTCGGAGCACGACGGCTCGAAGCGGCAGGCCGGGCCGAACAACGCCAGCACCAGCGGCGACAATGCGATTTGGTAGACGCAGAGAATCGATGCCGCCAGCGCGCGGCTTACGGCACGAGCCATAGTGCGGGCTTCGAGCGATGCGTGGATCGTCAAGCGGGTCGTGGCCCCTTCAGTTTACTACTCAAACCTAAGGTAGCAGCCACAAGCTCTGCCTTGATAGTGGGGGTTGCAAGCCTGCCGGCACCGGGGCGGGCGATTACGACCAGGGCCGTCTCCGGATGCATCATCGGGCGGAGCTCCAGCCGGAAGCATTCCCGTAGCCGGCGCTTGAGCCGGTTGCGGACCACCGCGTTGCCGATTCGCCGCGAGACGGCGATTCCGAGCCTGGCGCGGCCGAATTCGGGCGCTGTGAGCCCGTAAAGCACAAAATGCTCGCTCTGCCATCGGGCGCCGTTACGCTGGATCCGCAGGAAGTCCGCGCTGGCTTTGAGCCGGTCGGCTGCCCCTAAGCTGCGCGTCCGCGGTTCCCTCAGCCTGGCTGCTTGGGCGGGATCGTTACCGCTAGGCGCTTGCGCCCCTTGGCGCGCCGGCGCTTGAGCACCTTGCGTCCGCCCGGCGACGCCATCCGCGCCAGGAAGCCGTGCTTGCGGGTTCGTTTTCGATTGTGAGGCTGGTAGGTTCTTTTCATCGATCGTGGTCAACTTCTGCCCGGCCAACTTTAGCGGTCTTAATGAGGGCTGTCGTCGTTGCGGCGATCCGAGTCCGAACAGGCGATCGAACCACATGATCGGCGCGGTAGCAAGGCCATCAGCGACACTCAGGGGTTATGCCAGTCCCAGGGCCGATCGATTCGCCCGGGCCGTTGGCTCGGCGCGTCGCGATCATCGCGAGGGGATGAAATGGCGCGGCGCCGTCTGACCGATACGCAACTACTTCTGACCCTGACCGCGGTGGCGCTCGCGGTTCGCCTCTATCTGGTTTTCACCAGCTTCTGTATCGCCTCCGACGGCGTGGAGTACGTCCGGATGGCCCGGTACTTTGCCGCCGGCGAGCCGGCGAAGGCGTTAGCGTCGATCTGCTCGCCACTCTACCCGTGGCTGATCTCGCTGTTGCATCGAGCCGTTCCCGATTGGGAGCTTGGCGGCGGCCTGATCTCGGCCGCTTTTGGAACCATCACCGTGCCTCTCATCTATCTTCTGATCCAGCAGGTCTACCAGAGCAAAAGATATGCTCTCGGTGCCGCCGCTTTGACGGCGATTCATCCTTGGATGGCGGAGTACTCGGCGTCGGTGAGGACCGAGGCCGGGTTTATCTGCCTGATGGTAGCGGCGGTTTATCTGCTCCTCGCCGGAATCGACAACGCCAGCACCATCACAATCGCCCTGGCGGGTGTAGTGGGCGGCACGGCCTATCTCTATCGTGCCGAGGCGATCGGATTCCTGGTCGTGGCCGGTGCATTCCTTAGCGCTGGGCCGATCATATGGCGGCGCTGGCGGGTTGCGCAGGCGATCGCGTGGGCGGTGGTTCTGGCCCTCGCATTCCTGGTCGTAGCGTCGCCGTATCTGATTTACCTGCGTCACGAAACGGGCCATTGGACGGTCAGTCACGAGCTTAATGTCACGGCTGCGTCCGGCGTGATGGAGACCGCGGCAAACAAGGCTCCATGGCGAGCCCTGGCGCGTTCCGGGAACATCTCGATTCTGGCCCCGCTGTACGTCGATCCGCGCGCTTACATCTATAAGATCGTGCATGACCTGGTGTTCTCTCCCTACTATCTGGTCGAGGCCCTGGGTCCGCTGTTGACGTTGCTGTTGGCCTTGGGGCTGGCTGCACGAAGACGCGCAATCTTTCGATCGTGGAGCGAGAGCTTTCTCGCCCTAATAGCGGGATTCTATTTCGGCGGGTTCACGCTGTTTGCGACCGGACCACGCCTTTTGACGCATCTGATCGGGTACGCCTTCGGATGGGTGATGGTCGGGTTCGATCGCGCCTCCGAATGGCTCGCGGGGTTCGATCTCATAGGCGCAAGGCGCGCGCCCGCAGCGCTCGCGATCGCCATCGCACTGACGATGCTGCCGCAAACGCTCTGGCCGCTCGGCTATGATATCCGCGCTTTCAGGCAGGCTGCGGCCGATATCAGATTGTCCGACCGGGGCGACTTCGGGATCGTCTCCACCGACAGGAGGATTGGCTTCTACGCCGACGCGAAACAGGTCGAGATGCCCGACACAGTGTCGGGAGACTTCTGCCGATGGCTCGATCGCCGGCCCGAAGCGAAATATGTGCTGATGTCGAACCGGGATGAGCACCGGCTCGGCGATCCACGCGGGCTCGGATGCGTCGCCTTCGTGAAGCGTTATCCCCGGATCGGCTCGGGCTACTTCGAGCTCTTTCAGGTCCGGCGCGAGAACCATCCGCACTGACCGCTATGCGGACGGCTGAGCCGCCCGCCGAAAATCACATCCTGATTCGGTGCTTGAGGCGGCGCATATGGTAGCCTCAATGGGGTCGTGTACCTCGAGGACACCATCGTTGCCCCGGTCACGCCGCCGGGTACCGGCGCGGTCGCGATAATTCGGCTCTCGGGTCCCAACGCAATCCGAATCATGCGCGCGATTTGGCGCCCGATCCGTCCACGCGGGACATTCAGACCATATGCGCTCTATCTGGGCGAGGTCAGAAATCCGGCGACCGGTGCATCGATCGATCGGGCGCTCGGCGTCGTGATGCCCGCGCCAAAGAGTCTCACCGGCGAGGATGTAGCCGAGCTTCATTGCCATGGCGGCGTATACTTGATCAGGCGCGTGATCGCGCTCGCGATGGCGCACGGAGCCCGGATGGCCGAACCGGGAGAGTTCAGCCGCCGCGCATTCTTAAACGGCAGGATGGATTTGACCGAGGCCGAGGCAATCGCCGATCTGGTCGCCGCACGGAGCGATAGCGCACTCGAACAGGCCATAGCCCAACTTGGCGGAGCGCTGGCCGAACGGGTCGGAAGGCTGCGGGCCGGAGTGATCGGAATACGGGCGCATCTCGAAGCCGAGATCGATTTTGCCGACGAGGACGTAAACCTGCCCTCGCGCGAGCAGATCGCGGCCGCGATCGCGGACCTCGCCGCCGACGTCCGCGTGCTGCACGACAGCTTTGCGCGCGGCCGGCTGATGCGTGACGGGGCGCGCGCCACGATCGTCGGCAAGCCCAACGTGGGCAAATCGACCATCCTGAACCTGTTGCTCGGCGCCGAGCGCGCGATCGTCACGCCGATTCCCGGCACGACCCGCGACGTTATAGAGGACTCGATCAGCTTGGGGCCTTATATGCTCGTCCTTCAGGACACGGCCGGGATTCGTGACGGCGCGGGGCGTGAGGGCAGCGCCGGATCTGATGGGATAGGAGAAGCCGAGCGAATCGGGATTGAAAGAGCGCTCGCGCATGCCGCCGCGGCCGAGCTGGTGCTCGCGGTGTTCGATTCGTCGCAGCCGTTCGAGGCCGAGGATCTGCGGGTGATCCAGCTCTGCCGCGGCCGACGGGGTGTGGCCGTGCTCAACAAGCGCGATTTGCCGGCGGTGCTTTCGGGTGAGAATCTGAGCGGCCTCGCGATGCCGGTGCTGCCGTTCTCGGCGCTCAAGGCCGAAGGCGTCGAGGCGCTTAGAAATGAGCTACAGAGCGCGGTCGAAGCACTTGCCGGCGAGGGCGACCGCCGCGGCGGCGTGAACGAACCCGTCGCGATCTCGCGCGAACGCCATCGCCAGGCGCTGGCGACGGCTCTGGAAGCTCTCGAAGGCGCAGGGCGAGCCGCGCTCTCCGCGCTTCCGGCCGAGTTGATCGCGGTCGACATGGCGCTCGCCGCCGAGGCGCTTGGCGCGATCACCGGCGCGGCCGGCGTCGAAGACGTGCTCGACGCAGTCTTCCGCGAATTCTGCATCGGCAAGTAAGGGTCGTCTTAATGTAGGTAATGTCTACAAATGGTTTCTACCCTTTTCCGTTCCCTTGCCTCCGGGAGAGAGTCAGGGTGAGGGCCTGCTACCAGCCGCATCGCTACCCGTTTCGCCCGCCGCCCGGTTCGCGGCATAATCCGGTCCGATGAAGTACGACGTGATTATCGTCGGCGCTGGCCACGCCGGAATCGAGGCCTCGCTCGCGGCCGCCCGGATGGGCGCGAAGACCCTGCTGCTCACGCTTAACCTGGACCATATCGGGCAGATGTCCTGTAACCCCGCGATCGGCGGAATCGGCAAGGGCCATCTAGTGCGCGAGATCGACGCGCTCGGCGGCGAGATGGGCCTGGCGATCGACGAGACCGGAATCCAGTTCCGGCTGCTTAATACTCGCAAGGGGCCGGCAGTGCGCGCGCGCCGCGCGCAGGCCGACAAGGCCGGCTACCGTTCGCGGATGAAGCGCGTGCTGGAGAGCACCGCCAATCTGCGGATACGCCAGGCAAGCGTCGAGCGGCTGCTGGTCAAAAATCAAGCGGTCTGCGGCGTGGAGTCTCAGATTGGCGAAGTCTTCGCGGCCGACGCAGTAATCCTGACCACTGGAACCTTCCTGAAGGGCCTGATTCACGTTGGTCCGAAGAACTACTCGGCCGGGCGCGCCGGCGATTTCGCCGCGATGGGCTTGAGCGAGCATCTGGCTCAGCTCGGCTTCCGGATTGGCCGGCTGAAGACCGGCACCTGCCCCCGTCTCGACGGGCGGACTATCGACTACTCGGGGCTGGAGGTGCAGCCCGGCGACGAGCCACCGCCTGCGTTCTCCTTCCGCAGCGGGAAAATCGAGCGCGACCAGATCCCCTGCCATCTGACCTACACCAATGCGCGGACCCACGAGATTATCGCCGCGAATATCGGACGCTCGCCGATGTACTCGGGGATGATCAAAAGCAAGGGCCCGCGCTATTGCCCGTCGGTCGAGGATAAGGTGATGCGCTTTCGTGGCAAGGAGCGCCACCAGATTTTCCTCGAACCTGAAGGGCGTGACACGGTCGAAGTCTATCCCAACGGTCTCTCGACCAGCCTTCCCCTCGATGTGCAGATCGAGATGGTCCGGTCAATACGGGGGCTCGAGCACGCGGAAGTCATGCGGCCCGGCTACGCGATTGAGTACGACTTCTCGGACCCGACGCAACTCAAACCGTCCCTGGAGACCAAGCTCGTCGCTGGTTTGTTCTTCGCCGGACAGATCAACGGCACAACCGGGTACGAAGAGGCCGCCGCCCAAGGATTTATCGCGGGGATCAATGCGGTGCTCGCGACGCGTCGGGAGCCGCCGCTGGTTCTGCGCCGCGAGCAGGCGTATATCGCCGTCCTGATTGACGACCTGGTCACGCGGGGAATCGGCGGCGAACCCTACCGGATGTTCACTTCGCGGGCCGAATACCGGCTCCTGCTGCGCGAGGACAACGCGGATCGCCGGCTCTCGCCAATCGGCGCAAAGCTTGGCTTGCTCGGCGACAAGGCTATTGCAAGGGTCAACGCCAAGACCGAGAAGGTGGCGCAGGAATGGGACCGTCTGCGAGCCACCTTGGTGCCACCCAGCGATGGAGTGAATCGGCGGCTGATCGAATGGGGCTCGAGCCCGATCTTGCAGGGGGTGCGCGCGATCGAGCTGCTGAAACGACCGGAGGTGCAGTACGCCGGCCTAATTGAGATCGTCGGCCTTGAGCCGGTGCTGGATTTCGACCAAGCCGCCGAGCTCGAAATCGAGGTCAAGTATGAGGGCTACGTTCGACGGCAGGCCGATGCGATCGAGCGGTCCAGACGGTTGGAGGATGCGTTGATCCCCGACGGGCTGGATTACACGACAGTGCATGGGCTCTCGACCGAGGCCCGCGAACGGCTCGCCAAGGTCCGTCCGCGGTCGTTGGGACAAGCTGCGCGGATGCCGGGGATCACGCCGGCAGCAATTTCGTTGCTGGCGGTTCACATCCGGATCGGACGCCGAAGGAAGGGAGACGCGTACGAGGCGGGTTCAGCATGATTTGCCGTTCATCGTTTCACGTGAAACATCCATCAAGAGAGGTTGGCTGCCGAAGTCGCCCGGCGTTTCACGTGAAACGTGAAATTAGGCAATCCGAAGCTGATCCGAAAGCGATCGGCGCTGAGGTCCGTGCCCGCCTCGAGCGGACGCCGCTTGGTCCTTCCTGCGCGCTGCTCACGCCGCATTTTCTCGATCGGATGCAGACCTTCGCGGAATTGCTCGCGCTGTGGGGTGCGCGGACGGATCTGACGGCGCGCCCCAATGATCCGGCCGAAACCGCCTTTCACATCCTGGACAGCCTTATCCCGCTGCTCATCGCAGCTCGCCCCGACGGCACGGCCATTCCTGAGATGCTCGGCGAGAAGCTCGGTAAAGGTAGGCGCGTCCTCGATGTCGGGAGCGGGGCGGGCTTTCCGGGGTTGGTGCTGGCGGCGGCGTCTGACGCGCATTTCACCCTGTGCGAGTCGCGCCGCAAGCGCGCGAGCTTCCTCTCAGTGGCGGTCGCCGAGATGGGCCTCGACAACGTGGTTGTCAAATCGACGCGTGCCGAGGTGGCGAGCGTAGCCTGCGATTACGACGCGATGACGGCTCGCGCTACCGGGCATTGGCCCTCGCTGTGGAGAATCGCTGCGGCTGCGATCCGGCCAGGGGGTATAGCGATCCTGTACGTGGCTCGGGACCAACTGTTGGATATGGACTTGGCGCGCGCTTCGGGATTCGCGAGTTGGCGGCGGGTTCACTACCAGATCGATCATGTGGGCAACTCAGGCGACGGCCGGTCCATGAACCGCGACCTGGTTCTCGCCCTCAACCGATGATAGTGCATTTGCCCGTTCCGATTAGATCGA
>Ga0187784_10002060_pt1 | contig 16070 bp, 13 predicted proteins | sample 1015_SJ02_MP15_2_FD_132964 | JGI IMG/M metagenome (GOLD analysis project Ga0187784, IMG submission 132964) | Tropical peat soil microbial communities from peatlands in Department of Meta, Colombia - 1015_SJ02_MP15_20_MG | ecosystem: Environmental > Terrestrial > Soil > Wetlands > Peat | place...
CAAGCATGCTTTCTTGAGCCAGCACATTGGGGACCTGGAAAATGGCGAAGGTTATAAGTTTTTCGTCGAAGCGACCGAGCATCTCGAAAGAATCCTCGAAATCCGTCCGCAAATCATCGCCCACGATCTGCATCCCGATTACTTCTCGACGCGGTGGGCGCTGCAGCAGAGCGGACTCCAGTTGGTTGGGGTGCAGCACCACCACGCGCACATTGCAAGTTGTATGGCGGAAAACCACCTCGATGAACGCGTGATCGGCTTCGCGCTGGATGGCACTGGCTACGGAACGGATGGATGCGTTTGGGGCGGCGAGGTGCTGATTGCCGACTATGCTGGCTTCGAGCGCGCTGCTCACTTTGAGTCCACCCCTATGCCGGGCGGGGCGGCCGCGATCCGCGAACCCTGGCGGATGGCGGTGAGCTACCTGTTCCATCACTTCAGGCGCGATTTTCTGAGCTTGCCGATTCCTTTCGTGCAACGGTTGAATGCACAGAAAACAGACTTTCTTCTACGCATGATCGAGCGAAAAATCAATTCTCCGTTGACCTCCAGTTGCGGTCGCCTGTTTGACGCGACGGCTGCGCTGACTGGCGTGCGTCAGCAGATCAACTACGAAGCGCAGGCGGCAATCGAACTGGAATTCGCCATTGAGGAAAGCGGTGACGATGCCTACCCGCTGGAAATCACGCAAACCAGTCAGCCATGGATCATCGGCACGCGTCCGATGTTTGAATCTTTGATCGACGATCTCCGGCAGGGCGCCTCAAGCGGAACCATCGCCCGGCGTTTTCATAATGGATTAGTAGATGGATTTGTGAACGTCGCAATTGCGCTTAGGCTGGAACGGGGCTTAAACCGCGTCTGCCTCAGCGGCGGAGCGTTTCACAACGTGTATCTGGCGCGACGGCTCGAGGCTATGCTTTCCAGCAAAGGGTTTGAGGTTTTCACTCACCACGAGGTGCCTGCGGGTGACGGCGGCCTGAGCCTAGGACAAGCGCTCGTCGCCGCACGCAGATATCGTGTCGGCTCACACGTGGGCGCTCCAAGCGGGCTCGCCGCGGGTTAAACCCGACCCAGGGAAAACTCTGATTACGTTGCGCAGGAGCCAAGGCAGGTTCTCGACTCCGCAGCATCGGGGGCTGGTACAACACTCCGTTTGCTCTATGCTGCCACGCTCAGTCTGCCATCGCCGGGCTTTCGGGGCTCTCCCAGCGGTAGCCTTCCTCGCCGTGCTGCGAAAGGTCCAGCCCCAGAATCTCGTGATCCTCTTCCACCCGCAGGCCGATGGTGACATCTACAATCTTGAGCGCAGCCAGCGTGCCCACGATCGCCAGCGCCCACGCCACTCCGACGCCCGCCAGTTGATTTACAACCTGATGAGCATTGCCTTCCATGAGGCCAGACGGCAGGATTCGGCCTTGCCCGTCCTTGAAAATCGGATTGATCACACTCGAGGCAAACACGCCGGTCAGCAGGGCACCCAACGTTCCGCCAGCGCCGTGCACGCCAAAGGCATCCAGCGAATCGTCGTATCCGAACTGCACTTTCACGTTGGTCACCATGTAGTAGCAAAAGCCGCCCGCGGCGAATCCGATGACCAACGCTGGCACGGGCGCGACAAAACCGGCAGCCGGGGTAATGGCAACCAGTCCTGCCACGGCGCCGGAAATTGTGCCCAGCGCGCTGGGCTTGCCGTTGCGCAACCACTCCGCTGCGCACCATGCCACTGCGGCTGCGGCCGCGGCAAAGTGAGTTGCCACGAACGCGCTGGTCGCCAAACTGCCCGCTGAGAGCGCGCTCCCAGCATTGAAGCCAAACCATCCCACCCACAACATGCAGGCGCCAATTACGCTGAGGACCGTGCTGTGTGGCGGCATGGGCATCTTGGGATAGCCGACGCGGTGACCCAGGTAAATGGCGCACACCAGCGCCGAAACTCCCGAGGTAATGTGGACGACTGTACCGCCAGCGAAATCCAGTGTGGGAAAACGCCCGCCCAGACCGGCATTCAGCAGACCTCCCTTGCCCCACACCATGTGCGCCATGGGATCGTACACCAGGATCGACCACAAAACCGTGAACAGCGCCATGGCGCTGAACTTCATCCGTTCGGCAAAAGCGCCGGTGATCAGCGCCGGGGTAATCACCGCAAACATCAACTGAAAGATCATGAACGTCTGCTGGGGGATGGTTGCGGCATAATCCGGGTCGGGTTGTGCGCTGACGCCGCGAAGGAAAGCGTTATGAAGACCTCCAATGAAGTGATTGCCAGGGCCGAAACTCAGACTGTAACCAAACAGCGCCCAAAGCACCGTAACAATTGCCATCATGGCAAAGCTTTGCATCATGGTGGCCAGAACATTCTTCTTGCGCACCAGGCCGCCATAAAACAACGCCAAGCCAGGGCCAGTCATCATCAGCACCAGTGCCGCACTGGTTAATACCCAGGCATTGTCCGCGGAGCTTTTTGCGTCGGCGAGCTGCTGCTGAATCTGCGCAATTTGCGCCGCTGGGCTGGCTGACGGCGCCAGATCGGCAGCTTGAGCCCAAAGAACCGGCGCGAAACAGAGCACAAATGATGCAACAACTCCCCTCAACGCTAGGCGCCACTCTTGCATTTCGACTCCCCCTGTCAGATTTGTGCCCACTTTACCCGGAGGGGACGAACAACGGAAATTCAAAGTATTTATGGGAGGTATTGAGAATTCCTATGGAATGGCCTGACCGGCCATCGCGCAAGCGCCTAGTGGGTCAACAATTGCATCGTCTTGAGGATTCCGCTGAAATGGGGAACGCCACAGGGCTCGAGGGTTGAAAACTGGGACGGAACGCCGTATTGTACGTTAGTGCTCGGGTGCAGCCGGATCAGACAGTTCCCCTTCTTTGAAATGCGGCAATGGCGCTGCCGGAACCGTTGATCCGATGATCGCAAGAGCGGCTTTCGGCAAGAAAAGCTTAAGGAGATCGGCATGGAAAACAAGCCGGCGCAAAATATTCAGGATTCTTTTCTCAATTCCGCCCGCAAGGAGCGGACGCACGTCACGATTTACCTAGTCAGCGGCGTCAAGCTGAGCGGACGCATCCGCTCCTTCGATAAATATTCCGTGGTGCTGGAAACCAACAATCAGGAACAACTGATTTTCAAGCATGCCATTTCTACGGTGGCGATGGGGAGGCCCGTGCACGGTCATGGCGAGCGCCCAGCTACCGGCTCTGCCGCGGCTCCCGAAACCGAAGCCGCCCCGCCCGATGCCCCAGCGACAGAAGGATAAGGAACTTTTCTCTTGCGCCGCGCGGAAACCAAGGTCTTTGGCAAGTCGGTTGGGGCGAGCGACGCGCGCAGCCGGCCGGCTTCGGCGGAGCGCGCATTTCTGGTCGGAATTGAATACCGTCGGCGGTCGCGCACCGGCGCGGCTCCCAAGGCGGGCATGGGATCGCTGACCTCTCAGGCGCAGGCGGCGCACGAGTCCGCCGTTAGCGGTTCCGCGAGTAGATCCCTGTCCATTCCAGAGTTCAGCCCCGAAGAGTCACTGGAGGAGTTGCGTTCTTTGGCCACGAGCGCGGGAGCGCAGATTGCCGGCGAGTTCTTGCAGCATCGCGACAAGCCTGATCCGGCGACTCTGATTGGCAAAGGCAAGCTAGAGGAAATCGCGGGCGCGGCCGCGTCGGTGTCGGCTGATCTCATTCTCTTCGATCACGACCTGACGGCTTCGCAGCAGCGCAACATCGAGAATGTGGTTCACACGAGAGTGATCGACCGGACGCAGCTCATCCTCGACATTTTTGCCAAGCACGCGCGCACCCGCGAAGGCCAATTGCAAGTGGAGTTGGCGCAGCTGGAATACCTGCTGCCGCGGCTGACTGGCCGAGGCATCGAAATGTCGCAGCTCGGCGGCGGCATCGGAACCAGAGGGCCAGGGGAAACCCAGTTGGAGACCGACCGCCGAAGGATCTACCGGCGCATCCGTCGCCTGCACGAACAGTTGGAAAATGTGCGGCGGATTCGGGCGCAGCAGCGCCAGCGGCGCGAGTCGGTTCCGGTGGCTACTGTGGCCCTGGTCGGCTACACCAACGCCGGCAAATCGACTTTATTCAATGCGTTGACCAAAGCTTCGGTGCTGGAGTCGGCGCGCATGTTCGCCACGCTCGATCCGACGATTCGGGCGGTGGACTTGCCCTCGAAGCGAAAGGCGCTGCTTTCCGACACGGTCGGCTTCATCCGCAATTTGCCACATACGCTGGTTTCGGCTTTCCGCGCCACGCTCGAAGAAGTGCAGCGAGCCGCGCTGGTGTTGCATGTTTCTGATGCCAGCAGCCCGCTTTCCGCCGAGCAAGATGCGCAAGTGGAACGCGTGTTAAAGGAACTGGAAGCGGAGAAAAAGCCGCGCCTGCACATCAAGAACAAAATTGACCTGCTGCCGCCGAAACAACGCGACAGCTTGCGCGACGACGCCAAGGCAGTGCATGTTTCCGCCGCGAAGGGCATTGGTATCAGTACGCTGCTGGAGCGCATCGACCAGATGCTCGAAGAAGACGCGGTGCGCCGCATCCGGCTGCGCGTGCCGCAGAAAGAAGGCAAGACGCTGGCCATCCTGGAAGCCCGCTCGCGGATTTACTCGCGCGCGTACAAGGACGGCTTGGTGGAGCTGGAAGTGGAGGCGCCGGAGTCGGTGGTGAGAAGGGTGGGGGAGTGGGTGGTTTCTGAATTTGATCCCATCAAGATCGTAGGGGCGCCCCTGTCAGAAACGATCAAGCGCGAGCGGCGATGAGGCTGCCGCGAATTGCAATATCATATGAAAATGAATAAGCACGGGCGCTTAGAGGTAATTTGCACCACTTGGAAGTCGTCGGGGGCCACGCCGAAGTACAAGGTCTTGTTCTTCGATAGTGCCAGAGACGGTAATCCCGAGGAAAGGTTTCGCGTAGGCGAGGAAGGCCTAAGGCAGTGCCTGGAAACTGAGTGCGGGGTCGAGCCGGCCATCGTGGATTCCGTCCTTCGGGAATTGGCAAGGAACGGCACGGCGGAAGTCCGAATCTAGGCAGGCCGCCTAGCCGACTTACAGTTTACTGCGCAAATCCCTCTGATCGGAATACGCAGCAGACGAGCCCACCTACTTCGCTCTTGGGGAAGTCTGCAGGTCGTGCTTAAGCTGCTTCACCAAGTTGTGACCCAGATCCTTTACGCTATCCTTATCCCCTGAGGTCGCGGACCAAATTACATCACCGCCCGGCCCGACCAATTGTAGGCTTGCGGACCCGGTGTTGCGAAAGCCACCAAGCGCAGCCGTTCCCCTCATTATGCATCCAGCGCGACTTGCGTCCGTGGTGACGTTGAGCCTGACCTGCTGATTCATCATCTCGGTTGTTATGTACTGCCCGAAGTCCTCGGACATGGGCTCGATAAACAGCGCCTTGCCGTAGCAGGGAGACGGGTCCCCACCGCTCTTTGTGCCGGCCAACGCTAGGGAAAACGCCACCACTCCAAACAACGTCGATGCCCACACCCTCATGTCTGCATCTCCGAAGGCCCATTATAGCCCGTGTTGGGGGCTCGGGGCCCATCGGGATCAAATGCCCTCGTCACAAGAATCCTAGTAGAATCCTGGCATGAGGCGGGATCGTTTGAGATTTGAGACAACCACCGACGTAACCGTCTATGTGGATCAGGAGGACGGCTACGCTGGCGACCCGCACCGAGTTGTGGCAGGCACCCCCATTTGGGCTGCCGTCAACCATAATGAGACCCGCAAGCTTGACGGTCAAATCGTACCGGTTGTCTTGCTGGAGGTTGCTGGCTCCGTGACATGGTGCTGGATGCCAAGAAACGATTTTTCCCGATCAACCAGAAGAGTGTCCGGCGCCTCGCGTCTGGAGGCGGAAACCCCAGAGCCAGTAGGGGCGCGCCCAGCAGGGCCTATTGTGCCGGAATTCGATCCAGTCGAAATAGCGGGCGAGTGCCTGTCACAAACGATGGTCCGCGACAGGAAGCGGTGAGGGTTCTCAGATACGGGCCGCGTGTTCTGCAAGAAAAGCAGGGTGAGCGACCCGCTCACCCCAGATGAAATCCTCGCAAAATGCTAATTAACCGTTACGTTAATCGCCTTTGACGGAATTCCGTCGGCCACCACCACGAGCGTGCTGGCACCGGTTTCCATGTCCGATGGAACATCGAAGTTGGTGTAGACGATTCGCTTGCCAGTGGCTACGCCCATGGTACTGTGGTCGTGAGTCTTGGCATAGAAAACGTGGGCGGTAGGCGCCTATGTTGCCAGCGTTTAGAATAACAATACTGCCGCTATACGGAATCCATCGGGATGGTGAAGTTCAGCGAAAGTTTCGATATCGTTGTGGTTGGCGCCGGCCACGCCGGATGTGAAGCCGCCATGGCCGCGGCCCGCATGGGCCTGAAGACTGCTCTGTGCACGCTCAACCTCGATCTGATCGCGCAGATGTCATGTAATCCGGCGGTGGGCGGCATTGCAAAGGGACATCTGGTCCGCGAAGTGGACGCGCTCGGCGGCATTATGGGCGAAATCACCGACGCGGTGGGTATCCAGTTTCGCCTGCTGAATACTTCTCGCGGGCCAGCCGTGTGGTCTCCGCGCGCCCAATGCGACAAGCAGGCCTATCGCCTAAAAATGCGTGAGGTGCTCGAATCGCAGGCGAATTTGAAGATCAAGCAGGCGGAAGTGGTGGATGTGATCGTTGAAGAGTCCTCGTCTGTCCTTCGTTCTTCGTCGTTGGCAAAACGGGATACACAGGCAGCTTTGGTCAACGACCAACGATCAAGGACTGACGACGGCCGTCGACCACCGGCCAATGACCCCCAACGAAAGCGGGCCATTGGCGTCAAGCTCCGCGACGGTCGCACCTTCGGCGCCTCAGCCGTGATCATCACCACCGGCACATTTCTCAACGGACTCATCCACTGCGGCGAGCAGCAGTATCCGGCTGGGCGTTCCGGTGAGCCGCCGGCGGTACTCCTCGGGGAAGCGCTCAAGCGGCTTGGCCTGCGCGGGTGCCGTCTTAAAACCGGCACGCCGCCGCGCCTCGACGGCCGCACGATTGACTGGTCGCGGTTCCAGCTCCAGCCCGGCGACGCCGATCCCACGCCGTTCAGCTTCCGCACCAAGCGCGTCGCCCATCATGACTCGCAAGTGCCGTGCTACATTGCCTGGACCACAGCGGAGACGCACCGAGTCATCCGCGAAAATGTGCACCGCTCGCCGATGTACAGCGGACAAATCAAGTCGATTGGGCCACGATATTGCCCTTCGATCGAAGACAAGATCGTGAAGTTCCCCGACAAAGCGACCCACCAGCTTTTCCTTGAGCCGGAGGGCCTGAACACGCATGAAACTTACGTCAACGGCATGAGCACTTCGCTGCCGGTGGAAGTGCAGCTTGCCATGCTGAAATCTATTCCTGGGCTCGACGCCGCCGAGATGCTGCGGCCGGGGTACGCCATCGAATACGACTCCATCGATCCCACCGAACTGGAGCGGACACTGGAGACCAAAACGATTGTCGGGCTGTTTCTTGCCGGTCAGATCAATGGCACCAGCGGATACGAGGAAGCGGCATGCCAGGGCATCATGGCCGGAATCAATGCCGCGCTGCAGGTGAAACACGAACCGCCGCTAATTTTGGACCGGACTGAGGGTTACACGGCGATTCTGATTGACGATTTGATTTCCAAAGGCACCAACGAGCCGTATCGCATGTTCACTTCGCGCGCCGAGTTCCGGCTGCATTTGCGCATCGACAACGCGGACCGGCGGCTTACACCGCACGGCCGTCACGTGGGCCTGATCAGCGACGAAGCGTGGGCGGACTTTCAAGCCAAGCAGGAGCGGTTGAACGCCATGAAACAGTTGCTGGAGCGAACGAAACTGACCGGCGATATGCTGGGAACCATCACCTCAGCCGCTCTGTCGGTCAGCACTTCGTCTTGTCACCTCGAGCGAAGCGAGCTGCAAGCAAGCGAAGTCGAGGGCCTTCCCCGAGCGAGCGCAGCGAGTCGAGGGGGACCTTGTGCTGCTGAGAGTGCGATCCTCTCACCCAACTCCGTCGGCCTTACCCCCGCGCTCGGCCAGACCTTGGCCCAACTCCTCAGGCGCCCGGAGATCACGATCGAGCACCTGGTTCCGATTCTCAGAGGGCTCGCCCCTTCATTCTTCGACCGGGAAGAAGCCCAGGCCGATTCACGCGAATCCCCGGCCAAGCTGTCTTCCGCCCTGCGTAATGAATTGAAGTCGGTTGAGACGGAAATCAAATACGAAGGCTATCTCCAACAGCAGGAGCGGGCTATTGAGCGGCTGAAAAAGGCCGAGCAGCGGACGATTCCGGAGTGGTTCGACTACGCTTCGGTCAGCGGCCTGTCACGCGAGATGAAAGAAAAGCTGTTGAAGATCAGGCCGCGCACAATTGCACAGGCGTCGCGCATTCCCGGGGTCACGCCGGCGGCGGTGTCGCTGGTGAATGTGTACATCGAAATTCAGGCGCGTAGACGAGAACAAGTCGGCGCAACGAGCAGTTGATTGAGTTTTTTCCTCATGCACTTTAGTGCCGTTGGTGGTGCAGAGTCTTAGCATGCGCTATTCAGAAATGCGAAGTCCGGCCGGGCAATTGCTTCTAGCTGCTGATGATGCCGGCTTGCGGCGAATCATCTTCATGAACGGCCGAGACCGCGCCCAGCCAAGTCCGGACTGGGCGCTGGATCGTTCCGCGTTTGCCGAGACGATCTGCCAACTCAAGGCCTACTTTTCAGGCGAGCTCGAAGCTTTCGATCTGCCGCTGGCTCCGGAGGGCACGACATTCCAACTACATGTCTGGCAGCAGCTTTGCGAGATCCCTTTCGGCGAGACGATCTCATACGGCGAACTCGCCCGTCGCATCGGCAATCCCAACGCTTCCCGTGCCGTAGGCCTTGCCAACGGCGCAAACCCGATTCCGATCATAATTCCTTGCCACCGCGTGATCGGCAGCAACGGCAAGCTCATTGGATACGGCGGCGGGCTAGCCATAAAAGAGAAGTTGCTCGCCCTGGAACGCCGGCAGCCCAGGCTGCTGTAGTAGTGCCGAGTGATCAGTTGCTAGCTATCAGCCTTCAGCTCTCAGGGAGCGGTTTCAGCGGCTCACAAACTCTCTCTGACGGGTCTGCCCGCCCCAGCACGAACTTCTGGTGTTGCTCGGATATGTAGTTGTCGGTCATGCCAGCGATATAGTCACAAACCACGCGAGGCAGCGGCTCCTGCTGCGCTTTTTCGCGGTAACTGGCCGGCAGGAGAAACGGTTTCTCAATCCAGAGGTCAAACAGTTCGCGGATCACGCGCTCGGCGTTTTGCTTCTCCGCATCCAACGCCATGCTGAAATAAAGGTTGTGATAGAGAAATTCCTTTGTTTCCTTGCGATCCTGTTCCACACTTTCGCCGAGCCCGGCCAGCCGAGTCGGAAACGCGCGCACGTCTTCAAGCTCGCCGATTCCTGCGGCCAGAATTTTTTCTTTCGTGTTCGCAATCAAGTCGCCGACCCAGCGGTCGAGCATCCGCTTGAGGGCTTCGTTGAAAACCAGCTTTTTCCCCGCGCTGCGGTATAGGGCTTCCGCTTGGTCAAAACTATGCGCGAACCCCGGCACGCCCTCCAGAATCTCATCCAGCGAAAGAATGCGCGATTCAAATCCATCATCCAGATCGGCCGTGCTGTATGCGATTTCGTCGGCCAGATCGATCAACTGTGCTTCGAGCGGCGGCCGCTGATCCAGCAGGTATTCGGCAAGCTCAGGAAACTCATTCGGACTGTAATCGTGTGAATGTTTGATGATGCCCTCGCGCGTCTCAAAGGTAAGATTCAGGCCGCGAAACGCCGCGTAGCGCTGCTCGAAATCCTCCACGATTCGCAGCGCGTGCAGGTTGTGGTCAAAGGAAAGGCCATGCTTGTTCATGGTCGCGTCCAGCGCCTTTTCACCGGCGTGGCCGAAGGGAGGGTGGCCCACGTCGTGAACCAGCGCCAGTGCCTCGACTAGGTCGGCATTCAGTCCGAGTTGAGCCGCAATGGTGCGCGCGATCTGGGTCACTTCGATAGTGTGGGTAAGGCGATTGCGAAAGTGGTCGGAATAACGGCGGGTGAAAACCTGGGTCTTGGCTTCCAGGCGGCGAAAGGCGCGGGAGTGAATGACCCGGTCGCGATCGCGCTGGAAGTCGTTGCGGTAAGCGTGAGCGGGCTCTGGATAACGGCGACCGCGGGACTGCTCCACCCGCACCGCGTAATCAGCGAGCATGGATCGAGTCTAGCAGCGACAAGCCGGGAGTTCCTAGTGCCCACTGCCATCCATAAGCGCCAACGGAATCGACGTTGTCATTCCGAGCGGAGCGAGGAATCCCTATCGCCCGGAGACTGATTGCCGGCGGTAGGGATTCTTCGTTGCGCTCAGCATGACAAGCTGCGCTTACGGGATAGCTTGGCTCTATTGACATTCCCCGGCACCGGCATCTTGCCCGCATGTGGGGACGGGGCGCCCCCACGACAGCCGCCGGGGGCGGCGGGCGCTACTTGTTGTTGTTGTTGCCCGGATCTTCTTTCGCCAGCTTGACTTTGGCGGATTCGAGTTTCTTCTGGATCTTGGCGACGCTCTCCGTGTCCACTTCGGCGGCGATGGTTTTGTTCCATTCGTCCAGCGACCGCTCCCAGTGGGCCGCGGCCAGCTTCAGGCGTCCGGTTTTCTGATACAGATCGCCCAGGTGCTCCTGCACGGTCGGATCGGTGCCCACGCGCTGCGCGGCTTTGTTGAGGTTGTCTTCCGCCAGATCGTACTTGCCCAGCTTGAAGTAAGCCCATCCCAGCGAGTCCAGGTAAGCGCCGTTGGCCGGCTCGAGTTCCACCGCCTTCTTGATCATGATGAGCGCTTCGTCCAGTTTCTGGCCGCGGTCGGCCAGCATGTATCCGAGATAATTCAGGACGGCCGCGTTTTGCGGATCGGCGGCCAGAACCTTGCGGAACACGTCTTCCGCCTGGTCGTATCTTTTCTGGCGTTCGTATGCGGCACCCTGCAGGAATTCCACATACTGCTTCTCATCGTCTCTTGGGGAAAGCTTGTAGGCTTGGTCCAGAGCGTTTTCGGCGTCCGGCCACTGCTTCAAACGGCTGTACATCTGGGAGAGGCTGATGTAGACCTCGCGGTCCTCGGGCGCGCCTTTTAGCAGGGCTTTTACCTGGGAGATGCCTTGGTCGGGCTGGCCCATCTCCGCCAATTGCCCTGCATAAGCCATTTTCAGGTCGCGGTCGCTAGGGAGCTTCTCAGTGGCCTCGCGGGCCGCATCTGTGGCCAGCTGCCACTGCTTGGCCTGGCGGTAGGTCTCGATGATCTCTTGGTATCCACGGCTTGCGTTCTCGTCGCCCAGCGTCAGCATTTTGTGGAAGGTCTCGAGCGCGAGTTGATTGTCATTCTTGTCGCGGTAGATACTTCCCAGGCGTTCCAGGAACACGGCGCGGTGGTTCTTATCGTCCTGGTTGTAGTTGCCGTCGGGCTTTTCGGTTTTTTTCAGCAAGTCCTGTAGTGTCTGTTCCGCTTCATCGTAGCGGCCTTGGGCCTGGTAAACCGCCGCCAGTTCGTATGGGACCTCCAGCGACTCCTGTACCATGGACTGGGCTTTATTCAGGTTGTCGAGCGCCAGGTCGAATTTTCCGTTGCGGCGGTAAATTTCCGCCATGCGCAAGTACGTCTGCGCATCTTCCGGGTTGGCCTCGGCAATCACCTTGTATTGCTCGAGAGCAGCATCGCTCTGGCCGTCATTCATCAGGTTCTGGGCCAGTCCGCGGACGGCGTCCAGATTATCGCGGTCCAACTCGACCGCCTTTCGGTAGGCGTCAATCGCTTTCTTGTACTGCTTCTGCTGCTCGTAGGTGTAGCCGAGCACAGAGTACAGCTTGGCAGAGCGCGAGGCGTCGGGTACCGAACTCAGCACCTGAGCGGCCCGCGTGGAGTCGTTCTCCTCGGTGTAAAGCAGGGCCAGCGTGGTGGCGGCGTCTTCAGAACTGGGATCAAGCTTCACCGCGGTCTTGAATTCGTTTTCCGCCTTGAGCAAATCGTTATTCAGGCGGTATAAGCGTCCCAGCAACAGATGGTTTTCGACGCTATCCGGTTCGAGCTGGAGAATTTCTTCGTACTGTTCGATGGCCAGCTTCAGGATGTTGTCCGATCCGCTGCTGCTGCTGCTGACAGTGCCACCGCCGGCTTGCATGTCCCCTAAAGAGCGGAGATAGATTCGCCCCAGCAGCTTGTGGGCCTCCAGATTGTTGGGATCACGCTTGAGAATGGTTTGCGCTTCCACCACAGCGTCGCGGATTCTGCCCGTCTTGGCATAAAGCTCGGCCAGACCCGAAGTCAGGTATTCGGAAGCGGGGTCGGCATCGATGGCTTGACGGTATTCCTCAATGGCCTTGCTCGCCAGCTCGCTGTTGCCGTACATCGCGACCTGCTCCTCGTACATGTGGGCCAGGGCATAGTGATAATATGCAGCGGCCCGGTCAACTTTGCGCGCTGCGCCCGGCGTGGGAGCATTAGCAGCCGACGTGGAGGAACTCGAGGACGACTGCGTCTGCAAAGCGAATGCAGCCGCAGCCATCCAAAGAACAAAAAAAGTGGAATACATTCTTCTCATTGAATACCTTTGGCTTCCCTAAGCCATAGCGGATTGGATGCTCAACCGCTGCGGGTGGGTGCTTACATGATTGTAAACCTTAGTCAACATTTTGACGAAGAAATGGCGGGACCCGCAATACCCGTTGGACAATGGCTATAGTCGACCCTCAGCCTTCGCCAGCTGCACTGGGCCCGTCAGTCAGTCTTTCTTGATCAACCGCCTGCAGCCCATGAACCATAGTCGCCATTCAGGCAACCGCCGGGTGGGGCGGTATAGGTGCCGGACATGGATGAAAATACGGAATTGACGGTACCAATCAACGTAACCACTTGGCTTCCTTCCGTGATCTCAAAGCTCACGTCCAAACCGTTCACCGTACCTACAAGGGAAGCGCTTGTGGCACACGGCGCATGAGTAAAAGTCACTGTCCCCTTAATTGTGTTTCCAACCTGGTTCAGTTGGGCAAAGCCTGTGTAGCTGGTGCCGCCGCTCGCAGACGACGTCAGCTCAAAATTCCAGGGTCCATTCACGGTAAGCGCGGTGGGCACAGAAAGGCCTCCGCACGCGGCTAGCGTCCAAAGCAAGATTGATAGTCCGGCGCTCGATACGTATCTCATTTCGCTGACGAAGAACCTTAGCGCAATTATCTCATCATTCGCCGCAGCGAAAGTTGTCTAGTGCCGGAAGTGCCGTACGCCGGTAAAGATCATGGCCAACCCAAGCCGGTCGGCGGCCGCGATGGCCTCCTGGTCACGAACCGAGCCGCCTGGCTGTATAATCGCGGAGGCGCCGACCTTCGCGATTTCCTCCACTCCGTCGGGAAAAGGGAAGAAAGCATCGGACGCGGCCACGGTGCCTTGCAGCGGCAGCACAGCCTTCATCGCCCCGATCTTGCAGGAATCCACGCGGCTCATCTGCCCGGCGCCCACGCCAACGGTCTGCCCGTCCCGCGCGTAGAGAATGGCGTTCGATTTGACGTGCTTGCACACCTTCCAGGCAAACAAAAGCGTGCGCATTTCCTCCGGCGTGGGCGGACGCTTGCTGACAACTTTCAGATCTTTCTCGGTTAGCGGGTGCTGGTCGACGTCTTGCAGCAAGATTCCGCCAGGAACATTTTTCAGCACCCACTTCTGCGGTGCATTGACGATCTCCACCAGGCGAAGGTTCTTTTTTGTAGCGAATTTTTCCTTGGCAGTTGGGCTGAACCCCGGCGCGGCGATCACCTCGAGAAACAGCTTAGCCATTTCTTCGGCGGCTTCGCCATCCACCATACGGTTGACGCCAATCACGCCACCGAAAGCCGAGACCGGATCACATTCCAGCGCTTTCTTGTAAGCCTCGGCCAGAGTCTGGCCGGTAGCCGCGCCGCACGGATTGGTGTGCTTGATGATGGCGCAGAAAGCCTCTTCAAATTCCTGTGCCAATTCCCACGCCGCCTGCAGGTCAACAATGTTGTTATAGGAAAGTTCCTTGCCCTGAAGCTGCCGCGCATTGGCGACCCCCGCTCCCGAGCCGTCGGAATACATAGCCGCTTTCTGGTGCGGATTTTCCCCGTAGCGCAGGTTCATGACTTTGTTGAAGCGCAGGCGCAGGGTCAGCGGGAATCCGGTTTCGTCGGCCAGTTCGAAATGACCATTTGCGTTGATGCGTTCCAGCGTCGAGGCAATTGCCGAGTCGTAAGCCGCAGTGGCGGCGAACGCCTGCTGCGCCAAGCGCCATTTGGTCGCTGGAGACAATTCCGCGCCGGATTGAGCCAGTTCTTCCGCAACCGCTTCGTAGTCGCTTGGCGAAGTTACAATCGCAACGTCCTGAAAATTCTTGGCCGCCGAGCGGATCATCGACGGTCCGCCAATATCGATATTCTCAATCAGTTCTTCAAAGTACACGCCGGGCTTGGCCGCGGTCTTTTCGAACGCATACAGATTCACCACCACCATGTCGATTGGCTCAATGCCATGCTCGGCGACTGCCGCACGATGGGCTGCGTCGGCGCGCCGATGCAGAATGCCGCCGTGAACCTTGGGGTGCAGGGTCTTGACTCGACCGTCGAGCATTTCGGGGAATCCGGTAAGATCGGAGATGTCCTTCACCGCAATGCCGGAATCACGCAGCAGCTTGGCGGTGCCGCCGGTTGAAATCAGTTCCACACCCAGCCCGGAAAGCTTGCGGGCGAACTCGACCAGGCCGGTCTTGTCGGTAACGCTTAAAATGGCGCGCTGAATCTTGGACATAGATGCCTCAGGGGAAAGGATGGAGCGCCTGCGCGGAGCACCCTAGAGTGTACCGCAGAGGGGCGCCGAGGATGCCAGCTAGACCTTCGGCTTGGCTTTCAGGCGCGGCTGGCCGTCTTGCATCTCAACCGTGAATTCCACGGTCTGGCAGCCGTACTGCTTGCGGATCTGGCTGGTCTTCTTCTGGACGAATGCGGTAAAACTCTTCAGGTTCCCGCTGACGGCTTCGCCGCTTTGTTGCTTGGCTTCCGCCAAAGCCTTGAAGAGAACTTCCACTTTGTCGGGCTGCGGGTCGGAGTCGGTGAACTGCACAATCATGGGCTGAGGGGAAGACTCTGCTTGGGCAACGGCTGCCCCGGCGGCGGCGCTGGCGATGCCATAGACCGGCCGGTGCTGCGGTCGTTTCTCTTCCGGCCGCACGCCCTGCACCGCGAGGATTTGTTCCTGCGGGGTGCGGTAGCCTTCCTCGCGAATCCGGGCCTTCTTGCGCCACAGATCGTTGTAAATGGCATAGCGCTGCGCCATTTCATTGTAACGATAACGCTGGGAAAAGCTCAGGTTGCTGCTGTCGGAGAACTTGCGCAACAAGGAGAGCACTTTCCACTCGATGTCGGTGGGCGGTTTCTTGCTGGGATTGCTGAAATATACTTCGTACTCGATCTTGAGGCGGCGCAACTGGGTCTCAAGTACGGTCAGTTCCTCGTCGATAGTCACGCGGAGTTCTCCAGAGATGAGTGTAGGGCCGGCGTGGCGGATGGGCGAGGTACCGGTGGGACACTATAGGGAATGGCACCAAAGTCACTGGAAGAAGCTTCTAGCTCTTAAACTCTTAGCTCGCTCAATCCAGCAGGAGCGACTTACTTCGCGTTCGCGGCCATCTTCTTGACCATGGCCAGCACCAGCTTGCGGTCGCTGTCATTCAGGTTGGCAGCGTAGCGGCGAATTTGGCTCAGGAAGCGGAGCTCGTCGTCAGAAAGCTGGGGCAACGCTTTGTGACCGTTGGGCCGGCCGGGATCGGCGAAGAATTGCGACAACGGCAATTCCATCGCCCCGGCAATTTTGGAAAGCGTGTCGAGAGATGGGATGGTGTGGCCGTTCTCTACCCGCGAAAGGTAGCAGCGCAGCAGGCCAGTGCGCTTCTCGATGTCGCCCTGGGACATGCCTTTCTGCAGCCGGTAATTCCGAATCGTTTCACCGA
>Ga0187784_10002061_pt1 | contig 16062 bp, 9 predicted proteins | sample 1015_SJ02_MP15_2_FD_132964 | JGI IMG/M metagenome (GOLD analysis project Ga0187784, IMG submission 132964) | Tropical peat soil microbial communities from peatlands in Department of Meta, Colombia - 1015_SJ02_MP15_20_MG | ecosystem: Environmental > Terrestrial > Soil > Wetlands > Peat | place...
GACAACATGCCATGCAGTCGCCGCGCCAAATGCGACCATCGATGTTCCTCAAGCCAGACAGACGCCGCCTTTTGCAAGTGCCGGCGCATTTCGACGTCCATCAAAAGAGACCGCAAGGCGTTGGCAAACTCTTCGGTACTGGAATTCGGGAGGCGCGCGACGGCGTCGTCGAGTTCTTCGAACAAACCGATCCGCGTGGTGGCGACAGGCGCGCCACTGGCGAGAGCCACGCGTACCGCCCCGCTGACCGACTGCGTGCTGTCGGTGTAGGGCAGTACGACAACATCGCATTCTGACAGGAGATGGATCGAAGCCTCGTGCGGCAGGTAGTCCGTCATCCATTGTATCGCCTCATTAATGCCAAGCGCTGCGGCTGTTGCCTGGCATGCCGCTATTTCATCGGCTGAGAGCGCCTCGGGATAGCGCGCGTTGACCAAGCGCAAACGCAAAGACGGCCAATGCTGTCGAAGCGCCGCTGCCGCCTCAACAAGCCTTGAAATGCCTTTATCCGGCAGGAAAAAACCGTAGCAGCCAATCAGCGGGCCGGTGATATTGCTGGGGAGATCCTGCGCCGGCCGAGCTTTGATTGATTGAGCCGCTCCGTGCGGAAAAAGCGTGACATTCTCCATCAAGCCAAGTTTCTTCAGCAGATTGAGGTCGGCGATGGTATGGACCAGAACGCGGGCCACATTGCGCAGGGCGCCGATAACCTCCTGCTGAATTTCTTCCGCTGTGCCCAGCTCGGGAACTGCATGCAGCATCACGACGACTTGTCGATTTTCCAGCCGGGCGTCGCGGAGGAGAGAAGCCAGTGTCCGCCACGGAATCAAGCCTGTCTGGTGCTGAACGACAAGCACGTCGACATCTTCGACTGCGATCGCTGCCGCTAATTGGGTGTGATCACCGCCGACGCGCCAGGATTGCAGTGAACGAAGGGACTCGCGCGCCGTTTGTTCAGCGGGGCGATCATCGGCGAAAACAATAGTCCGAGCCGCAAGTTGCCTATCTTGTTTGAGCATTTCACCCAGCAGGAAGTTCGAATAGGTTGCGACCCCGCAACGGACATTCCAGCTTGACACCCAACCAAGCCGGAAAGGGCGGGTCGGAGGAGCGACCAACAAATCAGCGGCGATGTTGGTGAAATTTTCCGACCAAGCTGACTGGGAAAGTCGTTGTCGCAATGCTATCCGGGCGCGCTCGGCGCGGCACGCGATGGCCTTGTCGCCATTGCGCATCGCGCCGAACAGCTCGCGCATTGCGTTTGTTAGATCTTCTAGGCTCGGCTCGACCCATAGCGAATGCGCGGAAGCAACGTGGCTTCGCGAGCGCTCAAATCGATATTCAATCAAGCGGGCATCGTCAGCTGTGCAGAAATCGCGATGGCCACCGTAGCCGGTCACGATGAGAGGAATACCGGCCGCCATCGCTTCTGCCGCGGGCAGATTAAAGCCCTCTCCGCGCGTCGGTAACACCACCGCATCGGCCTGGCGATAGAGGTCGAGCAAGGAATCGTCTTCCACATCCTTGTCGATGAGCGCGACTTTGGGATAATCGCTGCGCGCGCCACGCAGTTTTTCGATCTGTGCCGCCACATTGTTGTGCGGATTCGGAAATCCCTTGATGATCAGCTGCACTGGGTCTTTGTTGGTGAAGGCCTGGAAATAAGCCGCGAGCAGAACATCGACCCCCTTGCGGGGAAAGCACGATGAGACGTGCAGGAAGGTAAACGGCAGTTGCCCCGACTTTTTAACCGCTTTCCGCTCCTCGCCGAGCTGAAAGTACTCCGCTAGTTCCGCGGGATTTCCGGTGCGAACCACGGGCCGGCGTATTCCGGAATCGATCAACGCCTTCGCCACGAACGAGCTCGGCGCCAACACCGCGCCGAACGCTTGGTTGACGGTATCGACCATGCCCTCCGGAAGCAGGGCTTCCTCCCAGAAAACCAGTGCCATTGTCAGATCGCCACCCTCATTGGGAACATAGGGCGGATAGTGATGGCTAATGAGCACGTGAGGGGAGGTGGGAAGCTTGGGACGGGCGACGAATTTTTCTATCGCCGGCCTCTGCGCGGGCGGTACGCCGGACAATTCAACGGTCGGGTTGGTTTCGACCGGCAGAATACGAACTTTGCCCGGACTGTGAGCCTCGAGGGCAGTCGCCATTGTCCGGTTGACATGGGCCAAGCTGTAGCTGCCGTTTACGTGCCCAGTGATGGTGAACCACATGTTGGAGACCAGTTGCTGGCGCACATCCGCGACCTGCGGTAGCGCGGCACCGGCGCGGTGCAAGGCGGCCAAGAGCTGCGGCATTTGCCGCTCCAGCTTGAAGCGTTCGAGCGCGCGGCATTGACGCTCGATCACAGCGTTTCGATGCTCCACGTCGGTGGCGAGACGCAGCATCGCCCGAGCGGCCACCTCTGAACTGCGATCCAGCATTAGCTCACCGGCGCCGTCGAGGGTATAGGGTATGGCGCCGGCCGCCCAAGCGATAACGGGGATGCGATGTGCCATTGCCTCCACCAGAGGCACACCGAACCCTTCGTGGTGACTCAAAGACACGTAAAGATCGGCACGTCGGTACCAATTATGCAAAAGTTCGTCGGAGAGAAGACCAGTCAAAATAACAAAATCGCTGATGCCGTTTCCCCTTGCCCGCTTGCGGATTTGCTCGGTGTAGCTATTGGGACCGACCTCGTCGTCGCGGCCGACCAAAACGAGCCGGCAGGGTTTCCCGAAAGCGGCGCGAAAGGCGGCAAAGGCATCGACAAGATCCGCTTGACCCTTTGAAGGCGCAATACGGCCGACAAAGAGTATGGTGTAGGGTTCGTTTGAAGCGCCCCGCTTTTCGCTCCGCTCAGCCAGCATCCGCTCGACGTCAAACAGCAACTGGCATGCATGGACCGGCTCGTAGCCGAGGCGCCGCAGCTCGATAGCGTTATATTCGCTGTCGGCCAGTGCGGCGGAAATCATCGGCCGCCATCGATTTAATTGTTCATGACCCAATCGGATGTAGCGCTGTACATGCGGATTGTTGGGAAAAAACTCTGCCGGCGTGATATTGTGATATAAAAGGATCTTGACGGCAGGCGAAGCGGCCACGCGGTCGAAGCAATCAAATCCCATGGAGTGGTGCACAATCAGGATGTATTGCGGATGCTGCGGCAATTCGTCGACAAGACGAAGACGGTCAGCCAATCGCGGGTCCCGATGCTCAACAAAAATTTCGCTTTCGAACTCCAATCCTCGCAGTAGGCGCTGGATCAGGAGCATGCTGTTTGTGATTGCGTCCCCGCTCGCGGATCCGGAATGGAACTGATGAACGATCCGGATCGGCGGTCTTGCTAATAGCCGAGGCGCAAAGGAAGCATCGCCGCTGGCCAGCCGACCTTCGCCACTCGCATCGAGAAACCTCTCCTGAATCCCTCTGGCAATTTCGACCGCCAGAAAGTTCCGCTGCTCCTGGATCGTCCTGATGATTTCCAGCGACATAAACGTGCGCAGACGCCGCAGCAGCGGTCGTGCGAGCGGTCGGAAAAAGAGGAGGTAAATCCGCTGCACCAGAGCTCGGGGCAGCTTGCGCCAATTGGACGCCGCCATCACACTTTAGCTCGATTACTGCGGTTCGTGCCAACGAACAGCATGCTGCCCCCGCGCAGCCGGGGTGCAGGAGCCGTGTGTAAAAGAAACATAGGAATCGCAGGCCTCGAGCTACGTCGAATGAGCGATTATAGCTTGTCTTCCGAAGCTCTGCCAACTATAGGCACACGCGCGCAAATTCCTCCAGGAACATTCCGGCTTAGCCGGGTTTTTGCCGTTCCGGTAGGAAGCATGTCTAGCGAAGCATGCAGCCGTTCGCTGGGGATTTCCGAGCGCCGCGCACGTCAGGCCAACAGGAAGCTAAAATGTGATCTTTGTTCGCGGATTTCTCGGACGAACAAATCATTGTGTCGACGTTCCATGCCGCGCCTATCCGATTTGTTCCGATCGACATGCGGCCATAACGGTCGATGCATTCTCGAACTTTACCTCAAAGCAGACAACCCCATCGTTCCACACTGGGGCAATGGCTAGCGCATAACTTTCACGGCCGGAGATCCAATAAGTTCTGCAATGAGCGTGGGGTCCTCCTCCACTACATCTACAAAATAATCGAGGAATGGAACGTCGCGCTTGGAAATAGATCGCCCATAATGATCTCGAATATATTTCTTCCATCTGTCGTGGAAACGCTGACCTTTTGTCAGCAGCATCTTGTTTGGAACAATCGCAAATGGAATTAAATCTCCTCCGGACGATAAATAATCGAAGACGCCTGAGATCACGCCCAACCAGTGGGATGACAAGATGTCATCTACTGCAATTATCGCCCCTTCCGTTGCGGTGTGGGCGGCAATTTTGAGATCGTTCAAGGTAGCATTGCGGGTATGCGAGCCATCAATTGAGAAAAATCTAATGCTGTGCGCGTGCTGCTGCGGCCATCCGATGGCAAATAGGTCAAGGCTGGACTCCTGGATCACAACTACCGGGAGGCCGGGCGCGTAAGAGTTCACATTGTCGAGAAAAGTCTGGCGTAATCCATGCCCTGATTGATCGACGTTCTTGTGCTGATCTTCAAATACGTCGATTGCGAAGATTTTCTCGGTCGGCGCAACAGCGTTTGCAATGGCGAGAAAACTCTTTCCATGATGAATTCCAATCTCGGCAAGATTGCCCGCTATGCCGTCGGACGTCTGTTGATGAGCGAGGGTTGCCATGATGTGTGCGGTGGTAGGACTAAGCCAGCCTTCGATAACGCTCAATCCGAGGGCGAGATAGTGTACAGACCTCTTGTTCATTTTTCGACCTGAGCGAGGTGCCCATAAAGTTGCAAGCGTTGATAGCTCTAGCCGCAAATTATCCATCCATTCATTTCGACACTCTACATTCTGGTACCCCGAGGGACTAGACGTCGTCTGGCCTCGTCGAGCGGGAGAGCCCATACAGTAGCTGCAAAGATATACACACGTGCAATGCGGCTTGTGAAGAAGAGGATTCGAATTATCACTGATCGAGGAGCCCAACACGCTGTGACGTTTGGTTTGGCTTTGACGTAACCGTCAAAATCCATTTAAGGCGGCGGGCAATCCCAGCCACTAATCGATGCGATCGAGAGCGATGTCGGGCGCGCTCCATGTTCCGGTGTAAATGTCAACGCGGCAAAGACCCTCTGTAATCCCTCGCTTAACCGCCCAACGATTGGCGCGTTGCTCATAATCGGCGGAATTGGTGTTGTAAAAATCCCAACCTGGTGGAACGAGCCCGGAGTAGCCGTTGATTGTGGGGAGATGCTGCGCTAGCGCCACCATCATGGCATCGATTTGCACTTCATAGGGCGCGCGATTGATCTGCGGCGCGGCGTAGAACGTACGGCATTCGTGCGGCGCCGTAGCAAGCTTCGCCATGTGCGCACGTTCAACCTCGCGGGACAACTGAGCCGGCCGAACGAGATTTACCTGTTCCAGAGCAGCCATAGTAAGCAACGCTGCCAACGCGCACATGGCTGCGACGCGGCGGGGACCGTGCCAGCGCTGCCTTACGAAAAGCACGATTCGGTCGAGCGCCAAGCCGATGGAGATTGCCGCAAAAAGATTTGCAACCACCATGCCGCGATAGCCAGCCCGGATCGCATTTGCGCCCGGCATGATCGCATAGAGAAGATGAAACAACGAAATATTGTGGGTTTTAATCGTTACAAGGTAGAGCAGCGCATAGACAACTGCGCCGGCTATCACCAGCCCGCGCGATACAGTTCCGAGTGTGGTCGGCCAAAAGCGCGGGTGGAGCGCAATAGCGGCTGACGCGAGCAGCAAAACTTGCACCGTTGGGGTCAGTGCGATACTCGCTTCGCTGAATAACCGGTCTTCCCGAATCAGATGCAACGAGCGGATCAGGCCGCTCCAGATAAGATTGTCGCTCCCTATATTGAAAAGGTCTATCGGCGTGGGAGCATAGATGAGATATTCGGAGAAGGTGCGAGCAGCGCCAAGCGTCAAGACCGGGAGATAGATGACGGCAAATATCGATGTGGCGGCGAAAAAGCTAAGACCCGCCGCCAGTCCGAGACCGAGTACGCGCGTCGGCCCCGCGCGCCACCAAGCCAATACTTTGGGCCGTGCGGTGAAAGCGGCGATGGGGGTGCAGATCAGAAGTCCAAGGCCAAAAAACCACGCCATGTAATAGCCGGTGGAAAACAAAAAGCCAAAAACACCGGCGGCAAAAGCTCCGACAGCGCAGGCGCGAAAAGGGTGCTGATGTACATTGCCGATCGCAAGCAAGCTACAATAGGCGATGACGGGAATATAATAGACAGCGAAGTGTTGCAAATGAATCGACATCAAATAAAGATTGTTGGCAAACGTGAAAATAACCGCAGCCAGCGACGCAAAGCCCATTGAAACGTCGAGCCGCCTTAAGAACATATACAAGGGGAAGTATGCAATCGGTGACAGGATAATTGCGACCAATGAAAGCGCGAGGAGCGGCTCGGCGCCGAGGAGGCGCAAGGGATAATAGATTATCTGATCCAACAAAAAGGCGTCGCTATAACCCAGAGTCTTTGCTTGATCAAAAAAGAATGGTGGTGATAAGAATTCGGCCTGACCGCTAAGCCAGCGAAACACGTGCTCATGAATGAAGGCGACGAAACGCGCATCGCCGCGATCGCCAAACACCAGATCAAAGTCGGAAAATATCTGCCAGCGGAAGAAAATCAACGCACCGATGATATAGATCAAAAGCGGAACGATAAGACCAATGCGCCGGATTGGTGTTCGCCCGCTCCCTTCCTCCGACACGGTCGCCGTGAACGCCGACATAGTGCTCGCCCGTCGCCCAGGAATTGAACGCGAAAAAGAATCCGTTGGTGAGCTCGTGGCGCGCACACTATATACTGTGTCCCGGCAACGTCGAGCGTAACCGCGAGCGGGCTGGAGATGCGTCATTGGCCTCGAGCAAGGCTGAAAATAGGAATGAACCGCAGGGTGCCCAAAGTTCAAGGTCTTTCGGGACTGGCAGGCTTGGGTGCCCGCCAGATGGTCAAGCCGCTGCGCGAAACGAGCACGATGCCGCCAAGCACCGTTATTGTTCCAAAACAGAATATTTGCACAGCAGTCGCGGCGATGATGCCGACGGTTCGCGGATAGCCGAAAATTTGGAAAACGTGCGCGAACACCAGTTGATACGTGCCCAGATATCCGGGCGCGGTCGGGACCAGCGTGCTCAGCGAGGCAAGGCCGAGAAGCATCAGACTCTCGGATGGCGAGAGCGCGACGCCAAAAGCGCGTACCATCGCGGCGAGCGCGAGAACCTCAAAAGCCCACACCCCGATCGAGCACAATACGACCGCTACGGTATTGCCTTGCAAGACCGACGAGACGCCTTTGACCAAGTGGTTCCAGCGCATGGCGATGCCTTCCATGACGCCGAACCGGCGCAAATCGATGCGTCGGGCGATAATTATAAAGCCAAGCGCTGCACCAAAGACCAAAGTCGCCACCGCTGCCACCGCAAGGATCCAGGAGGATTCGTCCGGCACGAAGCGGGTGAACAACAACCAGACAAAACTCGTCCACAGCGCGCAGACAAGAACGATGCCGTCGCAGACGCGTTCGACGACAATCGTGCCTAAGGAAGTAAAGCGGCTCATATTAAATACTCGGCGGGCATAATCAGCCCGAAACAGCTCGCCCACTCGTCCGGGTATTACATAATTGGCCGCAAATCCTGTCAGCAACGCCTCCGCCGCGTGACGCCATTTGACATTGTCCGTCGCGCGAAGCAGGAGCCCCCAGCGTACGCACCTCAGGCCGATCGCGGCGAGATAGACGGTGACGCCGGCGATCACCCAACTCGGATCGAGCTGTTGCACCGCAGCCGCGACATCTGCAGGATTGACGTTATGGAGGGCGAGCCACAGAAACAGGCAACCGAGAACGACACCTATGATCCCGAGGGCGGCATGCCGCCAGCTCCTCCGGGCCGGTCTAAACGGTCGCGTCTGATCAATATCCGCCATGGCCGGTCATCTGAACCGAAACTTGCAAACATACCAAAGCGCTTTGACGCCATCCTTCCAATTGATTTTTTTCCCCTCGGCGTAAGTCCGGCCGTAATAGCTGATGCCGAGCTCGTAGATACGGAGCGTTCGCTGGCGGGCGATCTCGGCGCTCATTTCAACTTCGATGCCGAAATCGTTTGTTGTCAACCGTAGCGAGTGGGCGACCTGACACGTCATCATCTTATAGCAAGTCTCCACATCGGTGATAGTTTGATTAAAGACGAGATTGAAAAGAAAGGAGATCAACCGATTCGCCAAATAGTGATGGAAATAAAGCGAGCGGTGCGGACGCCCATAAAAGCGCGATCCGAAGACCACGTCAGCGACTTTGCGCACGGCGATAAGATCGTACATCTGCTCCCAGTCGGCCGGATCATATTCGAGATCGGCATCCTGGATCACAAAAACGTCTCCGGAGATCGCAGCCAATCCGGTCTGCAACGCACCGCCCTTGCCCTTGTTGTAGTCATGGTAGATGGGACGAATAGTGACGCGCGGCGCGCCTGCAATTTCAGCAAATGTGAGATCGCCTTCGCCATCAAGATCGACGGTCGAGCCTCGGCGCTCACCCGCCGGGAAGTTTGCCTTCAGCCATTCGCGCGTGCCGTCTTTGGAGCAGTCGTCGACAACGATGATTTCCTTGCTCACCTTGGGCAAGCTGCGGGCGACAATCTGCAAAATGATCCCGAGCGTATGGCGTTCGTTGTAGGCGGGTATGACCACGGAAAGTAGCATGCGTGAGCGGCTTTATATGGTCGATTTGAAATAGTCGATTGTGCGTTTGAGGCCTTCCCTTAATTCGATCTTCGGCGCCCAATTCAGTTTTTCCCACGCAAGAGTAATATCCGGCTGCCGCTGTTTCGGATCGTCGGTGGGAAGCGGTTTAAATTCCAGGGAGGATCTCGATCCGGTCATGGAAATAACCAGCTCCGCGAGCTGGCGGACGCTGAATTCGTTGGGATTGCCGAGATTGATGGGACCGAGAACGGCATCGCCGCTCGACATCAGACGCAAGAAGCCTTCGATCAGATCGTCGACGAAGCAGAACGAACGCGTCTGCGAGCCGTCGCCGTAAATGGTCACCGGTTCGCCGCGCAAGGCTTGCATGATGAAATTCGATACCACCCGGCCATCGTTCGGATGCATCCGCGGGCCATAGGTGTTGAAGATGCGCGCCACCTTGATACCAACCCCGTGCTGGCGGTGATAGTCGAAAAACAAGGTCTCGGCTGCACGCTTTCCTTCATCGTAGCAGGCGCGCGGCCCAAGCGGATTGACGTGGCCCCAATACGATTCGGGTTGCGGATGAACGTGCGGATCGCCATAGACCTCGCTGGTCGACGCCTGAAAAATCTTGGCCTTGATACGCTTGGCGAGGCCCAACATGTTGATCGCGCCGTGGACGCTGGTCTTCAACGTCTGTACCGGATCAAACTGGTAATGAATCGGCGATGCCGGACAGGCCAAGTTATAAATTTCGTCCACCTCGACGTAGAGCGGCAGCGTAATATCATGCCGCATCACCTCGAAGCGCGGGTTCGCCAGCAAATGCTCGATGTTCTGCCGCCGCCCGGTGTAGTAATTGTCAACGCAAAGAACCTCGTGGCCGTCGGCAAGTAGCCGCTCGCAAAGATGCGAGCCGATGAAGCCGGAGCCCCCGGTGACGAGCGTTCGGGTTCTTGAGACGCTGCTCCAAGTTTCAGACGGATGCGAGGAAGTATGCGGTGTCATTTTATTTCGACGCTTTCGATTCGGCTGGATTATCGACTGCGCTCGCTAGCGTTATTAACCTGCCTTGATCTTTGAGGCCACTGGAGAAGCTAACGCGGAGGCTTGGGCTATTTTTGCGGTGGCGTATTAATGCCTTCAGTATCGGTTATCCGTGATACGTCGAAGCTGCGCGGGCTTTCGCCGCGCTGGTATATTTTCCACATGGTTGTGTAGGCCGCCTCAAGATGGCTGCGAAATCGCTTCGTATCAAAAAGCGGGTAACTTTCCTTATTTCGCGCAAGCTTTTGCCGGATGGACTGAAGCAGCGAACCCTCCGTCGCAAGTTTGAAGGCCAACGCTTCATATTCCGCGAGGCTGTGCGTTACGAGCTCCGGAAGGCCGACGGCATTAAGGAGGCTGGCAGCCACCCGACCAGCAAAGGCCTTTCCCTGGCAAGTAACCAGGGGCAGTCCCATCCACAACGCATCGCTTGCCGTAGTGTGAGCGTTGTACGGTATTGTATCTAGGAACAGGTCGGCCAAATGATGTCGTGGCAGATGATTTTTTAGTGGTATTCGTTTGGCAAAGACGAGACGACTCGGATCGATCCCGCGTCCGGCGGCCTGCTTGCGCAAGTTTTGTTCCGCGCTGGCATTATCTGACAACAACCACAGCACGCTCCCGTCCACCAACCGCAAGAGTCGCATCCAAACGTCAAAAATGGGCGGGGTTATCTTGTAATTGTCATTGAAACAGCAGAAGACAAAGCCGCTTTCCGGAAGCCCGGCCTGCAACCGTGTCGGTTTATCGCCGGCAATCCTCCTTTTGGTGTCGTTGACCTGATAGCAGTCGGGCAGATGAACTATCTTTTCCGTGTAATACGGCTGCTGATCAAAAGGCAGGACGATCTTGTCGGCAATCACGTAATCGATAAAGTCCGCACCCATCGTGCCAGGAAAACCAAGATAGTTCACTTGAACGGGTGCGGGACGGTGCGCGAGAATGCCGGGGCGGGCGTCTTGCGTGTAGCCCTTCAAATCAACTGCAATATCTATTTTAAGCTCATGCACAAGCTTCGCTGCATCAAGGTCGCTTTTAAAACGAACATCGTGGAACTGATCAAAAGATTTAATGAGGTCTGCGCGAATATCGCTGTTGTCATCGGTACCAAAGGAGAGGCCTACAACTTCAAAGCGTGATCGATTGTGAAACTCAAGTAGTTCAGCTATCAGGAAGGCCGTGGCGTGCAGACGAAAATCAGCGGACAAATACGCGATCTTTATCTTGTCATGGCGCCAAATTGCCCCGTTCCAGAGCGGCCGTGGCAGAGCCGGTATCCTGTCCGCAATGTAGCTTTGCGCGCATTTTAGATGCAGCGCCGCGTCGCTGCTGTAACCCAACAGAACAAACGGAGCTATAATCGATGCTCTTTCGGCAACGTGAGCATTCAGTTTGCCAGCGATTTCTGCCGTCTTCGCCCAGTCACAGATTTTAAGTGCAGTGTCAGCGGTTCCATCAAACGCGTGCAAATGGTTGGGTTCGATCACCAGTGCCTGTTCGTAGCTCGTTAGCGCCTCGTCGAACCGCTTCAGGTCCTTCAGCACGTTGCCGCGGTTATTTAAGGCCTCGGTATAATCTGGCCGCAAGGCGAGTGCGCGGTCATAGCTTGCTAGGGCCTCGGCGAACCGATTCAATTCCTTCAGTACATTGCCGCGGTTGTTCAATGCCTCCGTATAATCCGGCCGAAGCGCCAGTGTACGGTCGTAGCTGGCCAGCGCCTCGTCAAGCCGTTTCAATTCATGCAGCGTTGCACCGCGGTTGTAGAGCGCCCCGGCAAAATCCGGCCGGAGCGCAAGTGCGCGATCGTAGCTACTCAGCGCCTCGTCAAACCGCTTCAATTCTTGCAGTGTATTGCCGCGGTTGTTGAACGCCTCAGCGAAATCCGGCCGCAACGCAACTGCCCGATCGAAGCTGGTCAGCGCCTCGTCAAACCGCTTCAATTGCTTCAGCGTGTTGCCGCGGTTGTAGAGCGCCTCTGCAAAATGCGGCCGTAGAACTAATGTGCGGTCGTAACTCGCCAGCGCCTCGTCAAATCGCTTAAACTGAAGGAGCGTATTGCCCCGGTTGTAGAGCGCCTCAACAAAATCCGGCCGCAGGGCAAGTGCGCGGTCATAGCTGGCCAGCGCCTCGTCAAACCGCTTCAGTTCCTTCAGTATATTGCCGCGGTTGTTGAAGGCCTCGGCATCATGCGGCCGCACGACAAGCACACGGTCATAGCTCGCGAGCGCCTCGTCAAACCGTCGTTGTCGCGTGTAAACTAAGGCCGTTAAGCGGAGGGCATCGAAACAATCGCCTTTAACATCAAGCATTGCGCGCGCCAACCGATGAGCTTCATCCCACTGCCCGCTCTGATAGGCCGCAACCGCGCGCTTCAATGCCTTGGCCAGTGGTGGTGTTACTTCGACCATCGTGAGCCCCGCTGCTGCTATCGTAACATGGCACGCCTGCCTTTCAATTTCTCCGACCAAATCAGACTGCAATCGGCAAAATAAGGCAGTCGTAATTTGGGCCCCGCGGGAATTCTAATACACGGCCGTCATGAGCGGTCAAAAGCGCCGCCACGTAATAGCCGCTCAGGGCGAAGCGCAATCGGCGATGTCGCTGCCCTTGGCTGACGAAGTGTTGTTAGATGCGTAGATTCGGCGTGCCGTCATTGACGGAGAAGGCATCGCAGTTTGCCGAGAAGTTCGAGAACGCCTCGCTACGGTCGACGAGGACGCGTTAATTATAGCGACGTCTCACCGCCGCCTTGCCCAGTTGATTGTGCCGTCCGAGATGGCATCACCGCTGTTCTACCGTGCGCATAGGCTGATTGCTAACAGCCTCCCGGTGCAGCTCTCGCACGTGCTGAGCCATTTCCAGGCAAGTGAGCAACTCGCTATAACTCGATTGACCGCCCAGCTTCGATTCACTTGTACAGTGGGTTCGATCAGAGGGGTCGAAGCTTTCCCAATCTTTCATCAATTTATCCCGAACCAGGTGCTCACCATCAAGGCAATCCTTCTTTGTCTTTGGTATCTCAGGATCGCGAAAAGTAACGCCGCCTTGTTTGGCGATTCCCTGGCAGACTGGGTCTACATCAATAGCCGGCAAGCTTTGTGAAGCCGAGTTTAGAGGCGCGTTGACCGCCCATTGCGTGGATTTGCATCCATCGCGAGCGCAACCTGAAGATGTACGTTCCAGCGATGCAAAGGGGGGCACCTGCTGGTTGGCACAACCTGCGACTATAAGGGTGAGCGCTATCGCCGAGAGGCTAACAAACCGCATTTGCAACCCCTGCATCGCCGACAATCCCTGAACCGCACGGATCCTTTGCTGGGCGAGGCACCCTCACGGTGCGTGCCGGCCCGCGCCATTACCGCCAGAATACGCTACCACCCGCTTGATCGCAAACACGCTATGACCAATCGATCCGGCGCTTGCGCGGCGTACATCAAATCCTAGAGCCGCGGCTGCGCGCCGTGAGCGATGCTCTTGCGAGCGGCCTTCGACTGCGCACGAGTTCGCGAACGATCACCGAGACCTGTTAGCCCTGCCGAAGGGGAGCCGCTGTGCGAGACTGCGTGAGCACTCCCGTTTCCCGAGCGCCGGGGATGGGCAACATAATCCACTAAGAAATTTTCAAATGCCCCTTCCGGCGGAGAATTAGTCCCGTATACCAGCCGCCGCGCCGCCGATTCCTCGGCGCCGTCATTCGTTTGGCGCCCAAACAAATTCTTACCACGAGCCGGCTTTCTGGACTAATCTACGCCATACATTTGTCATTGAGGTCCTGCGAGAGTACAGTTAGTGACCGATCAGCACGCAAAGCTACCCTTTTCTTTCGCTAACTACGCCGATGACTTCGACCAACATATAGAACGGAGCATCCGCGGCTACGGCAACCTGATCGAAGACTGCGTCGAGCTATCACAGTATTTCGTCGAAAACGGCACCGTCGTATGCGATATAGGCTGCTCGACCGGCCGGATGCTGGCCGCTATCCGCGAACGCAACCATGAGCGTGCGCCGACCGCTCGTTATATAGGCCTCGACATCGAGCCTGGCTTTCGGCGGCACTGGACGCAGCTTGAAGGTTCAAACATCCGATTTATGGTGCAGGACATTCTGGCCTTCGAGGATTTTTTCGACCTATCGCTGGTTACCAGCGTGTTCACTCTTCAGTTCCTGCCTGAGCGGTATCGCCGCGAAGTCTGCCGCAGGGTCTTCGAAGGCCTCGTACCGGGCGGCGCGTTCATCGTCGCCGAAAAGACATTCGCGAAAGTATCGAAGATACAGGACATGTTGACTTCGCTGTATCTTCATTACAAGCGACGGCATTTTTCCGATGAAGATATCCTGGACAAGGAGAAGTCGTTACGCGACAAGATGAAGCCGGGGCGCGAGGACGATCTGATCCGATTACTGACCGAGGTTGGCTTTAAAGCGGACGCCATTGAGCCATTCTGGCGCAGCCATATGTTCGCGGCCTATCTTTGCGTGAAGTGGTGATCCGTCGACGATTAAGATCGGTGGGTAGTTTATGTGGTCCGAGACCATCGGTTATCGCGAATATCGGCATCCCTATCTGAAGCGCTTTTTCCGTGGCGTGGCGGAAATGATTCCGCTCACCGGTAAAGAAGACCTTCTCGACCTGGGCTGCGGTGCGGGCGAGGTGGCATTAGGCTTCGCTCCCTTCGTGGCGACCCTGACCGGCATGGATGGTGAGCAAGCCATGCTGGAAGAGGCGAGCAAGCGGGCTCGGACAATGGGCCGCACCATAAAGTCGATCCATTGCAAGGTAGACGACGCGCCCCCCGATCTCGGCCGATTTCACCTTATCACTATGGGCCGTGCCCATTGGTTTATGCACACGCCTGTCTGCCTTGCCCGCATCGATCAATGGTTGGCGCCGGGCGGATACATTCTCGTCTGCGCGCCGAGGCAAAATGCCGAGACCGCAGAGTGGCGCAAGGTCTACGACACTACGCGGCATAAATGGGCCAAATGGGCCGCTACAAAACACCCGGAACTGATAGAGCTCAGTGAAAAGAGGCAACTGGCCGCCAATCAGTTTTTCCAGGGTACGAAGTTTGAGCCCTGGAGAAAAGTGGGAGCACGTGGTCAAAGGACGCTGGAACTGGAGCACTTAATCAAGCGGGCCCTTGGTTCGCCTTCTACGACGCGGGCCGTGCTCGGCGCCGAGACAGACCGAATGATCGTGGAACTGCGCAGCGCCATGGCCCCATTTTTCCAGAACGGGCCCGTGACCGAAAACCACGTAACCGCGGGAGTCATCTTTCGCCGCCGCAAGGACTCGTGATTTGTTTGCCGGCCCGCGCCGGATTGGTGGGAAAAATTGCGGCTGTCGAATGGTCAGTGAGTGTGCCGCATCACACTGCTATCCTGCGAACCTTGCCGAGCTTCGCGACGCTCGCGGCAACAAGCTCGCCCATCTGGGCGCAGCCAACGATCCGGTTGCCAACACCGCCTAGATCGACTGTTCGCCAACCCTCGCGCCAAACGCTGGCCACGGCGTTTTCGATGAGCGCCGCTTCTTCGAAAAGACCGAAGCTTTCGCGCAGAAGCATGGCTAAAGAAAAAATCTGACCGACCGGGTTGGCACGATCCTGGCCGGCGAGATCGAAAGCGGAACCGTGATTTGTCTGATAGACGGCGGTACCATCGCCGGCAAAGTTGCCTGAAAAAGACACCCCCCGCCCGCCGATCAGAACGGCACCGAGATCAGCAAGAACATCGCCGAACAAATTGGGGGCGACAATAACGTCGAGATTGCGCGGCTCCTGAATCATTTGATACGCCGCAAGATCAATGTTGGCAAAGCTGCACTTGATCCCCACGGCTTGCGCCGCCGCAGTGGCGCAGTCGCGCCATAAATCGCTAATGGCCGGCAGGCCGCCGTCCTTCACAACAACGGTGAGCTTGCCGCGACGGCTGGCGGCGATGCCAGCGGCTGGTTGCACAATGCGGCGCACCTCACGTTCAGAATACGCGAACGTGTGAGTTACCCGGCGTCCTTCCGATGCATGATCTTCGACTGCCGCTTCGCCCTGATAGAGGCCTGAACAATTCTCTCGTAGCAGAACAATGTCGACGTCCTTCAGAAACCTTTCTTTCAGCCGGTTTTGCTCGGCGAGCTCATTAGAAACCAGCAAGGGAACGATCTTGCAGAACAGATCAAAGCGGCGCCGCAGATCA
>Ga0187784_10002063_pt1 | contig 16052 bp, 15 predicted proteins | sample 1015_SJ02_MP15_2_FD_132964 | JGI IMG/M metagenome (GOLD analysis project Ga0187784, IMG submission 132964) | Tropical peat soil microbial communities from peatlands in Department of Meta, Colombia - 1015_SJ02_MP15_20_MG | ecosystem: Environmental > Terrestrial > Soil > Wetlands > Peat | place...
GAATTCCATTCTGGATCAACTGGGCAGAGATATCAACGAGATCAAAGTCGCCCTTGCATCACGCATCCTAGCCGCAAAAACGGAGAAAGAAGCAGAAGATGTAGCCCATCGTCTTAAGATAAGGAAGGACTATGACGCACCAGATTTGCCGAAGCCACTCAAAGCACATTTGATAATGGGCAGCTACGAACAGTGCGCGAACGAGTTGGCTGACTACGTGGATTCCGGAGTATGTCATTTGATAATGTCCCCCCAACCAGCAGACAAGACAATAGAATCACTAAATATCTTGAAAGACGAAGTGATCTCGAGGATCTAGCGATCGCCCGGGCTCTTCTGCGTTTGCATGTGGTTCGCTATAATCGCGCTAATCTATATTCGTTCGATACCAAACGCTGAAATATTACTTGATTCTGCGCGTCCTCGGATTTTGATGGACGCTCATAGGATTGCAGTTATAGGCGTCGGCCAAATGGGAAGTGGAATTGCTCTCGCATGTGCGAAGGGAGACGTTGAAGTAAGTGTCTGGGATATAGAGGAAGACGTAACAAAGCAAGCTCTCTCAAGAATTACATCAACGTTGGATACGCTTGTGGAATCGGGGATCCTGAGCAAGGAAGATGCGAACTCACGCCTGCGCCGAATAGCCCCAGTGCAACAGATCGACCAAGCGGCCGAGAACGCGGAAATCGTCTTCGAGGCAATTCCAGAGAGAATTCAACTGAAGAAACAGGTTTTCAAGAAACTTGACACAATTTGCCAGAACGATGCAATCCTCGCGTCTAATACTTCGACTTTCAAAATAGCCGCTATCGCATCTGCGACGAGGAAGCCAACTAGAGTGATTGGAACTCACTGGATGAATCCTCCATATTTTCTTCCGCTCGTTGAAGTGATTCCGAGCACTAGAACGTCTCGTGAAACGACGGGTGTCATCACTAAATTCTTAACTTCCATAGGCAAGCGTCCCGTACTATGTAAGGACACTCCTGGTTTTATAGTAAATCGTATGCATTCGGCCTTGCTCGTTGAGGCCATATCTATGGCGGAACAGGGTATCGCAACAATGAAAGATATCGATATGGCTTGGACTCAACATTTGGGTCCGCGTTACTGCGTGGGAGGCCCCTTCGAGCAGATGGACTGGTATGGATTAGATACCGAGCATTCGCAGTATTCGTACCTCCAAAAGACCGTGAAAGACAACAAGTTCAAACCTCCTAGACTGTTGACGAGCAAGGTCCGAAACCGTGAGCTAGGTATAAAGACCGGAAAAGGCTTCTATGACTATTCTGAAAAGAATATTGAATCATTAATCAAAGAACGCGACAAACGGTTCATACAGGTTCTTCGATTCCTTGGAATCTTATAGAGATCATAAGACATCTGAGCTTGTAAAGTTGAACCATTAAGAATCTTCTGAATTTTATTCTCGATCACATACCTTGCGAGAGAGCAATGCTGAAGAAACTAACGTTTTGGTCGCGCACGGGATCTGACGCAAATTCCGCCGCTGCGCACTTCTTACATCTACATGTTCAGCAAAGCTCAACCCGCAGGTCATAGCCCGTGAGACGGCGTTTAAAACGAGAAATGATCTGGCGATTTGCCGGAAGAGGAGAGGAGTTGTCAACCCACTTTCCCTCGCGGTCTAATAGCTGCGCCCTTATTCCACTCTGGTCGGGAGCCAGATCCTCGACTTTTAAGGCGGGTACAAGGCTTTGCAGGGCTTTCACGACCCTTTGCTAAGCGTCAACCACACCTCAAGCATTGCAACTTTAAAGAAACCAGGATCCGACATCAACCTAGCAAAACGAAGGTCCAATATGTCATGGGTTAACAGAGGTCCTCAAACTCACCCATAATCTTTCACGGGGGTTTGGGTGACTACTCATGTCCCTTAATGTAGCATAAGGTTGGCTTGTATCGCAAAAACACGCTAAGGCAGGATTATGGCCTTTAGGGCGACCCCTTGCTCCGCGGCAAGGATTGCTTTCTCAGCTTGCTCGATTGGGAATTCGTGTGTAATGAGTTCCTCGAAGGGGAAGCGGTGGCGGTTTTTGTAGAGAAGATGAATTGCGGTGTCGTAGTCGTACTCCGAGTAGCCGTAAGACCCAAACAAGGTTATGTCCTTACTGCACAGCAGGAATGGGTTTATGCCAACCTCACCCGCGTCAACAAAATGGCCAACTTCCACGTATGAGCCTCCCGGTCTGACCATTGCAAGCCCTTCTGGAACCGCTGCTGGAACACCCGTTGCCTCGACGACGACATCGGGTCCCTGAGTTACTGAAAATCTTTCCTTGACCATCTTTATTCGTTCCTCAGGGTTTCTGATCTCCTTCATATCGATGGTTTCGTCAACGCCAAACTTCTTGGCAATGCTTAGCCTCCTTGCTTCACCTGCAACCATCATTATTTCCCGCGCACCACTAATTTTCGCCGCGGCTGCGGCAAGCGTCCCTATTGCTCCTGCGCCTTGGATCAGAACGCTCTTTGCGGGGCCGAAACCCTCGCTGTATGCAGGGCCGCCGGGTGCGAAAGCTCGTTCAACCGCCCGCGTAGCAGTAGTCATGGGCTCAACAAGGGTGTTTAACTTCGCGGACATATCCTTTGGAACTTTGTACATCCACGCTTTCGGCTGGTCGACGTACATGTATTCGGCCCAGCCTCCGTATAGGTATGGGGGGTCCTTGCATTTTGCAGTTATTCCCCATGTGAAGAAGTTCTGGCATAGGCCGCGTTTAGTGGTGAACCGACAAAAGTAGCATTCGCCGCATGGAACGGTGTTAAAGAGCGCCACTCGGTCTCCAATCTCCAGGTCCTCGCCGTGAGGCTCTAGCCTGTAAGGCGTTTTTCCCATTTCCTCAATCCGCACGGAGAATTCGTGGCCCAGAATAATTGGGTACGGGAGCGCCTTCTCCATGCCACGATAGTAATGAACGTCCGTTCCGCAGACCCCGGCCATTTCGACTTTTACCAGCATGTCATTTGATTTCACTTGTGGCCTAGGAAATTCCCGTGTCTCGATATGACCGGGAGAAGTCAAAACAGCGGCTTTCACGCCAGCCAAGATTTTTCCTCACGACCTACGGGTGATTATGTACTAGCGTTACTTGAAAGTAACGCGCCCAGTGTAAGTAGTATAATTACGCCGCGCCACGCTTGGGCGAAATATCCATCACTCAGGCGGAATCTGTTTATACCGTAGCGAGAGGTCGACTCCTCTGCTTTTCTGATAGTGAAAAGATATTTCGTATATCAATAATCCAAAGAGGAATATAACAGCCATCGCGAGTATGTAATATGGATTGACCGCTGCCCCCGTGAATGCCGGAACCATCGCAACGACTGCTACGAAGATGCCGATTAATATTGTTAGGACGCCGAGTATCGCAACAATCGGGATTCCGGCCAGTTTTCGTTGCACGTTTGCGGGCGATATACTGAATATGTCTTTGTGACGGTATGGAAGCATAACTCCTGCTACTCCTACTGCTACGATTGCAAGGTAAATTCCTGATGTTGTATATGCGAAGAATGTCAAAATGCTGGCAGCCACGTTGGTAAGCACGACGTAGCCGGCCATAATAACTCCGATTACAGCAAGAGCATACATGGGTGTGTTCGTCTTTTCGCTAAGTGAAGCTAACTTAGCTGGAGTGATTCCGTCAAAACTCCAAGAGAATAATATTCTGACACAGAAAAGGACAACAGTGTTCTGCGAGCCAATACAAACGGCAATCACCGCCAATGGCACTAGCACGCCGACTATCGGACTGGAATTCGCAAATATAACCAAGTATGAAGCAACCGGTGCGATAGGCAGCGTGTAAGCGGAGTTGCCTGTGGAAGCTAACTGTGAAATGGCACTGTAGAAAGTCCCGCCCATTATCCAGTACACTGCGGCCCACATCGCATAGACAATAGCGCCGAAAACGAAGCATGACAAAACTATGCCTATGAATTGGGATCTGTGAACTTGCTTCACCTCACCCCCCAAGTATGCCGACGTTGCGAAACCGATGTACATCGTAAAGGCGTACAAGGTGCCTACAAGAGTGCCAAAACCGGTAACGCCCGTAGGGAGTCCTGCGTTATGCGCTGCGGTGATTATTTCGTCATAATTAAGGCCTGAAAGGCTATTGAAATTGTTCTTGAATGCTTCAGGTGACGAAGTGGCTAGCGCGATCAAGAAAACCGCCACTCCGATGACCATTATGATGAAGCAGGCCCATTCAAACCTGAATGTGTTCCTGAGACTAACCGCTGCGAAGCCAACAACTATCGCTACCACCGCCAGACTACCGATGAAAGTTGGCCAGTAGCCAAATGCAAAACTGGCGAGGCTGGCGAGGTAAACTTGGTGGGTGCTAACCGCAAGATTGGCAAGAATCCCAGCAACCCCGTAACTCATAAAATACGTGTCTATAAAGCCGGAATAGCTTAGCCAGAACAGCACGCAGCCAAAGCTTTCCATGAATCCGATAGCAGGATTCACGATCCTAGAACACCAAACATAGTCCCCGCCGGTACGTGGCATCGCGACAGACAAGTAGTAGTAAAGCAGCGCAATGATCAGGTTCGGGAAAAATCCGATAAGCACACAGACTGGCAGATCAGCGGTAGGATAGGCACTGGCGGCGAAGAAGATGAATACGACCGGCCATCCCAATCCCATGATTAGGATGTTATACATGAGAACATCACTAGCAGACAACTCTCGTATAAGACCGGTAGCGTCCCGAGTGAATACCTGTTTAATGCCCATTAGACAAACCCCCGGGTCAATTCCATGTGACTTCGAGGCCCGATCATATCTTACTTTGGTATTTATTCCAAGTTTGGTATTGGCATAACTTGGTTTGGTATTTATTAGGGCGCGGGAGCGGCAAGTTCTAGCTAAGTGGATTGCACGGCAAGCTCAGTGAGGGCATTGGCAAAGAAATCATATGACATCTGTGTTATGCGAGGAGATGGAATCGGGCCCGAGATTGTTGAGGGTGCTTTACGAGTGCCGGATTCCACCCAAACCAAAGTTCGGCTTCAAAATTGCGTATACGGAAGTCCCAGCGGGCGACTCCGCTAAAACAGTTTGGAGACGCCCTTCCTCAGGAGAGTATAGACGCTTTTGCGACCAGCGACGCTTGTTTAAAAGGTCCCGTGGGAGAAAGCGTGATGGTCACTGATACCAAACTTAGGTTTGCATTCGACCTTTACGCGAACGCGCGTTCAGCAAAGTCTTCTCCAGGTATCTCTCCTTCAGCGCCTCGACCTGATATTGATGTTACCGTTGTCAGAGAAAATTCGGAAGGATTCTATAGAGCATTCGAGAGCGAAGTTCAAGTTGGTATCTGGGTATCAACTGGCGTTTTTTCGGAAAGCGCATAGCAGAATTTGCTTTCCGGTACGCGGAGAAGAAGAAATATCAGAATACTAATCGCGTTTCGAGACTCACACTCGCGACTAAAGCCAACATATTCACGAGGACCCACGGAATGTACCGCGATGTGCTTCGTCTGGTTGCTCAAGAGCATCCGGCTGTGGATTATGGGCACTGCTACGCGGATGCTCTCTGCGCAAGGCTCGTGCGGGAACCTCAAAACTTTGTCGTCGTATCCGAGAACCTATTGGCTGACCTCCTGAGCGACCTAGTCGGCCAAATCGCGGGGGGTTAGGTCTTACAGCCGGAACGAACATTGATTATGAAACCAAACATGTCTACTTCGAACCGACGTAACCAATCGATCTTGCCTATCGAAGTCGGTAGAAGCGCTGATGCAAACGCCGTCGCAGCCGCCATCGCTTCAATGATCGCAGATAACGACGCAAAGCCATGAGTGGCTACTGCGAAGCTGTTCGATTCTTCCATAGCATTTCGGTGTTTTCGCACGTCAGGAGAGAGTAGTCACTGGGTGGGTCGGGGGGTCTCCTCGTAGAACCCTGGCAGCTTCCTCGGCCGTGAGCCTCCTGAGCGTCGTCATTGACTTATCTGACATTGCCGCAATATGGGGCGTGGTTATCACGTTTTCAAGTTTGAGTATTGGATCGCCCGGATCAGAAGGTTCTCTCTCTAACACGTCTAAGCCGGCAGCCGCAATACGTTTCGACTTCAGAGCGTCAAAGAGAGCTTTCTGGTCGATCACCTTCCCTCTCGCAGTGTTGACGATAAAGGCCGTTTCCTTCATCAACTCCAGTTCTTTCGTACTGATTAGATGAAACGTTTCCTTCGAAAGAAGGCAGTTCACCGAGATGAAATCTGACTCCTGCATCAACGTCGGTAGCTCGACCAATTCAACATTCAACTTGGCGGCAACATCTTTGGAAACATAAGGGTCAAAAGCGATAATCTTCACTTTGAAGGCTTGCAGTCTCTCGGCAACCTGGCGTCCGATTCTGCCGAAACCAACAATACCGCCCGTTTTGCCGTCAAGGTGAGAGATAGGCATTAGCTTGGACCAAGATAGAGGTCCGAATTCGCTCCAGCGGCCCTCTTTCGTAAAACTGTCCGCCCATGGAATTCTCCTAGTAATGCTCAGTATGAGGGCAATAGTATGTTCAGCGACCTCACAGGTGATGAAGTCGGGAACATTGCATACGATTATTCTTTTTTCTTGAGCAGCTTTTACGTCGATATTATCATAACCCGTGCCGTATTCAACGATAACACGGGTTTTCTGCAGATGAGAGAGTACATTTCGATTGATTGGAGCGTAATCGCAAAGAATGGCATCTGCGTTTTGTGTGATTCTGATTAGTTCGTCTTCGTTGCGCGTCTGGTATTTCTTGACGTTCGCTCCGATCTGACACAGGATATCTTGCTCAAGGCGTCCGTCGGGGAAGTCACTATCAGTTATGACAACCTCGTAACTATACGAAGTTTTAGCCATTCTGTCGCGCTTCCATCAGGACAGCAAAGAACTCGGCAGTACATATCGGCGCCCGTGAGAACTATTTGTTAGCCTTACTCATTTTCCATTTCTTCAGACTGAAGTTCGGATCTTGGAAGACAGTTTTCTCTTTCGCTTCGCGGCGGAGTAGCTCGGTGGCGTATTCTAGCACTTTACTGAGTTTGTCGGCAGGAAACTTGCAGGCCCCACATTGATCCATGTGGATAACGTCCCCTGGCTTCACGGTCATCCCTCCCACTGTAACCGGAATGTTGGCTCCTCTCAGCTCGGTATCACCGTGGCCAGAAGTGAATCCGGTCGCAAGGTACTGGACTGCTTCCTCACGAATCTCAACGAAATCTCTCATGGGGCCGTCAGTAACGACGCCTACGACTCCGAATGCCTTGAACTCGGCCGTCATCATGCCACCAAAAAGACCAGACTTGTTTAGCAATCCGTTGGAGTATGTTTGTTTCGCGACCAAAATCACAGGCTTGTTCGTAGAATCGAGGTGTTCGTACAGGATCCACGGGTCCAGCTTCGTATGCTCGGGCTTCGTATCAGAATACCAGGCGGTTGCCGCATATCCGCATAGGGGACCAAGTTCTGGGTAGATGCAACGGATAGAAGTGTCCGTGTAATACTCTCCATCCCATTCATCGTAGAGTCTCAGGCAGATATCGCTGCCAGGGTACGTGGCAACGACATTACAAATTGTAGCCGTATCGAATTTCCTCAGCCTTTGCATGATCTCAGCATCCGTAGGGATGGACAATTCAGAGACACGACGCCGCCCGAAAACTGTAAGCTGCGAATTAAGTCTTACTTACAGGTTCGAGGTTGGTCGGGCAGATTGAGTTGACCTTCGGTCCGGCGATTGATTGTCACTATCAATTACGTTGTGTGAGGAGTAGATGTTGGTCGGCGGACAGGGGGATGCGTTTTGGAAGCGAGACTACTTGGGAGAGGATTCGGTCATTCTGCTTGGTGGCGTCGGCCCTACAAAAGTAAAATATCATGTGAGAAAGCTCCTTCTGGAAGAAGAGAACTCAACTCGCCTCGAATGACAACGAAATCAGGGTGGTTGCATCGGGCGATTACTGCTCGAAGTCATGGGAATACTGGTGAATGGGAGAAGAAGCGCGGAACGGGAAATTGATAGAGAGATACATAAGCAAGCTTCCCAACAGAGCGTATCGTTGTCGGACCAAGCGGGATCAAGGCAGTAGCTAGGAGAACTTCACACTAGATAGATGGATCGGTTTGAGGAGAGATTTGCAGGGTGTGCAGTACTAAGATTCCATATGATGACGATTGGATAACCGTCGACGTACCTGCTAGCGCTACACTTCGGATTGTGGACCTCAATCAGGTTGGTGGAGTCGCCGACGAGACGGCTGAGATAGAGCGTGCCCTTGACAACCCGGTTGGCCATGGCGGCCTAGAAACATTGGCCAAGGGTAAGCGCACAGTTGTTGTGATAGATGATAACACTCGACCTACGCCTGTAAACAAGATCCTTCCTGTTCTTCTTGACAGATTGAACCATGCTGGGATAGAAGATCGAGACATAGAGGTACTCGTCGCGCAGGGAACTCACCGACAAATGAGCGACGGCGAGTTACGGAAAAAGATTGGCGAGACGCAAAGAAGGATCTCGGTGAGAAAACACTATTGGAGGGAGAAGGATATGCTCGTCGACTTGGGAAAGACGCCTTCTGGAGTACCGCTTTCTGTTAATCGGGCCTTTCTTGATTCAAGCATAAGGATTGGAATTGGACACATAGCGCCTCACTGCCAGGCGGGGTGGACAGGGGGTGCAAAGATTGTGCAGCCAGGTGTCTGCGGAGCGGAGACCACCGATTATACGCATTGGATGAGTGCAAAGTTCGATGTTAGGGAATTGTTGGGCATCGCTGACAATCCGGTCAGACTAGAAATAGAGGACACAGTGCGAAACATTGGATTAGATTTCATTGTGAACACCGTACTCAACCGCAAAGAACAGATCGTAAAAGCCGTTGCCGGAGACTTCGTTAAGGCGCACAGGCAGGGAGTGGAAGCGGCAAAGGAAATCTACCGGGCGAGTATACCGTCCAAGGCTGACATTGTAATCGCTGACTCAAACCCACCGACATACTCGATAGACCTGTGGCAGGCAAGTAAAGCCATCATCGCCTCTTATCTAGCCGTGAAACCGGGAGGCACAATTATCGTGTTCGCACCCTGTCGAGAAGGCGTCTCACCTGAGCACCCAGAGCTAGCCAAGTTTGGGCACAGGCCTTACGAAGAAGTCAAGAGTTTAGTAGAGAGCGGCGCCATGAATGATTTGAATGCAGCCTCTGCAAGCGCGCAGATAGGTCAAGTTCTTGCAGATAATGTCACAATCGATCTTTATTCAAGAATCTCGAGAGCTGAGACAGAGCGACTTGGTTTCGAGTATGTTGAAAACCCGCAAACTGCCATCAATCGTGCCTTAGAGAGGCATGGCGCGGATTCTAAGATTCTTGTCCTTAGAAATGGCTCAGAGATACTCCCTACCACGACTTGAAGTCCCACTTCGATTGTGTACGGTTGATAGCCTTTCACCAATCGTTCACAGAACCAACGTGCACGGATGGGAAAAGCGCACAAAATATGTAATCCTCGGTCTATGCTATTATACTCGGTCGGGCGGTCAAGGATGCAGCGAGTTCTGTTTGGGGCGAACATTCCTCACGCTGGGTCCGATTACCAACTAGTCGAACGTGCTGGATTGTCGTGTGAGAAGTACGGCTTCGACTTTGTGTAGATATCCGACCCATCCTACAAGATTTCTTGACTTCAAAGCCTTATCTTGAATGCTGGACGACGCTCTCCGCTCTAGTCGCCACCACGAAACGAATCAGACTCTGCACAGCTCTCGTCAACAACTTATTTCGCAAACCCTCCTTAGTGGCAAAGATGGGAGCGACACTCGATGTTATCGAAAAATTTTGACCAGCTTCAAAATTTGTGACGACGCAGTCGGAATATTAAGCCTTAGTATATACGCCTGACTACGTATCAAAAAAAATTGTGCCTGCGTTATCTCAACACGTGAAAGTCGGGAACAATGGTTTTATTCTCAAAATCGGAGGCCCTTCGTATGCGCGTTTTCACTCATAGGAATAGAGTTGCTGTTTCTCGGACTGTGACTGTTGTCGTAATTGTAGTAGTTATTGTTGCTGCGGCGGTCGGGGCTTACGTGTTCACAACAACAACGCCCACGCCGAGCAGTAGTATGTCGTCATCCGCATCATCGATGATGAGCACCTTCGGACCCACAAACTCAAGCGTGTTAATTGACGATTCTCAAACCAGGACACCTGATACGCTCGACCCTGCCACAGGGACCCGCAGCATCGATCAGTGGGTGTTTAACCAGGTTTGGCAACCCCTCGTTACGTTTGTTGGTCCAAATTCCACTCAAGGTGTTGTGGCTCCCTGTCTGGCTGAGAACTACAGCGTACAGAATAACCAGTATTACACCTTCGACATTAGGCCGGATGTAACCTTCTCGAACGGCGACCCTATGAACGCAGCCGTTGCCTGGTGGAACTTCGTGAGAGACGGGTACATCAACCAAGGATTTGGAAACTTCAATTACGAATACTTGACGCAGCCGGCGACTGGCCCGGAGTCGCTTGCAACTTCAGGTCTGTCTCTTTATTGGGGCGTCCTAGAGGCGATCCAGAACGTGACCGGGCTTCCTGCTACGACAAACTACAATGTGGCCCAGAGTGTGTTGAATAACCTGCTGAGCAACTTCGACCCCAACAACGCAACAATCCAGAAGATTATGAGTTATCCGAACCAGGCTTTCGTGGTTAGTGGACCCATGACCTTCGTTATCAAACTGCTTATGCCATACTCGTCTGCGTTCTATCTTTCCAACATTGCCCAATGGTGGCTTTTGATTATCGACCCTGCCTACGTGGACGCTCATGGAGGAGTGCAAGCAAATACTCCCAACGCTTACTTCAACCTCAATGGCGGGCCGGGCACAGGACCCTACTACATCGCGTCGGTCGCGGCAGGCTTTTCGACTGTGGTCTTAAAGGCCAACCCGACCTATTGGGGACTGCACGCAACTAACATTCCTCCAGTTTTGCAGCCTGCGCACATCCCCGTGGTGATAGTCAACTTCGGCGTATCCGCCAACGAAAGACAGCTAGCGTTCGATACGAACCAAGCGCAGATATCCTGGGTTGAAAGCCCTCTATTTGGTCACATGTGGAGCGGATACAATTACAAACAGTATACGACCTTCTCTGGCGTACTGGATAACTTTGGAGCGGGTCCAAATGCATTCTTCGTCACTATGAACGTAGGTAAGTCTCCGACGAGTAACAACGACTTCAGGTTGGCCGTAGTTCACGCTATAAATTACACTCAGTTGCTGGACGAGACTTACGGCTTCAATGGGACAGTATACGCAGAGAACTATCTCGGTCCGCTCACACCCGAATATGGACAATACTACAACCCTGGCCACCTTCCGTTGTACAGCTACGACACAGGCCTCGCCGCGAGCTATCTGAACGAGGCAGGGCAAGCGGAAAACTTCTCGGTGACGCTTCCTAACGGCACAGTAATCGGTAATCCCTCCGCGCCACCTCTGGCCCCTCTGACGATGGCCGTTTACGCTCCAATGACCGAAACGGAACAAACGCAGTTCGCGATAATTCAGAGTGATCTAGGCCAAATTGGGATACCAATTGCAGTGGAGCCTGTGACCAGTTCCGAGATGGGTACATTCGTTACCCCACAGCTCACTCCTCCTATGGCGTCCTTGTTCTGGGGTCCGGACTGGGTTGACCCGGTTTTCCAACAGATGTATCCACTGATGACTTGGCTCCCCGCAGAATGCGTGTACATGAATGTTACGCAGATAAATAACCTGGTTACTTCTATAATGTTTGACCAGAACCAGACCACATACATGCAGGGTATAGCGCAACTTTACAGTTTGGATTATAATTACGCGCCGATGATTTGGTTGCCCAATGCTGATGCGTACGTGCTCAAACAGCCGTATGTTCAGGGAATGGTCTATAGTTCGCTTTCAACCGTAGGGGGCATGTATTGGTTCAATACCCTCTACTACGGCAGTAGCTAGGGAGGATCACATATTCCGCTTCTTTTCTTTCTTATTCGACGTATAGTTAACGCCTTTGCTACAATCCTATTTCTTATTACGCTGATTTTTAGCCTCGAGCACATAATTGCTCCTACGCCGCTTGCGCTCGCGCTGATTTTCGCGGGCACCCCCCGCGCTCCAATGGTGGAGCTTCAGGCGATTATTAAACAGTACAACCTTAATGCCCCCTTGCAGGTTCAGTATTTCGACTACTTGCAAAATCTGTTGCATGGAAATCTGGGGCTTGATAGCATATACAAAGCACCAGAGAGCTTAGTCATAGCCCAGTTCCTCCCCGTTACACTTGAGCTAGTTCTTGTCGGAATGACACTATCGATCGTGTTGGGTGTTTTCACCGGCACCATCGCTGCCTCAAGGCAGGGCACTGCCACTGATAAAGCGATCAAAGGGATCTACTTGGTGACATGGGCAATGCCGACTTTCATCATCGCTTTCTTACTGCAACTCATCGTTGCATACGATCTTGGCCTTCTGCCGGCCGACGGATTGGCGAATCCTACGCTGATTGCTCCTGCTACCGTAACTGGCTTGCCTCTGATCGATGCATTACTTGCCGGGAATCTTGTTTACTTTTGGAGTCTGGTTCAGCATATGGTTCTGCCAGCTCTGGCAATCGCGATCACAACATTTGGAATTGCAATTCGGATTATGAGGTCAAGCATGATAGAGGCCCTTGACAAAGACTATGTCAAGTTAGCATACATGAAGGGCTTCAGCAAGCGACAAGTAGTATACAAAACCGCTTTCAGGAACGCGATTGGTCCAATTATCACGCTCTCAGCAATTTTCTTTGGAACGGCGACGGCCGGTGCTGTGATTGTTGAGGATGTCTTTCAGTACCATGGGATAGGGTTCTTCTTGGTGCAGGCAATCTTCAGTTTGGATAACGTCGCAATCCTCGGCCTTACTGTAATCATTGGAATTTCCGTCATAATAGCAAACTTGGTAGCAGACATTCTCTATGGCGTCGCGGATCCAAGAATAAGGCTCGAGTAGCTTGGAATCAGTTGACGAATCAGGATCCGGGAATCCGGAGAACTTCGAGGGCAAATACCCAAATCGACATGGGATTCTGCTTTCCCTTATTCGTAGCTTGCGTGGGAAAACTGAGGGTTCTTCGCCTGTTGCCACGCCGGTTGCGACGATGCCGGCGTCTGCTCGAGATTCCGCTTTCTCATACTTCTATCGCGCTTTAGTCAAGGACAAACCGGCGTTTGGAGGTTTTCTCGTGATAATGATATTTCTCGGGTGGTCGATCTTTGAAGGTGTTCTTCAGATGATCGATTTCATCACCAGACGTACGGATTACGCCATCATGGTACTCGGGGGGAATCCCCTTGCACTGGATTTCTCTCATTCTCTAGTTCCTCCGAGCACAAATTCTTTCGCCTTACTTTTCGGAACAGATTACTACGGGCATAGCATACTTCTCAGTATCCTGTACGCAGCTCCGCGAGACGCTGCGGCTGCTGTTCTTGTCATGGCGTCCGCGATAATCATCGGGATGGTAGTGGGTACGTCCGCTGCTTACCTGAGCGGATGGGCTGAGATAGTGTTCATGCGCCTGACTGATGCGTTCTTGGCCGTGCCCGCGCTCGTGCTAGCACTTGCGGTTAGCATCATGGTGGGGACTGGGTTCACGTCGGTTCTTATCGCATTGACTGTCGTCTGGTGGTCCAGATATGCCAGATTTTTCCGAGGCGAGGCTTTGAGTCTGAAACGTCGCGGTTTCGTGGCGGCGGCAAGACTCTGCGGAACGGGTTCTCTGAGAATCATGTTCAGGCATCTCGTACCAAACTCGATAGATCCGATAATTGCTTATGCTGCCCTTGATTTTGGAAACATAATTCTCTGGTATTCGTCGTTAGCCTTCCTCGGGATTGGCGTTCAACCACCGATTCCGGAGTGGGGGGAAATGACGTATGCCGGCTTGAGTTATATTCCAGGCTCGTGGTGGTGGAGCTTCTTTCCCAGTCTAGTTATCCTTGCCATTATTATTTCATTCACCCTCATGGGCGACCGACTTCAAGAAGTCATTAGTGGTAGGATTTCCTAGTTTGCTCCTCGAAATCCGAGCCCTCAGTGTCACCTACAGAACCGAGCAGGGCGCCGTCAGAGCTCTTAACGGGGTGAATCTATCCGTTCAAGAAAAGGAGAACCTGGCCGTTGTGGGTGAGAGCGGATCCGGCAAGTCCACGCTGGGGATTTCGATTGCGAAACTACTTCCGGCTAACGGATTCTACGCGGGAGGGGATATACTGCTCAACGGCAAGAGCGTTCTTGCCATGAATGAGAAAGAGATCAGATCGATTCGAGGCGGAGTGGTGTTCATGGTGTTTCAGGATCCCCTCAACAGCCTCAACCCTGTAAAGAAGGTAGGGAATCAAATAGTCGAAGCACTCCGAGTCAAGAGCCAGCGTGAAGGGCGGCAGTACGAGAATAATTCAAGTGAAATCATAAAGACGTTCGAGGACGTGCGGATTCCTGATCCAGACGCTATACTCCAGCGGTACCCTCACGAACTCTCAGGCGGGCAAATTCAGCGAGTGATACTCGCGATGGGGTTGCTCATGAAGCCCAAGCTCCTAATTGCCGACGAACCGACTTCGGCAGTCGATGTAACTCTTCAGGCGCAGATAATCAATCTCTTGAACAGCCTGAAGGCTGAATACGGATTGTCGGTCATCTTCATAACGCACGATATTAGTGTCGCCTATAATGTTGCGGACAAGATGGCTGTAATGTATGCCGGAGACATTGTGGAGATTGGCCGTACCGAAGAAGTGATCAAGTCCTCCCTCCACCCATACACCCAAGGCCTCGTTTCCTGCATCCCCTCCGGCAGGAAAGGTGAGGGCATGCTCAAGACCGTCGCAGGGACCACGCCCAGTCTATTGCGTCCTCCGTCCGGTTGCAGGTATCATCCGAGGTGCCCGTACGCAATGGACGTCTGCCAAACGACAGACCCACAACTCATCCAAGTGGAAAACAGTTCCGTTGCATGCTGGCTGTACCCGAAGGTGAAATCATGACCGATCAAATGACGCTCGGGCCAAGCATAACCAAGAGTTCAACCCTAATCAAAACAAGTCGGTTAGCGAAATTCTTCCTGGCTTCCAAGCACGGATTACTTGAGACCTTAGCCCGAACGCCCGCAGTCTATATTAAGGCAGTCGATCACGTCGATCTGGAAATTGCCGAACACGAAATCCTAGCGCTAGTAGGTGAAAGCGGCTCCGGCAAGACGACACTAGGGTTACTCTTATGCACCCTAGAACGTCCAACCGAAGGGGAAGTCGTCTTCTCCGGCCAGAAGATCGATAAGTCAACTCAGGGGAACGTAAGGCGACAGGTCCAGATGGTATTTCAGAATCCTTCCGAGAGCCTTGACCCTCGAATGAATGTTCGAGACATTGTTATGGAGGCACTTCAAAAGTTCAGGTTGACCAACGCGGAGAAGGAAGAACGTTATGAAGCCAGTTTGCGGGCGGTGGGTATGGACCCTCGTGAGTTTGCTTCAAGGCGCCCCAAGGGACTTTCCGGGGGACAGAAACAGCGAATTGCCATAGCTAGAGCAATCGCCTCCAACCCCAAATTTGTAGTCCTTGACGAGCCCACGTCGGCGCTAGACGCTTCTATTCAAGCTCAAGTGCTAAACCTTCTCGTAGAGCTCCATGGAAAATTCGGTTTCACGTATCTCCTGATTACCCACAACATTGCAGTGGCGCGGTTCATTTCTGATCGTACAGCGGTTATGTATGCTGGGAGGCTGGTCGAGCTGGCGTCCACGGATGACATAATGACAAATCCGAGGCATCCGTACACGCAAGCTCTGCTCAAATCTGTCCCCACGCTCGAAACAAGAGGACTCGAAGCACCAAAAGGCGAAACTCCCAGTCTCCTGCATCCTCCGTCCGGTTGCAGGTATCATCCGAGGTGCCCGTACGCAATGGACATCTGCCAAACGACAGACCCACAAC
>Ga0187784_10002064_pt1 | contig 16034 bp, 17 predicted proteins | sample 1015_SJ02_MP15_2_FD_132964 | JGI IMG/M metagenome (GOLD analysis project Ga0187784, IMG submission 132964) | Tropical peat soil microbial communities from peatlands in Department of Meta, Colombia - 1015_SJ02_MP15_20_MG | ecosystem: Environmental > Terrestrial > Soil > Wetlands > Peat | place...
GCTCTGGAGCTACGCCTCCGAGCTGATGACCGGGGGGGTCTCCCTATCGCTTCACGACGCTCCCGGGGCCCGAGGCGGCAGTGGGGTGCTGTTCCCGCAGTTCTTGGGCGAGATGGGTCGCTCCCGGGCGTTCCGGGCGGTCCGCGATTCGCTCGCCCAAAAAGCCGGCCACCGCTTCCACCTCTCCCGCGCCAAGAGCCGGGAGGTCGTTCTCCCGTTCCTCGAGCGGATCTTCCGGGCCACGGGAACCCGCGCGGGTCATGCCGAACTCCGCCGAACGGCCGGCGAGATCGCTCGCGAGCTGGACCTTTCCCCGGAGGAGGTTGCGTTCCTCCTGGGAAGCGAACCGGATTCCAAGCGGGTCACCGAGATCTTGGCCGCGGGCGGTCCTACCTCCGTAGAGGACGGGGGAACGGGGTCGGAGGGGGAATCGATGCCGGCCCGGGCCGAGGCGAATCCCGACGGGCCGAAGAAGGTGCAGCGTCAGCTCTCCGACTTCGGCCCGGGCTGATCCCGGCCCGCTCGGGGTGCCTACTCGAGCTTCGCGCGGACCGAGATCGCCACGTTGCCCTTGAGGGCGCCCGAGATCGGGCATCCCTCGCTGGCCGCTTGAGCCGCCTTCCCGAACTCCGCGGCGGAGATCCCCGGTACCTTCCCGGTGACGTCCAGTTCCATGGTCGTCACCTTCCAGCCGTCGCCGACCTTGTCGAAGGTGGCGGTCGCGGAGACCGAGAGCCGCTCGGGGGGCTTCTGCATCCGACCGAGCCCCGCGGAAAGCGCCATGGAGAAACAGGAGGCGTGCGCGGCCGCGAGAAGCTCCTCGGGACTGGTCTTGCCGCCGGGGGATTCCGTACGGGCGGCCCACGAGACCCCCATCTCGCCGAGGGCTCCGCTCGTCCCTTTCACCGTTCCGTGGCCGTGGAGGAGGTCGTGCTCCCAGACTGCCTGCGCCGTCCGTTTCGCCGCCATTGTCGGACCGAGAGTATCGAGCGATTTAACCTCGCCCTGCGCAGCGACGATTTTGCTCATCGGACAAGTTTTTCCGCGACGCGGTTCTTCGTGGGACGTGCCCGTCCCTCTGGCCGACCTGCCGAAGTTCCTCGTCCTCGAGCCGCTCTCGACCGTACGGGTCGAGATGGAGCTCCGCGCACCGGCCTGCGAAATCGATGTCGAGCTCGAGAATCCCCGGCCCGGGCGGTCGTTCGTCCTCCTGATCGGCCATAAGGACGGCCCATTCGTCCAGCGGGTTCGGTTGCGGGGAAGGCCCGTGTCTGCTTCGACCCGCAATCGCCGGGCGAGTACGTCCTCCTGTTCGCGAATCCCCAAAAGGAGCCGATCGTCCTCCGGCTGAAGGCGCGGAACGTCGGGCCGACCGTGTCGGCGGGCTCGCGCGCCCCCTCCGTCCGGAAGAAGGCGACCCGTGCGCGCTCCGGTCCGCCCCGACCGCGCCGGCGTCGAGGCCGGTCCCGGTCGGGGGTACTGCGGCCGACCTCGTCCCGGTGAGCCGCACGACCACCCCGCCCCGTCCGCGGGCGCAGAGTTGATGGCCCGCCGCGTCTCCCGAGCCCCGGGGGTCGAGCACCGAAGTGGCCGCGTTCCTCGTCTACGTCGCGGTCTTCGTGACCGTCTTCGCCCTGGTCGACCCGATCGGCGCCCTCCCGTTCTACGTCTCCCTCACGGACGGGTTCGACCAGGCCGACCGGCTGATCGTCGTCCGCCGCGCGGTCCTCGTGCTCGGGACGATCCTCACGGTGTTCGCCGTGGTCGGCCGGTTCCTCTTCGCCGCGTTCGGCCTCACCCTCGCCGCGTTCGAGATCGCGGGCGGGGTCCTCCTGTTCGTCGTCGCGTACGACATGCTCCACGGGGAGGTGACCCGTACGAAGCTGACGACCGCGGACCGCGCGGAGGCGGAGGCCCGCCGCGACGAGGTGGCCGTCGTTCCCCTCGGGATTCCGCTGCTCGCGGGGCCGGGGGCGATATCGACCGTGATGATATATTAGGGGAACGCCGGGAACGACCCGTTCATGGTGGTCGCGGTCTTTCTCGCGATCCTCGTCACGACCGCCGCCACGTTCTTCATCCTTCGCTACGGGGAGCGGATCTTCCGCTACCTCGGGAGAACCGGCATCATGGCGATGACGCGGGTCCTCGGACTGTTGCTGGCCGCGGTCGGCGTCCAGTTCGTCATCAACGGGATCTTCGGCGCGCTCGGCCACCCGTAGGCTTCCGGCCCTTCCGGCGGGCGGGAGCGGCGGCGGGCCGGGTCGGGGGCGCCGTCGCCCGACGCGCCCGTCCGAGGACCGCCCCGGAGGGGCTCCGCGGGTTTCGTTCCGAGACCCAGACCTTCTCCCCCGCCCCGATCGCGACCGGCAGGTCGTTCTCCGCGGGAGGGAAGGCGCATTCGAAGTCGTCCGTGTAGGCGCAGTACGGGTTGAACGCCCGGTTGAAGTCGAGCTCGTAGACGTCGGATTCGTTGAGCTCCAGGGTGAGGTAGCGCCCCGGCCCGTAGCTCTCCTGGCCGCTCGTCAGGTCCCGGAACGGAACGAACACGGACGTCCCGACGCCCTCGCCGGCGTGGTAGAGCCGAAGCCGCAGCCGCTCTCCCGAGACAGAGAACGAGAGGTCCCCGAGGTAGCGCATGACGGCCTGGTTGTCGCGATTCGTCCGGAGGTACGTCTCCTGCGGGGCGGCCAGCCTCTCGAGCGTCGCCGGAACGACGAGGCCCGCGTCGGGCGCGTAGTAGCGAAGGGGATGGAACGGGACCCGGCCGACGACGAACGGGGACTCCGGGTCCCGGGCCATGAACTCGTCCCGCATCGTCCGTTCCGTCTCGAGCTCCCGGCGCCATCCCTCGGTCTCGACCATTTTCGCTCCGGACACGCTTCGGCGCTTAACGGTGGCTCGTCCCGGGGTCGGGGACGTTCGCGAGGTCGAGGACCATGCGTTCCTCATCGAGGTACCGGCCCCCTCTCTTGACGGCCTTCGGCAGGTGGCCGCAGACCGAGAACCCGAACCGGCGGTAGAGGCGCTGGGCGCCTTCGTTGTTGGAGAAGACCGTGAGGTAGACGACCTCGAACTTCGAGCGGGCCTCGTGGAGTGCCTCCTTCAGGAGCGCGGTGCCGACCCCGGTCCCCCGGTGCGCGTGATGGACGAGGATTCCGAGCTCGCCTACGTGCGAGATCTCGGACGGGGGACCGGGCATCGTCGGAACGATCCCGCAGGTGCCCACGGCCCGGCCGTCCCGCTCGGCGACGAGCTCGATCGAGCGGCCCTCCGCGGCCCGGCGGAAATGCGAGGCGAACCATTCGGCCTCGTCCGCGATGGTCGGGCGTTCGGCGAACAGGTGGATCCCGATCGGCTCCCCTTGCTCGCGTTCCTCGTAGAGGTGGAAGTACGTTTCCCGGAGGTCATCAAAGTCCGTCCATCGAAGGGGACGGACCGTGACCGGCTTCGAAGGAGGCATGGTCCGGCCGGGACGTTCGGGCGCCCGATCTTACGCGTATCCGAATTGGCGCTTCGCGAAATCGCTCATCCGCTCGGGGCTCCAGGGAGGGTCCCAGACCATGTCGACGGACGCCGACTTCACGTTCGGGACTTTCTCGACAGCGGCCTTGACCTCCTCGGCGAGGATACCGGCCACGGGGCAGCCCGGCGCGGTGAGCGTCATCTTGAGCTTCACCGCGTCCTCGGTCCACTCGAACCCGTAGATGAGCCCGAGGTCGACGATGTTCATCGGGATCTCGGGGTCGTAGATCTGCTTCAGGTTCTCGGTGATCAACCGTTCGCGCTCCGCGTACGGCCCGCTCTTCGCCGGGGCGAACGGCGCGACGGGGGCTTCGGGCGGCGCGGCCGAGGGCTCGCTCATCGTCCCTTCCACCGGTCGCCGCCCTATAAGGGTGCGCGGAGCCGGAAGTTACCCTCGGGGAAGCGTCAGGCAACCCGTTTAAGCGCACCCTTCCGTAGCCGACCGATGCGCGACATCCACGCGATGTCCCCCGAGCACGGCCGGCTCCGCCTCGGTTCGGTCGGGGTCTCGGGGACCCGTAAGCCGCTCACCGTCGAGCGGCCGGACGGGACCCATACGCTCGCCGTCACCTTCCACGTCTCGGTCGACCTGCCCTCGGAGCGGAAGGGCTCCGACCTCTCTCGGAACGCGGAGATCCTCTCCGAGGCCGTGGACGAGACCACGACCCGCCCCGTCAGCAGCCTCGAGTCGGCGTGCTCCCACATCGCCCGAGAGCTCCTCGCCCGGCACTCGTACGCGACCGAGGCCTCCGTCGAAGCGTCCGCCGAGTACTTCCTGCGAAAGGGGATCTCCGAGGAAAAGCGGAGCTTCGAGGACTACACGCTGCTCGCCGAAGCGCATGCCTCCCGCGGGGCGGACGGGCGCATCACCCTGAGGCGGGCGGTCGGGGCCGAGGCGGTCGGAATGACGGCGTGTCCCTGTGCGATGGAGACGTGCCGGGACCGCCTCGTCGCCGAGTTCCCCCTCCTCTCGGACCCGAGCCTTCGGGAGCTGCCGATGATCACCCACAACCAGCGGAACCGCACCCGGCTCGTCTTCGAGGTCCCGGACGACTCGGAGGTCGAGGTCGATGACCTCATCGCGGCCATCGAGGCCGCCCAATCGAGCCCGACCTATGCCATCCTCAAGAGGGGCGACGAGGCGCAGGTCGTCCTCGATGCCCATCGCCACCCGAAGTTCGTGGAGGACGTCCTGCGCGACCTGCTCTCCGGCGTTCCCGAGAGGTTTCGCTCCCTGCCCGACGGCACCCGGGTCCGGGCGAGCACGGTGAGCGAGGAGTCGATCCACAAGTTCAACGTCGAGGCGTCGCACGAGGCGACCCTCGGGGACCTGCGACGCGCGGGCGGCCCCTAGGGGGACGGGAGGCGACCGTGCGCTACGCGCTCGACGCGGTGCGGCGCCGTCCCGGCCGCTCGGCGATGACGTCCCTCGGGATCGGCCTCGCGGTCGGGCTCGTGGTGCTGCTCCTTGCGATCTCGGCGGGGGTCCAGAACAGCGCCACCACGCTGGCCACCGAGAGCGGCGTCGACCTCGTCGCGACCAGCGCGAACACCACCATCCTGTCCGGAGAGTTCCCGCCGATCCAGGACGCCCACTCGCTCGCAGCGAGGATGTCGGCGGTCGACCCGAACATCGCGACCGCGAGCCCGTGGCTCGTGAGCGACCTCGTCCTCGGCAACGCCTCCCTGTGGGCGGCGGCCAACAACAGCTCGGTCCCGAGCGGTTGGAGCCCGACCGAATCGGGAACGGTCGGGTGGATCCCCTCCGACAACACCGACATCCAGACCCCCGACCTCTACAACGGCACGGGCTTCACCGTGGCCGGCGACCCGCACTACGCCAACGGGACGTACGCGGGACCCGAAACCCACGAGATCGTCGTCGACCAGGGCCTCGCGACCGTGCTGCACCTCCGCGTGGGCGAACGGGTCTGGCTCGGAGCCGCCCAGCCCCCTTCGACGTCCGCCCTCCGGGGTTGGTACGCGAACGCCACCGGTTTCCGCGTGGTCGGCATCTCGGGGCCGTTCTGGCTGATCCCTTCCGCGCTCCTCGCGTTCGTCTACCTTTCCGAGCTCCAGGAGATCGTCGGGGGGGCGTCCGCTTCCACCGACTACGCCTCCATCGTCCTCATCCATCTCACTGACCCGACGACCGCCACGACCGATCAAAGCCGGCTCGCTGCCGCGTTCCCGACCCTGACGGTGTTCACCCTCACCGACATCCTCGGGGCGATCCAGCACGTCGTCAACCTCTACCGCACCTTCGGGGCACTGATCGGTGTCATCGGCCTCGTCGTGGCCGCGCTGTTCGCGACCACCGTCCTCCAGATGTCGGTGGACGACCGCTCGCGCGAGCTGGCCGTCCTGCGCGCGGTCGGCCACTCCCGCGGGTCCGTCGGCTCGCTCGTGGTGCAGGAGGCGCTCCTGCTCTCGACGTTCGGACTCGTCGTCGGGCTTCCGATCGCCTACCTCACCGGATACGGGATCAACCTCTACCTCGAACGGTTGCTGCCCGGGCTCCCCGCGTCGTTCTCGTTCGTCTCGTTCGACCCGGCCGTGCTCGCGGACGGGCTCCTCCTCGTCCTCGCGGTCGGGCTCCTCGCGGCGATCCTTCCGGCGGCCCGGGCGATGCAGTTGCCGGTCGCCGAGGAGCTCCGGGCGCCATGACGGTGGGGTGGGGCCGGGGCCGCTCCCTCCGCCACTCGCGGCTCCAGGTGGTCCTCGCCATCGCCGCCATCGGCACGGCGGTGGCCCTTCCGGTCGTCCTCCTGAGCGTCGGCGGCGGCGTCTCGGCGCACGAGCTCTCGAGCCTGCAGAACGCGGGGTACCAGATCGTCGTGAGCGCGGCGGGGGTGCACGGGATCGAGCACGCGCACAACTACACCGACCAGATCCTATCGATCCCCGGCGTGACGGCGGCCTCGCCCGTCCTGAGCGTGACGATCGACGCGTTCACTCCCACCGGCTCGGCGACCCCGGTGCTCGCGGAGGGCGTCATCCCCGACCAGTTCACTCCCACCCTCGGTCCGACCGAGTCCGGCATCTTTCCCGTCCCCCTCCCGCTCGGAGACCCGACCGACAGCGTGCACTTCGCGAACGGGACCTACTCCGGGCCGGCTACCTACGACGTGCTCGTCTCGAGCCCGTACGCGCAAGCCCACCATGTCTCGCTGGGCGAGAAGATCGTCCTCAGCCCCGTGGACAACGTCTCCCTCGGGACGAGCTACGACGTGACCGGCACCTTCGGAGTTCCTCCGACCGTCCTCGGACCGACCGGAGCGTTCGCGGTGCTCGTCCCCCTCTCCGACCTCCAGACGATGACGGGATTCGCGGGCGGGTCCGCGCCGGTCCCGGATGCGGCCGACACGATCCAGGTGGGCGTGACCGGCTCGGTGGCGACCGACCCGGCCGCGCTCGACCATGTCCGCGCGGAGGTCCAGGCGTTGTTCCCGTACTACGGGGTCAGTTCGCTCACGCAGGAGGCCGAGCAGCTCCAGTCCGCGAGCGGGGTCTTGACGGGGTTCTACCTCGCGCTCTCGTCGGTCGGTCTCGCGGTCGGGCTCCTCTTCCTGGCGCTCGTCCTCCTCCGGCGGGTGGAGGCGGACCAGCGGTCGATCGGCATCCGCCGGGCGCTCGGCCTCCCTGGGCAGCGCATCGCCGCCGGAGTCCTGACGGACGGGGTCGTCCTGGCCGGGGCGGGCTCGGTCGTCGGCGTTGTCGGCGGGTACGTCATCGTAGAGTCCCTCGCGACCTGGGCGACCTCGACCGTCCAGGAGGCGGCAAAGCTCGCGGTGTTCGACCCGGTCCTGCTCGCGGAGCTCGTGCTCGGGGTCCTCGGGCTCTCGCTGCTCGCGGGGGCGGTCGCGACGCGCCGCGCGTTGCGGATCGAGATCACGGAGGCCCTGCGGTGAGCGCGAGGACCGCCCCGGCGATCGACCTCTCGGGCGTGACCCGGACGTACGGCGCGGGGACCCCCGAAGAGGTCCGCGCGCTCCGGGGGGTCGACCTCTCGATCCCCCCCGGTGACTTTGTTTCGGTGGCGGGTCCGAGCGGATGCGGTAAGACCACGCTCCTCAACCTCCTCGGCCTTCTCGACAGCCCGACCGCGGGGGAGGTGCGCTGGAACGGCGATCCCGTCGGGCATCGGGGCGACCGGGCGCGGGCCCGACTGCGACTCGTGGGGGTCGGGTTCATCTTTCAGCGATTCTACCTCCTTCCTACCTTGACCGCACGAGAGAACGTCGAGCTGCCCATGCGGGCGCTGCGCGTCCCCCGCATCGAGCGGGCGCGCCGGGCGTCCCACCTCCTCGAGGAGGTCGGTCTCGCCGGGCGCGAGCGGGCGTTCCCGCACCAGCTCTCGGGCGGGGAGGAGCAGCGGGTCGCGGTCGCCCGTGCGCTCGCGAACGAGCCGGGGCTCCTCCTCGCGGACGAGCCGACCGGCGAGCTCGATTCGGGGAACACTCAGGCGATCCTCGCGCTCCTCGAGCGGGTGCGCGCCGACCACGCGGCCTCGCTCGTCATCGTCACCCACAACCCCGAGGTCGCCGGTCGGGCGCGGCGCCACATCACGATGCGCGACGGGACGATCGTCGAGGATGTCCGGGGGGCGTAGTCGACCGTGGCACGGATCGCGATCCTCCTTCGGGACCGCTGCCACCCGAAGGAATGCCAGTGGGAGTGCCAGGCCTACTGCCCGCCCGTCCGGATGGGCCAAGAGTGCATCGTCGAGGGGCCCGACACGAAGCCGATCATCTCCGAGACCCTCTGCATCGGCTGCGGGATCTGCGTCCACAAGTGCCCGTTCGACGCCATCAAGATCCTGAACACGCCCGAGGCGAACGAATCCGAGATCGTCCACCGGTACGGGTACAACGGGTTCCGCCTCTATCGGCTGCCCGTGCCCCCACCCCGGGGGATCACCGGTCTCCTCGGCCCGAACGGGACCGGGAAGTCGACCGCGCTCGCCCTGCTCGCGGGCAACGAGGTCCCGAACCTCGGCGACTACGACCACCCAGGAGACTGGGCGAAAGTGCTCGCGCACTATCGGGGGACGGCGCTGCACGCCCACTTCGAGCGGGTCGCGAAGGGCGAGCTGCGGACCGCCGTCAAGCCCCAGTACGTGGACCGTCTCTCGGACGAATCGGTCACCGCGCTCGAGTTCGTCCAGGCCGTCGGCGGGCGGGCGGCGGGAATCCTCGAGGAGGTCGGCCTCGGGGGGCGCGGGGATCGGCGCCTCACGGAACTTTCCGGCGGGGAGCTCCAGCTCGCCGCCATCGCCCGGTCGCTGGCCACGGACGCGGACCTCTACCTCATCGACGAGCCGTCCAGCTACCTCGACATCGTCCACCGGCTCGAGGTCGCCCGACGGCTCCGTCGCCTCGGCGAGACGAAGAGCGTCCTCGTGGTCGAGCACGACCTCGGTCTCCTGGACTACCTCGCCGACCAGGCGCATCTCCTCTACGGGGAGTCGGCCGCGTTCGGAGTGATCAGCCACCCGATCCCGATGCGGACGGCGATCAACACCTACCTCACCGGGTACCTCAAGGACGAGAACGTACGGTTCCGGACCGACCCGGTGCGGTTCGTCGCCCACCCGCCGAAGCCGGCGTTCCGCCAGAACGCGCTGGTCGAGTTCCCCGCCCTCGAGAAGGAGTTCCCGCGGTTCCACCTCGCCGTCGCGTCGGGGAGCCTCGCGAAGGGCGAGACGGTCGGGATCGTCGGCCCGAACGCGACCGGGAAGACGACGTTCGTCCGGATGCTCGCCGGTGTGGAGACCCCCACGTCCGGGGCCGCTCCGTCGGGCGTCACGGTGAGCTACAAGCCGCAGTACCTGAAGGCGACCCAGCCGGCGAGCCTGCGCGAGCGCGCGAACGCCCTCGAGGGGGACCCGAGCTTCGACGGGAAGCTGTTCGAGCGGGAGCTCGTGCCGGGGCTCCATCTGGCCGAGGTCCTGGATGTCGCCCTCCCCGACCTGTCGGGCGGGGAGCTTCAGCGGGCCGCCGTCGCCCTCGCCCTCGCGCGCCCCGCGACCCTCTACCTCCTCGATGAGCCGTCCGCGTACCTGGACGCGGACGAGCGGATGTCGATGGCCCGTCTCCTTCGCCGCCAGGTCGAGCGCCAGGCCGTGAGCGCCCTCGTGGTCGACCATGATGTCTATTTCATCGACCTCGCGTGTGACGCTCTCATGGTGTTCCGGCCCGAGGCCGCGGACGGCTCGCGCGGCCGGGGGGAGGGACCGTTCCCGATGCGCGAGGGGATGAACCGCCTCTTGAAGACGGTCGACATCACGTTCCGGCGGGACGCCGAGACCCTACGACCTCGGATCAACCGCGAGGGGTCCGTCCTCGACCGGGAGCAACGCTCGAAGGGAGAGTACTACTACGAAGCCGCCGCCTGATCCCCGGCCCGCCCGCACGGCCGCGTCGCGCACCGATTCCTACGGTGTCTACCACCAGCACGGACGGCTGTCCGCCGCGGTCATCGGGGTGTACGTCGTGCTCATCCTGGTCGTCATCTACCTCCTCCCCGGCGCGAAGCTCGGCTACCGCTGGTTCCCGGAGTTCATCGTCGTGGTCCTCGTCTTCTTCCTCATCCGGTACCTCTCGACCTCCTACGCGATCTCCGACACCCACTTCCAGGCGTGGCGGATCTTCGGGAACCGCCGCATCCGCCTCGAGGAGATCCGCGAGATCGAGTACTCGAGCATGCGCGACCTCGGACCGACGGGGTTCTTCGGCTCGTGGGGATGGCGCGGCCGGATGTGGAGCCCGAGGATCGGTCGGTTCGACGCGATCTACTCCGACCCGGCGCACGGGCTGCTCGTGTCCGCGGGCGACATCCCGGTCTACATCAGCCCGGTCGACATCGACGGGTTCGCGCGGGAGCTCTCGCGCCGGGTCCGTTCGTACACCGGCCCGCTCGCGGTCGACGTCGGCGCACCCGCCCCGACGGCGGCGCGATCCCCCGCGGAGTCGAAACCGAACATTCCGGGGCCGTGAGGCCTAGTACTGAGGGACCGACGGGTCGACCTTCTGGGCCCACGCGTTGAGGCCGCCGCTCAGGCTCCGCACGTTCGAGAAACCCAGGTCGAGCAGGAGGCGCGTCGCGTCCGCGGAACGGCTCCCGGCGCGGCAGTAGAGGACGAGCTTCGATGCCCGGGTCAATTCGTCCACCCGGTCGGCGATCTCGCCCTTCGGGATGAGGTGGGCCCCCGGCAGATGGGCGATCGCCCACTCCTCGGGCTCCCGAACATCCACGAGGAACGGCGGGTCCGCGGAATCCAGCTCGGCCCGCAGTTCCTCGGGCGTCACGTGCGGCACCTCGTCGGCCGCGGGCGCCGACCCTGCCGCGGGCACGCCGCAGAACGCCGGGTAGTCGATGAGGCCCTTCTGGGTCGCCTCCGGGGAGCAGAGCGCGCAGTGCGGGTTCTTCCGGACTTTCAGCTCGCGGAACCGCATCGCGAGCGCGTCGAACAGAAGGAGCCGGCCAAAGAGCGGTTCACCCTGCCCGATGAGGAGCTTCACCGTCTCGGTCGCCTGCAGGACACCGATGAGCCCGGGGAGGACCCCGAGAACCCCCGCCTCCGCGCACGACGGGACGAGGTCGGGGGGCGGGGGCTCGGGGTAGAGGCAGCGGTAGCACGGACCGCGGCGCGCGTCGAAGACGCTCACCTGGCCCTCGAACCGGTAGATCGAGCCGTAGACGTTCGGCTTTCCGAGGAGGACGGTCGCGTCGTTGACGAGGTAGCGCGTCGGAAAGTTGTCGGTCCCGTCGACGACCACGTCGTAGGGTTCGAGGATGCGCAGCGCGTTCTCCGAAGTGAGACGCTCCTCGTGGGTCACGACCCGCACTCCCGGATTGAGGGCGGCGATGCGGTCCCTCGCCGCGTCGAGCTTCGGACGCCCCACGTCGGACGTCGAGTAGAGAACCTGCCGCTGGAGGTTCGACAGGTCCACCGCGTCGTAGTCGACCAGCCCGAGCTCCCCGACACCGGCCGCGGCGAGGTAGAGGGCCGCAGGTGCTCCGAGCCCTCCGGTCCCGACAAGGAGCACCCTCGCATCCCGCAGCTTGCGCTGCCCGGCGAGCCCGACCTCGGGGAGAAGGAGGTGGCGGCTGTAGCGGCGAAGGTCGTCGCGGGAGAGCGGCGCTGCTTCGAAGCCGGCGGGGCCGATCGTCGCGGCCTTCGACGAGCGACGGCGCTTAGGCGCCGGAGCGCCCCCCGCGACCGCAGGGACGATCGACACAACGTCCCCCTCCTTCACGGGTGTCGCCTCCCGTTCGAGGTAGCGGATGTCCTCGTCGTTCAGGTAGACCGTGACGAAGGAGCGGAGCCGGCCTTCCGGGGTGAAGATGTGGCGCTTCAGGGCGGGATTTGCCTCGGCCAGGGTCTGGATGACGCCCCCCACCGTCGCGCCCTCGAGTGAGAGCTCTGCGGCCCCTCCGGCGAGCGGCCGCAACGGGGTCGGGACCCTTACGGTGGCCTTCGGCATCGTCCTCCCTTTGCTTCGGGGCTCATACGCTCTTGCTTACCTCCGGCCCATCGCAGGGCTTGGCGCGGGAGCGTCCGCCGAAACGAGCGGCACTTCGTGAAATACCGAGGATTCGGGGTCGAGCTCGAACGCCCCGATCGCCGGAACGTCGTCCGACGTCGTCGCCAGGATGAGATAGGAGTACCACGGCCACGCGTGGTCCTGGTCAAACTGGGAGGGGCGGGCCGGATGGTCCGGGTGAGAATGGTAGAAGCCGACCACCGCCCGGGAGGTTCCTTCGATGCTCCGTTCGAGGTCCCTAAGCTCCTCGGGCGAGATGAGGAAGCGTCGGCGCTTCTCCCCCGGGTGGTCGTTCTGGGCGCGTCGCGACTCGACGATGGTCCGGTCCAGCTCCCGAAGCGACTCGCCCGCGGTGCCGATCAGGAATCCGCAGCACTCGTCGGGGTAACTCTCGCGGGCGTGGGACTTCATCCCTTGCAGTAGAGACTCGGAGAGTCGGACTCGTCTCACGGCCTTCCGCCCCCTTCGGGCCCGTGGCCGCCGTCCGGAAGTATCGTGACGATGCGTGCGCCGGGCGCTTTCCGGCCGACTTCGACGGCCGCCCAGACCGCCGCCCCCGCCGACGACCCGACGTGGAGTCCTTCGTCTCGGATGAGCCGAAGCTGCATCGCGAGCGCGTCCTCCGTCTCCACCCGGATCGTCTCCTGGACGATCCCGGCGTCGTAGGTCGACGGCCGCAGCGCGGTCGGCATATGCTTCAGCCCCTCGATACCGTGGATCGGGCCCGGCGGTTCGACCCCCACGACCCGGATCCCGGGGTTCCGCTCCTTCAGGAACCGGCCGGCCCCCGAGATCGTGCCCCCGGTGCCGACCCCGGCGACGAAATGGGTCACCTGTCCGGAAGACTGTGCCCAGATCTCGGGTCCGGTGCCCGCGTAATGGGCACGGGGGTTGGACGGGTTGTTGTACTGGTCGGGGTAGTAGTAATGCGCCGGCGCGGCGGCGGCCCGTCGGCGGGCCTCCCGCTGGGCGCCGTCGGTCCCTTCGGTCGGGTCCGTGAGGACGACCGTGGCGCCGAACGCGCGCACCCGCGCGAGCCGAGTCGGATGGGCGTTCGCGGGCAGAACGATCTCGACCGGGAAACCGAGACGGGCCCCGAGCATCGCGTAGGAGACGGCGGTGTTGCCGCTCGATGCATCGAGCAGCGTTCGGCCGTCCCCCAGCCGGCCATCATCGAGAGCGTCCAGGACGATGCCCCGCGCGGCCCGGTCCTTCACCGAACCGGTCGGGTTCAGCTGTTCCGCCTTGGCCAAGATCTCGCATGCGACGCCGAGCGAATCGGTAACCCGACGCAACGGGACGAGCGGTGTGTTCCCGATGGCGCGAACGAGCGGGTCGTCGTGGGCCGGAGTTCGAGCGGGCCTTTGTGATCGGGCCCGCTCCGAACCTACCGGAGCTGGATGAGGTGAGTACACCGCATCCCTCCGTGACCGATCGAATCCAGTAGGTCGACGCCGGCCTGCCCGAGGAGGGCCTCGGTGAGGTGCTTATCGAACACCTCGCAGAGGAGGAACGGATGCGTGAGAGCGCTGTGCCGGAAGACGCAGTTCGTGCGGACGATCCGGATCGAGCCGTCCGGCGCGCGGTCGGCCGAGCATCGGAAGCCGAGACGGTTCAACGAGCGCACGACGTTCTCGGCGCGCTGTTCGGGGGTTCCCGAGCGTGGGACCTCCTTCGCCACCTCCCGTGCCATGCGCTGCGCGGCGTCCGCGAACAGGGCGCTCACGTACCCCTCGCCCTCCCGCGTGAGAAGCTCGTCCACCACGGTATCGAGGATGAGGTCGTACTTCTTCGGGAACAGCTCCTGGGCGGCATCGGTGAGGGCGTATCGCTTCCGCGGCCTTCCGACACCCTCCCGCCGGAACGTCGGTACGACCAGCCCTCGCTCTTCCATGCGGCCCAAGTGGCCGCGCGCGGCGCTCTCCTGGATGCCCAGCTTGAGCGCGAGGTCGTGCGCGGTGCGCGGAGCGACCGCGAGCTCCTCGAGGATGCGGCCCCGCGTCCCCTGGAGCTGCTCCGCCTCGTCCATGAGTGCCACGAACCTCCCCAAGAGCTCCTAGGATTTACACACCGCGCCATGCTTAAATAACGGTATCGGCTCGTACGAGTTCGATGCCAACCGATATTCTGGCGGGTCCCCGCACCCTCGTGGTCGACGACCTCCACGCCGAGGTCGCGGGAAAGGAGATCCTGAAGGGAGTGAGCCTCACTCTGAAGACCGGCGAGCTCACGGCCCTGATGGGTCCGAACGGTTCCGGGAAGAGCACCCTCGCCTACGCGCTGATGGGGCACCCGAAGTACAAGGTGACGAAGGGGTCGGCCACGCTCGATGGGAAGGACCTCCTCAAGCTCTCGGTCGACCAGAGGGCTCGGGCGGGGCTGTTCCTTGGGTTCCAGTATCCGCAGGAGGTCTCCGGCCTCTCCCTGTCGAAGTTCCTTTGGACCGGATACATGCAAAAGCACACCGCCCAGGACGCCGACACCGCCCAGTTCGACCGGGACCTGAAGACGCACCTCAGCTACCTCGGGATGGACGAATCGCTCCTCAAGCGGTCGCTTAACGAAGGGTTCTCGGGAGGCGAGAAGAAGCGCGTGGAGGTTCTCCAGATGGCGACGTTCCGTCCGGTCTTCTCCATCCTGGACGAGCCCGACTCCGGTCTCGACATCGACGCCGTGAAGGCGGTCGGCGAGACCGTGGCGAAGCTCCACCGCCCGGATGCCGGGATCCTCGTCATCACGCACTATCAGCGAATCCTGAAGTACGTGAAACCCGACCGGGTCCACGTGATGGTGGACGGAGTGATCGCGCTCTCCGGGGGCCGGGACCTGGCGGACAAGCTCGAGGCGGAAGGCTACGACTGGGTTCGCCTTGGGGTCGCCTCAACGCCGGCCTAATTGGGTCCGGCGTCTATCCCGCTCTGCCCATGGACGTCTCCCGGGTCCGACAGGACTTCCCGATCCTCTCTCGTATCGAGAACGGTCGGCCCCTCATCTACCTCGATTCTGCGGCAACCTCGCAGAAGCCGCGGAGCGTGATGGAGGCCGAGGACCGCTATTACGCGGAGACGAACGCGAACGTGCATCGCGGGGTCTACGCGCTCAGCGTCGAAGCGACGGACGCCTACGAGGCCGCCCGCGAGCGCGTCGCCCGATTCCTCCACGCGCCCGATCCCGCGGGGGTCGTCTTCGTACGCGGAACGACGGAGGGGATCAACCTCGTCGCCACGAGCCTCGGTCGAAAGCTCCTTTCCCGGGGCGACCGGGTAGTATCGACCGTGATGGAGCACCACTCGAACATCGTCCCGTGGCACATGCTCCGCGAGTACTCCGGGGTCGAGCTCGAATTTCTCGGGGTCGACGACGACGGTCGTCTCCGCCTCGAGGAGCTCGACCGCCTCCTAGGCCCACGGACGAAGGTCGTGACGCTCACGCACGTTTCGAACGTCCTCGGAACCGTGAACCCCGTCCGCGAGATCGCCGACCGGGCGCACGCCGCCGGCGCCCTGGTCGTGTTGGACGCCGCGCAATCCGCCCCCCACCTTCCGCTCGATGTCCGCGCCCTCGGCGTCGATTTCCTCGCATTCTCGGGGCACAAGGTCCTCGGGCCGATGGGGATCGGCGTCCTCTGGGGACGGACCGACCTGCTCGACTCGATGCCTCCGTGCATGGGAGGCGGCGAGATGATCCGGGACGTGCGCCTCGATAAGATCAGCTACCGCGAAAGTCCGGCACGGTTCGAAGCCGGAACCCCGAACGTCGGGGGAGCGATCGGCCTCGCCGCCGCGCTCGACTATCTCGAAGGGGTCGGCTGGGAGGACCTTCACGACCACGAGGTCCGGCTGCAGCGCAAGGCCCTCACCCTCGCCGCCGACCGTTTCGGCCCGAAGATGAAGGTGTTCGGCCCGAAGGAGGTGGCGGACCGAGAAGCGGTGCTTGCATTCTCCCTCCAGGGCGCTCACC
>Ga0187784_10002065_pt1 | contig 16033 bp, 8 predicted proteins | sample 1015_SJ02_MP15_2_FD_132964 | JGI IMG/M metagenome (GOLD analysis project Ga0187784, IMG submission 132964) | Tropical peat soil microbial communities from peatlands in Department of Meta, Colombia - 1015_SJ02_MP15_20_MG | ecosystem: Environmental > Terrestrial > Soil > Wetlands > Peat | place...
CCCTGGTCCCACCAGGAGTTGCCACCCTGGGTCAGCCCGCCGACGATGCTGCCGGTGAGGGGAATCGTCGGGAACCCCGACTCGGGGTTGGCTTGGGTCGAGAGCGTGGTTCCCCCGACGAGGTAATTGATGATCGAAGCGGACTCCGGCGCGATGTTCCATAGGTTATCGGGGTACAACTCGGGTGAGCCGGTGACGAGATTGAGCGGCAGAAGCCACGCCGTCGTCGGCGTGGCGAACAGGTTGTTGTAGACGAGGTCGTAGTCCTCGCCGATCTCCAGCCCGAGACCGAATTCGAACGGAAGGAGCGCGAGACACTGGCCCGACGCGGGACAACCAAGGGGCGGGTCGATCTGGATGAACTGATTTCCCCAGACGGTATTGTAGTCGGGCTCGGAAAAGATGGTGTACATCAACAGCCCTTGGCTCGCCGTGAAGAACGAGTTGCCGGCGACCAAGTTGTCCTCTGAGTTGTAAAAGACGACATTGAACGAATTGAAGTACAACGGAGAGTACGCCTCGGCGCCGAACCATCCGCTGATGTTCACCGCATCTACGAGGGCGACGTTGCTGACGCCCCAGAACCAGTACTGGAGGTCGTTCGTCTGGGGAAGTTCGTCGCCCCAGGACTGAGAATCGTTCGTGTAGGCAGAGAAGCTCGGAGGCTCGTACAGTTCCACCGAGGAGTCCGTATCTTGAAGGAAGACTCCCGGAAAGACCGGGAACCCGTAGTCATTGTACAACCCGAAGCTCGACGATAGCGGGGCGGGCTGTTGATTGATCAGCACGAACGGATCGGAGGGGGTGCCTTGCCCGGACTGAGAGAGCGCAACCACCTCCGGGGTGTCGAACGCCCAGAGCGGCGTGTAAACTCCCGCCGAGAAGTCGGCGGGCAGATCGATGTCGAGGTAACCCTCTTCGCCGATGTTGAACCACAGTTGGTCCCCGCTGCCTCCAATCATCGGGTTGGTGTTCACCGTCGCGGGGTCGATCCAGGGTGCGTAGGATTCGACTTCGTTCGCCTGGTCCTCCCAAGTGTAGAGCGCCAGCTGGTTGAGAATGTGCTCGACCAGATTGTAGGCGAGCACCCGCTGGGAGCCCAGAGGCTGGAAGTCCGTCCACGTTCCGTAGCTCACCGCGACCTGGTAGGCGACCCCCTGGCAGTCGCTCGGGATCGGTCCAAGATTCGCCCAGTAGGTGAGGCTCGACCAGTCCGTGGTGCTGAACGTGCTGTGACCGCACAAGGGGCTGTTGTACTGCGACTGGGCCAGCTGCTCCGAGACGGAGTCGTCGCCGGTGTAGAAGCCGCTATTCGGCAGCGCGAGCGGCTGGAAATAGTCCGTCGGGTCCGCATAATCGGGAGCCCATCCGGCGGAATAGTCGGGAAGGTAGCCCTGAGCCGCGTAGCCGTAGAGGGTCCCGGTACTGAGATCGAAGGTGTACGGCTCAAGAGCCCCCCCGGTAAGGCTATCGATCTCACTGATGTAGAGTGCGAACGCGCTGTCCTGCGTGGGATCGCCTAGCTGGCCCACAATCGGGAACTGGCATGGGGCCGACGCGGAGCAAGTCGCGAGCTCCGGGTCGTAGTACGGGGTGGAAGGATTGTTTGCCTGCGCCCACCACCACGCCGCCCCACCCACATCGTTGGAATTCAGGTCGGGGTCCGTGCTGGGGAAGCTCACGTTGCTGGGATAGAAGTCCCCCATGAACTGGGGGATCGGGCCCCCGTAGTTGAACCCGTAGCTGACTCCGTCGATACTGTTCAGGGTGGCGTTAACCGTGGCATACGGCCAGGCGTGCGTCAGGAAGTTGCGCAGGGAGTCGCTCGAGAAGAAGTCGCTCGGAACGTTGAGCACGCCCGTCTGGTTGATCGATTTCTCACCCGCAACATTGAAGTTGAGGTTGAAAGGGAGGAAGAATTCCTCGAAGCTCGGGGTGTCGACGAACCCGAGCTTTCCCCCCGACTGCAGCAGGAGCAGGGTGGAGGTGTCGCTCGGTGAGATCGTCGCGAAGTCCGCCTCGCCTGCCTCGTACTCTTCAATGCCGGTGAGGTCATTCGACTCCCAGTTGACGTCAACGGTCGGCAGGTAGGTCCGGGGATCCGGGTAGCACGATGCAACCCCCGCGCAGTTCGGTTGAGCGTAGGCGGGATTGGCCTGCAGGGTGTAGCTGCTGCTCGACGAGACCAAGGCCAGATAGTACGGTCCCGAGCCCACCATTGCATACCGTAGGTTGGGGACGATGGCCGGAGAATTATCGGCCTGAAGCTGGTAGCTGTCCCACCCCGTCGGACCGATCGCTTTGACGCCGTTCTGGAAATCCGGGCTGCTGGTGGTCGTAGCATCTCCCGGTAGGAGGCATGGACCGTCGCCCTCGGCGGCGGACGTCCCCGGGAACCCTGGAAGGTCGGCACCCTCGTACGAGGCCCAGCCACACGACTGAATGCCGGCGCCCAACGGCTGAGCGACCAGCTGAAGGAAGAACGGCCAGTCGGTGCCGCCGCCATCCGCCACGAATGTGATGCAGCCGTTCGCGGCCATCGCCGAGGCGGGACAGTACGTGGAGTCGTTCACCAGCATCGACCCGAGGATGCTGGAGGGCGTGTTGTTGTACGGGGCATGGATGCCACCGTCCCAGCTCGGATTGCCGGGGAGAAGGAGGGCCTGAGACTGGATCCACCCGGGATTGACTTCGGGCTGCGGCAGGTTCGCGTAGCTCATTGTCCGAGCGAAGGAGAACATCACGTCGGACGGATACACCGGCCAGCTCGCGCCGGTGCTTGGGTCGTAAAAGCGGGCGTTCTTGTCGATGGGGAACGTCCAGTACTCGGGGAGGCCGGTCGAAGGATTGTTGACGACCAAGCTCTGACCGTAGAGGTTCTCACAGGAAACCGAGGACGGGGAGAATGCGCCCGCTCCCGGAACGCAGGTGGAGAGCAGGGGGAGCAACTGGGAGGAGCTGCTGCCCGCATAGGTCACGAGGGTTTCGTAGACGTTGGCCACCGGCTCGGCGCAGACGGTTGCGTAGCACACGGACGGATCGAGGCTCTCCGAGCTGATTCCGCCCGCCGCGACCTCGTAGATATCGAGCGTATTGGAGTGGGGACTCGACGGGCCCGAGGGGCCGAGGTAGAAGTTAGAGACCGAGGGGGAGTAGCCGGAGAGCTCGGAGCGGATGCTCCAACTCCCGGGCATCAGGTAGAACGTGTTCGTGTCCAGGTTCGGGGCGTACGCGTATTGGGAGACGATCGGGGTCGAGAAGGAATTCGTGCCGTAGTAGAGGAAGAAGTTGAACGCGTTGGCCGGGGTTTCACTGAGGGTAAGGGAGGAAGTTCCCTCCGGCGCCCCGGTACCCCAGAGACCGCTCAAGATCGACGGCCCCGTGCTCATCGTTCCATAATCAGTAAGGCCGGCGGGCCCCCCAGGGGCGTCGCTCCAAGCGACGTTCGCGCCGATGGACGATTCGCCTGTGTCGCCGCCGTAGCTGTACGCAGCGGGAACCGGGACGAAGCTGCTGCTGCTTGCGTCGTAAAAGGCCAACCCCAGCTCGGCGTCGGCGGTGCCAAGGTCCACGTTGCTTCCACCCCCGGGCCCACAGATCACGAGCTCGAAGTCGTCGGTCAGGTCGAGGGGGTTGAGCACGGTGCCGCTTGCGGTGTAGGGAGCGGGTTCCCCGTACGGCACAGTGCCGTAGGGAAGCATTCCCGAGGAGTCGAAGATCACGTTGTCGAACGCGGGATAGCTGAAACTCAATGAACTGCTAGTAAGCGAGGCGCCGAAGAGCAACTGATTCAGTCCCGCAGTCCCGCCGATGTCGAGGACGGTAGATTGCATCTCGAGCGTCAGGTCAAACGGTTCCGTTACGCCCTGGACGGTGCGCTCAGAGTAGTAGAACCCGAGAGCGCCATAGTCGCTGGAGTCATCGCTGGTAAAGGATCCGCTGGTGTTGTAGAGGGCGTTGGAGGAGATGGGTAAGCCCGAGAAGTTCCAAATGTTCGTGACCAGCAACAGAGTGTCGGTTGACGGAAAGTAAGTGGCGATGTCCTGAGTCCAGAAGGTGTAGCTCGGATTTCCGAGAAGGGTCACGCCGGTGAGGACGGCGTTCAATTGGATGCTAAAACTGTCGGGCGCGGCTTGGAACAGGTCCGCACCCCGGACATCGTTCACGTCTACAGAACCCTGAATAGCGGTCGTCGTGAGGGTAGTGGCGGTCGGGGGCTCCGTGCCGGTCCCGCTGAGCCCGTAATAGGCCACTCCCATCGGAGCAGGGTTAGCCGTGTAAAGTGGGGCGACCGTGCCCGTTTCTTCAACGGCGGCCACTTGTGCGGGGGTCGCGGACGGGCGCGGAATGTAAACGACGTCCGGGTTTACGCCGGCCGCACGCGCGGCAGCCAGGGCTTGGGCCGCCATCGACGCCGCGACATTGGGCGGTCCCTCGGGCTCCGCAGGTCCGGTGGGGGTCGGGGACGATGGCGCAGCTGTCGAAGAGGGAACCGAGCCCGCCTCAGCAACCCCAGGTCCGGGGTGCCCCGCTGGGGTCTCCGTGGTAGGGCTTCCAAGGACCGTGCTTCCGAGACCCGTCCAGCCGAGCACCGCAAGGACGAGGATGGCAACTACGATCCACGGCTTTGGCGGTTGTATCACCGCAGTCACCCAGGGAGCGGCGTGATGTGTGTTATACGTTATCTAAGTTTGCGCGGGACCCTTTCCGCGCTACCGTGTGTGTAAGCTGAGTCGAGGGGAATCGCAGCCTACTGGCCGCTGCTCTTATCCGAACTGGAGGGGGCAGGTGGTTGGGATTCGCGATCGGTTGCAGAGGAAAAATCCGTAAAAAATGAATCGGGAGCCTGGCGATTTCACCTCGAGGGATATCGTTTGTTCTATCCCGTCGAGGGTTCCGTGATCAGGGTGGTCTTGATTTGGAGGGATCGCCCGAGCGCACACTCTGATTCGACTCGACGAGAGGTCCGATGAAGGATGATGGGACCCGCCGATGGCAGGACCTCGAATCCAATCGTGATGTATCCGCTCTATCTTGTAACAACCGGCGAATCCGCTCGGGGCCATCCGCCAGACGAGTTGCCGTTCGACACCTGACTCACCCTGTGCGCCTGGTTCCGCTGATCTCGATGCCCACGACTTTGGATGCGCGGAGCGCCATTCTATCCCTACGCGCTCACCCCGGGCCGAAGCGAGAGAGGGTCGGACCGCGGTCCGGGACAACCGCTCGCAAACGCGGATGATGCAGGAGTTATATCACGCGGAACCGTGCAACGGCGAGGTGTGTATGGCGGCCGCATCCACCATGAAACTGCCGACCTGGTACCGGGCCTTTGCCGTGACTGTGGGCCTTCTGTCGATCGTGCTCGCGCTGGTTGTCCTCGTCGAGCCGCTCCTGGCCCTGTGGTTGCTGATCTTCTTCCTGGCGTTCGCGCTACTGCTGATGGGAATCGACCGCCTGGTCGCCGGGGTGACCGGCCACCCGTTCCGTCAGATGATGGCGATCCTCCCGCCCGTTATGAGTGCCGCGGAGCAGCCAAGGCCGTCGGCCTCCCCTCCTGGCCAAGCGCCTCCGCCGAAGTGAGGACGGACAAACCCGAAACGCCGGCCCCAGCGCCTCAACTTCATGTAGCGAAACCCTCCTGGGCCTCGCCGAAGGGGGCTATAGGGATCACGACGGCGAATCCTCCGTTCGACGGTGTTCTTCTCGACCTCTTCGGAACCCTCGTACCCGCCGGCCCGAGAGTGGACCGGGCAGAGCACCTATACCGGATGGCCGAGATCCTGCACGTGGACCCGGAAGCTTTCGAACGAGATTGGTCCGGAAGCTTCCGGGAGAGGGTGAGCGGCGGACTCGGCTCGCTCGGGGAGACCATTCGGCGAATCGCAGAACGTCAGGACGTATCTCCTTCGGCCGGTGAAATTCAACAGACAATCGAAACGCGGCTTACTTTCACCCGGTCCCAGCTGGATGCCTGCGGGCCCGTCCTGCCGGCGTTGGACGCTTTGGGTGACGCCGGTGTCCGCCTGGCGGTAGTGAGCGACGCCTCGGAGGAAGCACCGCTGCTCTGGTCTTCGTGCGCTCTGGGCTCGAGAATCGCCGTGACCGTCTTTTCGTGTCGGGAAGGCTTTTGTAAGCCGGACCCGAGGATGTACTTCCGCGCTCTTGCTCAGCTCGACCTTCCCGCCGAGCAGTGCGCCTACGTCGGCGACGGAGGCAGCCACGAACTCACCGGAGCCGAGGCGGTGGGGCTGGAGGCATTTCTCTTTCGATTTCCCGAGGATCATTCCGGTCCCGACCCGAGGTACAACCCGGACACGAACTGGAAGGGAGTGACGCTCCAAAGCCTCGGAGAACTCCTAATGGTGAGTCGCCGCCCCCACCGGGGCCGCCTTTGCGCGAACGGTCCCGGGCGCTAAACGAGCTGGTCCCCGACACCGTGGCCGAGGATTGGCGCGAGGTAGGGTCGTTGCTCGGCCGCGGAACGCATGCGTCGTGGCACGCTCTCTCGCACGGGGGAGTGGACCCACCGTGCGGTAGGCCCCGGTCGACCCCGTTGACGAGGACAGTGGTTCTCCTCCTTCTCGCCCCCCGATTCGTATCGGGCGGCTCCCCAAGACATCCGAGATTTCGAAGAAAAGGGAAGGAAAGGGTTGCGCAGGTCGGTCCGCGACCCGCCCAAGCTGGATCTTCTATCCACTATTGTGGCCGGCCGGGTTCCTCGGTTTGGGAGGAACCGTTGGTTCCACCGGTGGTCCGTGCGACCTGGGAGTTGGCGGCTCCAGCCGGCACGAGGACCTGTTGTACGGCTTGAGTTCCCGCGGCCCGGCGACGGCTCGTGGAGGTCCACGCCAGCGCGGCCACGACCGCGACGATCCCGACGACGACGGATCCCACAACCACCGCGACGAACTCCTCGCTCGATGCGAGCATCGAGGAGCTGTGGGACGGCGCTGGTGAAGTTCCGAGCGTCGGGCTCGCCGCGAGGGACCGGTCGATCGCCTTCGCCTGGCTCACCGGCATCGGCTCCCCGTACACCGTCGTCGCCGGCGAGCTGAGAGCGTCCGAAGCGACCAAGGTGTTCGGACCGACGAACCCATTCATCCCGGTGTTGACGGCCGCGAACGACTGGTCCGCCGCGGTCACGGCGAAGCCGCCCGGTCCGGGGCTCAGGTAGAGACTCTCCGAGGAGATTCTCGCCGAACCGAATCCGTAGGGGTCGTATCCGTGGACCGCCGTGCCGAAGAAGTCGAAGTTACGCGGCAGCAGGATGAACCCGTCGTAGCAGTTGAACGGTCCCTGGAGGATCAGGACCACACCGACCCGGGGCTTGCGGTCCGAGAACGCATGGCGAGCCTCGAACTTGTAGCCCGTCAGGTTGACCGGCCAGGTGCCGCTGAGCGATCCGGTTTTCGAGCCCGAACCGCTCAATCCGTTGAGCTCCATGTAGGCGTAGGAGACGTTCCAGCTCGCGGCCGCCGTCGCGGTCGACGAAGAGTTCCACATCTCGATGCCGCTCAGGTTCAACGGGATCAAGCCGAGCGATGGGCTGAACGAGATCGAGGCCTCGGCGATTCCGGTCACGTTGAGAAAGCCGGTGCGGGTAGCCGTCTTGTTGGCGATGCTGATCGCCTGGTGAATGGTGCTGCACGCCGCGACCGAGGCGTTCAGGAGACCGAGCGCCGCGACCGGCGAACCGTTCACGTAGACAGTGGAGTGGTTCGTGACGTTCGCGAACGCCGCATCATCCTCGAAGGCATGGTAGAGATAGTTCGCGGTAACGTTCGGGCTCGTGAGGTTCGCCCAGACGGTCATCCCGAGGGTTCGCTGCTCCTCGAGCAGGGTGACTCCGGTGGTCGAATTGGTGATCACCGTGAAGACGACGGTCCAGCCGAAGGTGCTGTTGTAGGAGAACGTGAAGTGATGGTAGCTGACACTCCAGTTGGACCATCCTTCGCCGCCGTAGGACCACTGGGTGTCGGAGGGTCCGGACGAGTGGCCTCCCGATGAGCTGGTCGACGCGGCGCAACCCGCGGGAGCCGACGTGACGGCTGCGCTCGAGGCGGTGGCCGGGCTTGCGGCACCCGAGATCGCGGGAACGATGGCGATGGCGAGTAGAAGGACCATCCCGATGGCGGCCCAGGTGCTCTTTCTGCCGACTTTTGTCATATCCACCCTCTGACGGAACGCCTTCCGCAGCGGCGTCGAGCCGGAACCCTCACTTAAGGGAGGGGCTCGCGGCAACCGCCATTCGTTGGACGGCGTGCTACACCGTAGCACACCATACTCAGGGAGGGCGGAAACCCCGTTATGGACCCACCGCGGAATCCGCCTCTACCTTCGATATGGTTGGTCGTCGGCGTCGCCGGAAGAGCATCACTCCGGTCAGGACGAGGACCACCCCTATCCCCCCGAGGATAATCGCAACCGTTCCGTACGGGAAGCTTCCGGACGAGTGGGTCGAGGCCGTGGGGGGAGGTGTGGGCGTGTATTGGTACGCCCCGATGTCCCACGGACCCGTCTCGGGCCGAGCGTTCCCGCCGGCGTCGACCGCGGGGACCTGTCCCGCGAGATTCTCGCCGGCACCGATCGCCGGAGAATTCGCTTCAAGGTGGAGGTCGACGGTGAGGTTCGTGTCGTTCCCCCAGTCGGTCACGAAGTCCCCCGCCGTGGGCAGAGCGGTGAGCGCCGGCGAGAACTCGACCCAGGGTTGGGGCGAACCGCGGCCCACGGCGGTCACGGTGCGCATCACGCCGTCGAAATCGTACTCGACATGGTCGCCGACGCGGATCGTCGCGTTCACGTGCGGGTTCACCGCCGGGTCCTCGACCTGGAGCGTCACGTTTCTCAACCCGCCGCCGATCACGTACCGCTCGAAGTCGGGATAGTTGGCAAAGCGCGGGTTCTCGTCGATCCGGCTCTGCTGGTCGTGCGGGAAAGCGTAGTTCGATGCGACCCACTGGGCCAGCGTGTACTCGGTCCCGTTGTAACCGATGTCGCCCGCGTAGGCGTAGTCGCTTCCGAGCAGGTTATCGTCGCTGCCGAGCGGGTTCAGGCCGACCGGGTCGAACGAGAAGACGGCGCCCCAGCCGGACGGTATCCATACGATGTTGTTCCGCAGGCTGATGTTGGTCACTTCTCCCTGGAACAGAATCGCCGGGCTCTCGTCGAGCGGCGCGATGACAAAGTCGTTGTTGAAGACGCGGACGTCGTTGAGAATCGAACCGGGGTCGGCCGAAATCCGGATCATCCACGAGCCGCTCGCCGCGAAAATGTTGTCGAAGATCGTCACGTTCACGTAGTCGGCGTCCTCGCAGTAGACGAGGGCCGTCGATTCGGGAATGTAGCCGTAGTAATCGTTCCCCTCGACCAAAAGATTTCGGATGGTCGCGTAGCTGTTCGACCCGGCGAACAGGTAGACTCCATCGCCGTGCCAACCCGACCAGTAGCCGTTCCGGACGTACGGATAGAAGTCGTGAAGCCGGTTGAAGGCGATCGTCACGTCCACGAGCTGGGCGGCCGGAATTTCGCCGCTGCCCCCCGCGATTCCCCACGAAACACTCGAGATGTCGTTTCCCTCGACGAGGGAATTATTGTCCTGGCTGAGGTCGATGCCCGTGCCGGCGTCGGAGAGCGTGTTGTTGAGGAGCGAGACATGCGCATGTGTCGCGACGGCGATGTCGGCGCTCTGCTTGCCGTACATCGGCCCCTCGGTCATGTTGAAGATCGAGTACCCGTACGCCTCTGCTTGCCCGACGGGATCACTGTAGGCCGTGTTCCAGCCGGGCATCGTGAGGTTGAGGTCCTGATAGACCTGGAGCGTGTTGTTGCTCGCCCAGTATGGCCCGAGGTACGCGGAGGCGATGGTGTAGTCGTCGGCCCCCCATCCGACGTAGATCTTGAATCGCGCGAGGGATCCGGACGTACCGGCGTACCTTGCCAGACTGACGTTCGAGTCCGTGAACGTCAGGTTGGTGACGTGGACCGAGGTCCAGGCATTCAACGAGCCCATCACCTCGCTATTGTTGTTGACCGCCAGGGCGATCGGCTGAACGTCGTGGATAAAGCAGTTTTCTACGGTGACGTTCGACCCGACCCCTCCGATCGCGACGCCCTGGGGCCCGTTGTTCCAACCTCCGCCCGTGTCGTTCCAGATGTACCTCTGGTCGCGGATCTCGAAGCCTTCGATGACCACGTACGAGACGCCGACGTCCTCGAATCCGTTCCATTGCTCGCCCCCGAGGAAACCGTACTGGTACGCGAGCGGCCCCCGCGCCGTGCCTTGACCGTCGACGATCGCGCGACCGGTGCCGAACGAACCCGCCGTGTTCCCGTCGTACGTGATCGGTCGACCGGGCTCGCCGCTCCACGGAACGACGATGGTCCCGTTGTAGACCACTCCTCCCCGGAACACGACCGTGTCGCCCGCAGCGAGGGTAATGTTGGCCGGAACTCCGGTGGCCGAGGGGTCGCCCGGAACGTGTCTCCACGCGGTGCCCGGCGAGGTCCCGGCGTTACGGTCGCTTCCCGAGTCGTAGTCGACGTAGTAGGTCATTCCCTCGAGGCTGGGAGAAATGCCGACGGTGCTCCCTTCGCCCGCCACCACCGACACGGGAGTCCCCTCCTGGGGCGCCATGGGTTGCGGGCCCGCCGCTCGCGGAGAACCGCTCGTGAAGTACGAGGGACCCCCCGGCACGACCACGATGAGCGCCAGTGCGACGGCCCCGAGGATCGCCCAACGGGACTGTCGGAACTTCTCCCGCCACTGGTTCATCGTCGCTCGATCGAGGGAGGCACGGCGCGGTGCCTTCCGGGCGGTTACCGGTACCCAGACCCGGTTCCCGCGACTCCGGAGGTCGTCTCGCGTCGACTCCGTCGACGTCGCCTTCTACTTGGCCGGTTCCCCTCCTTATCTCTTGTGCCCGGCGAATTCCGCAATCCCGGTGCCGGGCGGAAAGTGTTAGATTGCGGCGATTCGGTACGATGGCCAGCAAAACCGCGGAGGAACGCGAACCGCTCTATCGTGCCGGGCAAGCGAGCCGCGGGAATGTCGATGCCAGACCTCGGTCGGAAAGAGACGGAGCCGCAGCGGGCGGGCTCTCGCGCGGACCGCCTCGCCGCGGGAAAGGCGCTTCGGAAACGGGTCCCGCGTTCGAGTCACGCCAGTTGGCGGCCTCACCGAGACCGTCCGGACGTGGTCGGCCAAATCGAGGAGGCCTGCCGGGGTCGGCTGCCGGAACTTTTGCCGATTCGGTACGGCCGGATGGCCGACTCGCCCTTTGGATTCCTACGCGGTGCGGCGTCCGTGATGGCTCGGGACCTCGCGACGACGCCGGCCACCGGCCTTCGGGTGCAGCTCTGCGGGGATGCCCACCTGTCGAACTTCGGGGTGTTCGGAACCCCGGAGCGACAACAGACGTTCGACCTCAACGACTTTGACGAGACCCTGCCCGGGCCCTGGGAGTGGGACGTGAAACGGCTCGCCACCAGCGTGGTGGTCGCGGGCCGGGTGAATCGGTACGGCCGGTCCGACATCCGACGTGCGACACGGTCCGCCCTGCGCTCCTACCGGCAGATGATGCTCACCTTCTCTTCGATGCGGTACCTCGACATCTGGTATGCCCACCTCGACCTTCGCAGCCCTCCTCTTCCCGAGGACCGAGTGCTTCGCACCCTGATGTCCCGCGCCGCCACTCGGTCCCGGCGACGCACCGGTCTCCACGCCTTCCCCCGGCTCACCGAGTCCGTTCGGGGGGAACCGCGCGTCCGAGACAATCCCCCGCTCATCGTGCATTCCCGGGACGCGAGCGCCGAACGGATGTCACGGTCGTTCTTCGAACGCTACCTCGAGACCCTGCCGGATGAGCGCCGCATGCTGCTCGACCGCTACCACGTCGCCGACGTCGCCCAGAAGGTGGTCGGGGTCGGCAGCGTGGGCCTCGTCTGCTCGGTCGTGTTGCTGCTGGCGGATAGCGACCTCGAAGACCCGCTGTTCCTTCAGACGAAGCAGGCGACCGCCTCGGCCCTCGAGCCGTTCCTCGGCCCGAGTCCGTACCCGAATCACGCCGAGCGCGTGGTGACCGGGCAGCATCTGATCCAGGAGGCGAGCGACGTCTTTCTGGGATGGAGCCGGCTCGAAGACCGGGATTTCTACGTGCGTCAATTGCGCGACATGAAGTACGCGTACGAGATCTCGACGCTCGGGCCCCGCGAGTTCGCCGGACAGGCCGAACTTTGCGGGGCAGCTCTCGCGCGTGCCCATGCCCGGACCGGCGACCCCGCCGCGATCGCCGGGTACTTGGGAAGCGGGACCGTGTTCGACCGTGCCGTAGCTTCCTTCGCGGAGGCGTACGCGGACCAGACCGAGCTCGACCACCAGGCGTTTCGGAGGGCCGTCCAGAAAGGACGGCTGTCCGCGACGCTCGACGTCTAGCTTAGCTCGCCGGGGCGGGCCGGGGGGCCCGGGGCCGCGGGCGGGTGTCGACGGTACGCGCGGGCCGGCGGACCGGCACCCTCACCCCGGTCACCTCGAGGTGACGCTCGGCCGGGCCGATGTAGACCTGGCGGGGTCGGGCGATCTTCTGTTCGGGGTCCTGGAGCATCTCGATCCACTGCGCGATCCACCCGGACATCCGAGGGATGGCGAACAGGACGGGAAACATGTCGGTCGGGAAGCCCATCGCCTGGTAGATGATCCCCGAATAGAAGTCGACGTTCGGGTAGAGCCGGCGCGAGATGAAATAGTCGTCCGAGAGCGCGATGTTCTCGAGCGCCAGCGCCACGTCGATGAGCGGGTTCCGCCCCGTCACCGCGAACACCTCTTCCGCGATCTGTTGGATCAAGCGGGCCCTCGGGTCGTAGCTCCGGTAGATGCGGTGACCGAAGCCCATTAGTAGGCGACGGCCCTCCTTCACCTGGCGGATCAACTGGGGCACGCGTTCCTTCGAGCCAACCTCCTGCAGCATGCGGACGACCTGCTCGTTCGCCCCGCCGTGGAGAGGGCCGTAGAGCGCCGCTGCCGCGGCGGCCGCGCAACTGTACGGGTCGGCGTGGGAGCTCCCTACCGCTCGCATCGCGTTGCTGCTGCAGTTCTGCTCGTGGTCGGCGTGCAGTACGAACAGCGTGTCGAGCGCCTTCGCCAGGACCGGGTCCGGTGTGTACTGGGTCGTCCACGAGGGACGGTACATCATCGCGAGGAAGTTCTCGGTGTAGGAGAGGTCGTTGCTGGGGTGAATGTAGGGCATGCCGGTGGAGTGACGATGGGCGAAGGCGGCGACGGTCGGAACCTTCGCGATCAGCCGAAACGCTTGCTGGTAACGGATATGCTCGTCCGAGATGTTCTTCGCGTCCGGGTAGAACGTCGAAAGGGCGGCGAGAGTGCTCACCATCATGGCCATCGGATGGGCGTCGTGGTGGAACCCGTCCATGAATTTCTGGACATTCTCATGGAGCATCGTGTGATGGGTGATGTTGTAGAGCCAGTCCGAGAGCTGGCTCTTCGTGGGCAAGCTCCCGTGGATCAGCAGGTAGGCAACCTCGAGATACGACTTCGAGGCGGCCAGCTCCTCGATCGGATACCCCCGATACCGCAGGATTCCGCGGTCGCCGTCGATGAACGTGATCGCGCTTCGGCACGAGGCGGTGGCCGTGAAGGACGGGTCGTAGCTAAGCAACCCCGGTTCCTCGGGGCTCCCCCGAATCTGATGGAGATCGGTCGCTCGGACGGCCCCGTCCTCGATCGCGATCCGGTAGTTCGACCCGGTCCGCTCGTCCAGGACGTTCAGGAATCCGTTCGAGGGGGGAGGTGCGGGGGGCGCCTTGGGCGTTCGAGGTCTACGTGCGGGCACGGAACTTCGCCTCGACCGGCGGCCAACACGTACGGGTTCTTGAATACGCTCGGGCTCCCACCAGGAGCGCGAAAGGGTTTTCGCCCGGTCCCGGACCCGCACCCGGGCCGCCGGAGATCGGTGCGGCGAGACGACTTCTAATGTCCGCCCGTGGGCGACGAGTGGCGCGTTCGCGCGTTCGACTTCCGACCCTGCGCCGGTCGCGGTGGTCCACCGTCGTCCGAGAGGGATGGAACCGGACCTCGTACCTCTATCGTCCGCGACGGAGCGACACGGACATCTTCGGACATCGATGGGAGGAATACCGAACCTGGCTCCGCCCGCTCGTTCGGAACCTACCCCGCGGATCGACGGTCCTCGACCTCGGGTGCGGCACGGGGGTCCCGGCCGCACGGTCGCTCGCCCATCGGTTTCACGTCACCGGTGTGGACATCTCCGATGTGCAGGTCCGCCGAGCCCGCCGACTGGTGCCCGAAGCCCGGTTCCTGCGCGCCGACCTTGCCGACGTGGATTTCCCGGCGGGCAGCTTCGCGGCGGTGATCGCTCTCTATTCCCTCATCCACGTGCCGCGCGAACGGCACCGGTCCATGTTCCACAAGGTGGCACGCTGGCTGGTGCCCGGCGAGTGGTTCCTCAGCATCGTCGGCGCCTCGCGGTACGAAGGACGGGCCACCGGCTGGCTCGGGTCGGACGCCCCGATGCGGTGGAGCCACCATGACGCCGGAACGTACCGCCGATGGCTTCGAGAGGAAGGGTACCGGATCGTTCGGGAGGGATTCATCCCCGAGGGCGACGGGGGCCACCAATTGTTCCTCGCGCGGACGGGTCGGCGAGGGCGAGCCGGCTTCAGTGGGCGAGCCCCGTTTTCCGGGTCGGGAAGACGAGAACGCGTTCCTCCTCGGCCGAACCGAGCTCGTCGACCTCGTGAAGCACGCGGACGGCCTCCTTCCCGGTCGGCGTCAGGTGATACGCCTCGGAAGAGTGCGAGATGAGCCCTTCTTCCTGAAGGGTTCGTAAGTGGAAGGAGAGCTTCGGCGAGTCGTCGATCCCCGCCGCCCGCATCACCTCGGTGAACGACGTCGGTCCTTCCGACAGGCGACGGAGGATATGACGTCGCAGCGGGTTCGCGAGCGCCCCGAGCGTCCCTTGCACCCGCACCGCGGAGATGGCGGCGCGGACCTGCAGCACCGCGGCATCGGGGAGGACGTCGGGGTCGAATCCGACCGCGATCGATCCCCGTCCTTCCGTATGCTGGACAATGTCGCTCAGTACCTGCGCTACGTCCTCGGTCCGGTGGGTCGCGAACAATCGCTCGACCCCGGCGATGACGACCGCGGGACGAGGATGTTCCTCGACAAACCTAAGGACCGTCTCGTGAAGGCCCGCCGGCGAGTCAACGACGGGAAGGTCGACCACGGTGACGCCCGGCATCGCCTTGCGTGGGACCGCCCCCAGGAGCAGAACTTCGTGACCGGCTTTCGCCCACCGGTCGGCGAGACGGACCGGGTCCTTCTCTCCGCCGGCGGGGGCGGCGAACGCGCGCTGGTCCTGGATGAGCGCGAGGATCCGCTGCACCGCCTCCGACCGGAACGGCTTGCGGACGTAATCGATCGCGCCGAGCTTCATCGCCTCGACCGCAGCCTCCACGGTCCCGAACCCGGTGATCATGACCACGTAAACGCGCGGCCAGCGCTCCCGCACTTGGCGCAACAGCTCGATGCCGCTCATCCGTGGCATCCGCACGTCGGAAAAGATCACGTCGAACTCGGCGTTCTCGAGCGCCTCGACCGCCCGAGCGCCGGACGACACCGCCTCCACCTGGTGACCCCAGTCGGAGAGGAGCGTCGAAAGCTCCTCCCGGAAGACCGCGTCGTCGTCGACCACGAGCAGTCGCATGCCCACGGAATTCTCACGCTCCGAAATAACCCTGCCCTAGGGCCCCAGGGAACGCAGGGGACGAAGATCGTCGCGTTCCGACGGGCGGGGGCACCGTCACTCCGAGTCTCGGGGAAGGGCCCGCGGCAGGTTCACGGTGAACTTGGCCCCCCGACCGACCTCGGACTCGACCTCGATGGAACCTCCGTGCGCCTCGACGATCCCGAGACAGATCGCAAGGCCGAGGCCGGTGCCTTTGCCTTCGGTCTTCGTGGTGAAGAACGGCTCGAAGAGGTGAGGGCGCACGTCGG
>Ga0187784_10002066_pt1 | contig 16033 bp, 23 predicted proteins | sample 1015_SJ02_MP15_2_FD_132964 | JGI IMG/M metagenome (GOLD analysis project Ga0187784, IMG submission 132964) | Tropical peat soil microbial communities from peatlands in Department of Meta, Colombia - 1015_SJ02_MP15_20_MG | ecosystem: Environmental > Terrestrial > Soil > Wetlands > Peat | place...
TCGAATGCGGCGGTGTTGATCAATGAAATCGGGGAGCCGGTGGGCACGCGCGTGTTCGGGCCGGTGGCCCGGGAGCTGCGTGACAAAAAGTTCATGAAAATCGTGTCGCTAGCACCGGAGGTGATTTAAAGCGATGGCACCGGAGGTGATTTAAAGCGATGGCACCGGAGGTGATTTAAAGATGGCACCGGAGGTGATTTAATCATGGCATTCAAAGTACGGCAGCGCGACATGAACGCGCCGAAGCGCTTCCCGAAGGTCAGGATCAAGAAGGACGATACCGTGAAGGTGATCGCGGGGCGCGATAAGGGCAAAACCGGGCGCGTGCTCGACGTCGATCGCGAGCACGGCCGGGTTCTGGTGGAAGGCGTGAGTCTGGTGAAGCGGCACACGCGGCCAAACCCGCAGCGGCAGATCAAGGGTGGCATCGCGGAGCGGGAAAGCTCGATTTCGATTTCGAACGTGATGATCCTGACTTCGGGCGGCGTGGCAACGCGCATCGGCTACCGGATGGAGCAGACCGGGACCACGACCCGCCGGGTACGCATCGCGAAAAAGAGCGGCGAGATTCTGGACAAGAAGGCGTAAACGTTATGGCGGCAAGGCTGAAAGAGCAATATCTGAAGAAGGTGATTCCGGCGCTGAGCAAGGAATTCGGATACAAGAACGTGATGGCGGTGCCGAAAATCGAAAAGATTTCCCTGAACATCGGGCTGGGCGAGGCGACGCAGAACACCAAACTGATGGATGGCGCGGTGAATGAGCTGACCCAGATCGCGGGTCAGAAGCCAGTGATCACCAAGGCGCGGAAGTCGATTGCCGCGTTCAAGCTTCGCGAGAACATGGCGATCGGCTGCACGGTGACGCTGCGCGGAGACCGCATGTACGAATTTTTCGATCGCCTGGTGAACGTGTCGCTGCCGCGCGTGCGCGATTTCCGGGGCGTATCGAGCAAATCCTTCGACGGCCGCGGCAACTACACGCTGGGCGTGAAAGATCAGTTGATTTTCCCGGAGATCGATTACAACAAAGTCGAGAAACTTAAGGGAATGAATATTTGCATTACGACGACCGCCAAGACCGATGCCGAGGGTCTGGCGCTGCTGAAGCATCTCGGTATGCCGTTCCGAGCATGACAGGAGGCTCTGCCTCTTTTGCGTGCTCTCGAAAGGTAGCAGCTACGGTTTGAAGTTATGTGAGCCGGTTCGGTTAGAGGTTGAAAAGGGAAGAAAAAATGGCCACCACTGCAAAAATCGCCAGGGATGAGAAACTCGCCGCGGCCCGCGCGGCCAAGACGCCGAAGCTGGCTTGCCGGCATCGTAATCGGTGTTTCCGCTGCGGGCGCCCGCGCGGCTACATTCGGAAATTCAAATTGTGCCGGATCTGCTTCCGGAAACTGGCGCTGGCGGGCGAAGTCCCCGGCGTAATCAAAGCTAGCTGGTAGGGGCCTCCGGCCCTTATGCATGCTTTGAAAGTGGAAGACGGTTTGATGGGTTGGTGGGCGGGCGCGGGTGGTGATGGTTTGAAGTAAGTGGGAGCAGGTGCTGGAGGATATGGAATGACGACAACGGATCCGATCGCCGATATGCTGACGCGCATTCGGAATGCGCTCCAAGCGCGCCATCCGAAAGTGGACGTGCCGGCGTCGCGGCTGAAGACGGATATCGCGAAAATTTTGAAGGACGAGGGCTACATCGCCAACTTCAAGCTGACCGAGGAAGGCGCGAAGAAGTCCATCCGCATCTATCTCAAGTACACGCCGGGCAATGTGCCGGTAATCTCGACGATCGAGCGGGTCTCGCGTCCGGGATGCCGCGTGTATGTCGGATCGAAGTCGGTGCCGAGAGTGCTGGGCGGGCTGGGGATCAATATCCTCACCACGCCTCGCGGGGTGATGACCGGTTCCAGTGCGCGCAAGGAAGGCGTCGGCGGCGAAGTGCTGTGCCACGTTTGGTAATGGGGTAAACGGAGCAGGAATATGTCGAGAGTAGGAAAAAAGCCGATTCCGCTGCCGAAGGGCGTGAAGATCACCGCCGGCGAGCGCACGTTGAATGTCGAAGGCCCAAAGGGCAAACAGACGGTTCCGGTTCCGGCGGGGATCACCGTTCGCCAGCGGGATGGCGTCGTCGAGCTCCAGCGTGACGGAGACGACAAGGCCGCGTTGCATGGACTGACGCGAGCGCTGGCGGCGAACGCCGTGCAGGGCGTCTCCACAGGATTCACGCGCGAGCTGGATATTGTCGGGATCGGATACCGCTGCGACCTCAAAGGCCGGATCGCGACGTTCACGCTCGGCTATTCGCATCCGATCGAGTTTTATCTGCCGGACGGGATCGATCTGAAGGTCGACAAGCAGACTCACCTGGTGCTGACCGGAGCCGACCGGCAACTGCTCGGCCAGGTATGCGCCAACATGCGTGCGCTGCGTCCGCCCGACCCGTACAAGAACAAGGGCGTCCGCTACACGGGCGAAGCGCTGCGCAAGAAGGTCGGCAAGACCGGAGCCTCCGGAGGTAAATAATGGCACGCGATTCGAAAAATCAAATCCGGATGCGCATTCACAAGCGCATTCGCAGCCGCGTGAAGGGGACGCCGGACCGTCCGCGCCTGGCGGTGTTCCGGAGCGTGAAGCACATTTACGCGCAGGTGATCGACGACACTCAGGGCCACACCTTGGCCGCAGCGTCATCGAACGAAAAGACCGGCGCCAATGGCGGAAATCTCGCCGGAGCCAAGAGCGTGGGCAAGCTGGTGGCGGAGCGCGCCAGGGACAAAGGCATCCAGGCGGTGGTGTTCGACCGCGGCGGCTATCATTATCACGGCCGCGTGAAGGCGCTGGCCGATGCGGCGCGAGAAGCGGGATTGGAGTTGTAGCGAAATTATGGCGACAACAGCAAAGCGTATCGATGCGGGCAGCCTGAGTTTAAAAGAGCAGGTGGTGTCGATCAACCGCGTGACGAAAGTCGTCAAGGGCGGAAAGAATCTGAGCTTTTCGGCGCTGGTTGTAGTGGGCGATCCGGGCGCGAAGATTGTCGGATTCGGAACGGGCAAGGCGAAGGAGGTTCCCGCCGCGATCAAGAAAGGCATCGAAGCGGCGAAGAAGAATCTGCGCAAGGTGCACGTGCTGGCGACCACCATCCAGCATCCGGTGCTGGGCAGATTCGGCAGCGGCATGGTGCTGCTGAAGCCGGCTCCGGAAGGAACCGGCGTGATCGCCGGCGGACCGGTGCGCGCCGTCATCACCGCCGTCGGAATTCCAAATGTGCTGACCAAATCGATCGGCTCGCACAATCCGCACAACGTGGTGAAGGCCACCATCGACGCCCTCGAACAGTTGCGCGATAAGGGCGAAGTCGCCGAGTTGCGCGGGCTAGTCGCGGAGAAGGTGGGATAAACAACATGCCGGGTACGATCAAGATCAAACTCATCGGCAGCCCGATCTGCTGTCCGGAAAAGCACAAGGTTATCGTGCGGGCGCTGGGCTTGAAGAAGATGAATCGCGTCGTAGAGCGGCCCGATACGCCGTCGTTCCGCGGGATGGTTAAGAAGGTCCCGCATTTGCTGGCTATAGTGGAATAAAAAGGGGCCCGACCAATGAATTTAAGTCACCTAAAACCGCCCGCCGGGCAAAAGCAGAAGAAGCAGCGCATCGGCCAGGGAATGGGCTCCGGCCGCGGAAAATATTCAGGACGCGGCGCCAAGGGCGCCAAATCGGTTTCCGGTTATTCGCGGATGCGCGGATTTGAAGGCGGCCAGATGCCGCTGCACCGCCGTCTTCCGAAGCGCGGATTCACCAACATTTTCCACAAGGATTATGCCATTGTGAACGTGGGCGCGCTCGAAAAGCTGGAAGGCGCCTCGTTCGACCCGGGCACGCTGCTCGAGTTGGGCGTGATCAGGAAATTGAACCACGGGTTGAAGATTTTGGGCTCCGGCGAACTGAAGCGGGCGCTCGCCGTGAAGGCGCACGTGTTCTCGAAATCGGCGCTCGAAAAAATTCAAAAGGCGGGCGGGACCGCAGAGATCATCGGCCCCGAGAAGTGAAGCGGAGCGCATCAGGCGGAGAGTCTATCCATGAAGTTTCTTGAAGCCATAGCCAACGTATTTAAGATTCCGGACCTGCGCAAGCGGCTCCTGTTCGCGCTCGCGCTGCTGGCTGTGTACCGCCTAGGCGGGCATATTCCGACGCCGGGCATTGACGCGAACAAGCTGAACGAATTTTTCAATCGCAATGCGGGGGGAGTGTTTGGCTTCATCGACCTGTTCAGCGGAGGCATGCTGCGGCGCCTGACGATTTTCGCCCTCGGCATCATGCCGTACATCACGGCGTCGATCATTTTGCAGTTGCTGACGGTAGTCTGGCCGACGCTCGAGAAATTGCAGAAGGAAGGCGAGCTCGGGCGGCGCAAGATCACGCAATGGACCCGGTACCTGACCCTCGGCCTGGCGCTGATGCAATCGTTCGGCATTGCCACGGCGTTGCAGAGTGCGCAACAGGGCCTGGTGATTCATCCCGGAATCTCGTTTACCTTGATGACCGTGCTGAGTCTGACCACCGGCACCGTTTTCATCATGTGGCTGGGCGAGCAGATTACGGAACGGGGTATCGGCAACGGCATGTCGCTGCTGATCTTCACCGGCATCGTGGTGGGACTCCCGAACGCCATCAGGGAAATGGTGGAGAAAGTGCAGACCGGGGACTGGCCGCTGATTCAGGTGACCATCATCGTGCTGATGATGATTGCCGTGGTCGCTTTTATCGTGCTGGTGGAGCGCGGCGAGCGCCGGATTCCGGTGCAGTACGCCAAGCGCGTCATCGGCCGGAGAATGATGGGTGGCCAATCGACGCATCTACCGTTGAAGGTGAACGCCGGCGGCGTCATCCCGGTCATTTTCGCGAGCTCGCTGCTCGCGTTTCCCACCACGTTGTTGAACGTCGATTTTGTAAAAAATTCGCCAGCATTGAGCGGCATGCTGGGAGCGATCCGCGGCGATGGGGCGCCGCTGTACTACGTGATGTACACGGCGCTGATCATATTCTTCTGCTTCTTTTACGTGTCGATCATCTTCAATCCGAATGAAGCGGCCGATAATATGCGCAAGTACGGCGGGTTCATTCCCGGCATTCGGCCGGGCAAGAATACGGCCGAATACATGAACAAGATTCTGACGCGGATCACGGTGGTCGGCGGGTTGTACCTGTCGATTCTGTCGTTGATCCCGCAGATCATGATCACGGGAATCAAGCTGCAGCGTATTCCGCTGATGGGCAACTGGTTTGACGCGCACTTCCCGCGCTGGCTGCTGGATGGCTTAGGCGTGCAGTTTTATTTCGGCGGAACGTCGCTGCTGATCGTGGTTGGCGTCGCCATGGATACGGTAAACCAGGTCGAAGCGCAATTGATCATGAGGCACTATGAAGGATTCACGCCGCGCGCGGGACGCATCCGGGGCCGGCGCAGCAGTATTTGAGGGGGGAGCCTCCAACAGCGCTTGAATGAAAACCGGCTCTGCCTGATCTTGTTTGGCCCGCCAGGCTCGGGTAAAGGGACGCAAGCCAAGTTGCTGCGGGATCGGCTGCAGATGGCCCATATCTCGACGGGCGACATGCTGCGGGAACGTGTGGCGTCGGGCGACCAACTGGGAAAAGCGGTGGCCGGGATCATGCAGTCGGGCGCATTGGTTCCCGATGAGCTGGTGAACCAGCTGGTGGAGGATCGGATCGACCAGCCCGATTGCGCGAACGGGTTTATTTTAGATGGGTACCCGAGAACGGTGAGCCAGGCGCGGCTTCTAACCGTCTTGCTGGCTGCCAAGCAGATCCCGGCGGTGGTGGTTCACCTCAAGGTTGATTATAATGTAATTATCGCGCGCCTCGCCGGACGGCGGCAGTGTCCGACCTGCGGAGCGCTCATCGGCGTCTCTTCGAGCGCGCCGGAAGTATCGGAATTTTGCGACCGTTGCGGTTCGACGTTGGTGATTCGGGATGACGATCGGCCCGAAGTGGTGCTGGAAAGATTGAACGCGTATGATCGTCAGACCATGCCGGTGCTTGAATCTCTGCGCAGCGTGGGCTACCCGATGTGGGATGTGGAGGGAGCCTCGCGCTCGCCACAGGCGATCGCGGCCGATATTGTGGAGTTGATCGAGAAGTTCAGGGCGGAGCAGACAAACAGGAATGATCGTGCGCAAGAATCTGGCGGAGCTTGAAAAAATGCGCGCGGCGGGTCTACTGGTATGGAAAATCCTGGATGCGCTCCGGAAGACGGCGGGGGAAGGGGTCACGACGTACGAGCTGGAAGTGGCCGCGGAAAAGATGATGCTGGATGCGGGCGCGCGCCCGGCATTTAAGGGATATTCGACGCCGGCGGCGGGAACGAAATTTCCGTTCGTACTGTGTACATCGGTGAACGACGAAATCGTACATGGCATGCCGTCGCAGAAGCGGGCGCTGAAGAGCGGCGATATTGTGTCGATCGATACCGGGGTGCAGTTGAACGGATATTACGGCGATTCCGCGATCACCGTGCCGATCGGGGAAATCTCCGAGGAGACTAAACGGCTGATCGAGGTGACGCGGGAATCGCTGGAACTGGCGATCGAGAAGGCCCGGCCGGGAAACCGGCTGTTCGACATTTGCGGGACGGTGGAGCGGCACGTGACCGCCAACGGATTCAGCGTCGTCCGGGAGTTTGTGGGCCACGGCATAGGAACCAAGATGCATGAAGAGCCGCAGATCCCGAATTACATCGACCGTAAGAACGAGAATCCGCGATTGAAGGAAGGGATGGTGCTCGCGATCGAGCCCATGGTCAACGCCGGCGCGGCGGGATCGCGCGTGCGGCCGGATAAGTGGACCGCGGTGACCGAGGATGGAAAATACTCGGCGCATTTCGAGCATACCGTGGCGGTGACGGCGAACGGACCATGGGTGCTGACAAGGCCGTAGGGGTCGACGCGATCGTGGTGGAGCTTCTTCCGAGCGCGGGTTATCGGCTGAAACTGGCGAATGAGGATCTGGTTCTGGCGCATGCGGCTGGAGCGGGCGCCGCGAATTTTGTGAGATTGCGGCCGGGAGACCGGGTGAAAGTGGAGCTTTCCCCCAATGACCGGACCCGGGGCAGAATCGTTGGGCTTTTGACGAAAGGTTGATCATGAAAGTCAGAGCGTCGGTTAAAAAAATGTGCGACAAGTGCAAGGTGGTTCATCGCGAGGGCGTGGTGCGCGTGATTTGCGTAAATCCGAAGCACAAGCAGAGGCAGGGATAAGAGGTCACTATGGCTCGTCTGGCAGGCGTGGATTTACCCGCTAAGAAACGGACCGAGATCGGTCTCACGTATATATACGGCATCGGGCGCACGCGATCGTTATCGCTGTGCTATCGCGCCGGAGTGAATCCGGACAAGAAGGTTGCCGAACTGACCGAGGACGAGGTGAACAGGATTCGCCAGATCCTCGAGGCTGAAGGATCGGTCGAAGGCGATCTGCGCAAAGAACTCTCGATGAATATCAAGCGATTGATCGAGATGGGATCGTATCGCGGTCTCAGGCACCGCCGCGGGCTGCCGGTCCGGGGACAGCGGACGCATACCAACGCGCGAACGCGCAAGGGTCCCCGGCGAGGCACGGTGGCGAACAAGAAGAAAGCATCGGCCAAAACTTAAGGCCCAAAAACATAAGGTAAGCACCGTAAAGGAATCTCAATGGCGAAGGCACCTGCAAAGACCGGCAAGAAGAAAGCATTCAAGAAGAAGGAAAAGCGTGTTGTGCCCACGGGCCTGGTGCACGTGCAGGCGTCGTTCAACAACACCATCGTCACGATTACGGATCCGATCGGAAATGTTCTCGCGTGGTCGAGCTCGGGCTCGCTCGGGTTTCGCGGATCGCGCAAGGGGACTCCTTTCGCCGCGCAGCAGGCGTCGCTGACTGCGGCGAATAAGGCGAAGGAATCGGGCCTGCGGTCGGTGGAAGTCCGGGTGAGCGGCCCGGGCGCGGGCCGCGAATCGGCGGTGCGCGCGCTGGCCACGGCCGGCCTGGAAGTTCGCGCGATTAAGGATCGGACGCCGATTCCGCACAACGGATGCCGTCCGCCGAAGAAGCGGAGGGTTTGATAGGGAGAAAAGGGGTCGGCGCTCAGCGGTCAGGGGCGTTCGCCCGAACGAGTTCGAGCGGTTGATTTAGTGAAGCAGAAAGCAGGAAGAAGGCGCATCAAGCGCCGTAAACTGCACCAACCGGGTACAGCCCTCTGGGCCTTGGCCCCTGCAAATAGGGAGGTTCGATTTGGCACGATACATTGGGCCCGTCTGCCGGCAATGCCGGCGAGAGGGCATGAAATTATTCCTGAAAGGCGAGCGTTGCCACACCGAGAAGTGCGCGATCGAGAAGCGCAACTTCGCCCCGGGCCAGCACGGCAAGGATCGCAAACCGAAGCTGGTCGGCTACGGTTTGCAGCTTCGCGAAAAGCAGAAGGCCCGCCATTATTATCAGCTTCTCGAAGGCCAGTTCCGGAATCTATACGAGAAGGCACTGGTGAAAAAAGGCGTAACGGGCGAACACCTGTTGAACAGCCTGGAGCGCCGTCTGGACAACGTCATTTATCGCATGGGATTCGGGACCTCGCGCGCGCAGGCTCGCCAACTGGTGCGTCATGGACACATCAACGTGAATGGACGTCGCGTGGACATTCCTTCTTTCGAAGTCAAGCCGAACGACGTGATCGAAGTTCGCGAGAAGAGCCGCAACAACCCGACCATTCTGCACGCGCGCGACGCCACGGCTCACGCCCCCAGCCCCAACTGGCTGGAAGTGGACCGGGAAAATCTCAAGGCTCGCGTACTCGGCCAGCCCAAGCGCGAAGACCTGGTTCAGATTCAGTTAAACGAACAGCTTATTGTCGAGTTGTACTCCAAGTAAGCGAGTTCTACCCAAGGAGCCAACAACTATGTTTAAAGGATTTCAGAAACCGAAACGACTGGTCGCCAACACGGAAACGCTGAACGAGCGCTATGGCATGTTCACCGCTCAACCGTTTGAGCGCGGATTCGGCTCCACGATCGGCACCGGCCTGCGCCGCGTTCTGCTCAGCTCGATTGAAGGCGCGGCGATCACTGCCGTACGGATCGATGGCGTGGCGCACGAATTCAGCCCGATTCCCGGCGTCGTCGAAGACGCCACCGACATTATTCTCAACCTCAAGCAGGTCCCTTTCAAGATGATGGGAGAGGGAACACGCACGGTGCGGCTCAAGGCCGATGCGGTGGGCGAAGTGTTGAGCGGACAGATCGAGACCGATCAGGATATTGAAGTTCTTGACCGCAATATGCACATCGCGACCATCGGGCCGGGCGGAAAACTTGCGATCGAGATGCGGTTGAAATCGGGCCGCGGCTACGTCTCGGCGGATCGCAACAACGACGAAGACCTGCCGGTCGGCTACATCCCGATCGACTCGGTCCACTCGCCGGTTCGCAAGGTGAATTTCTCGGTCGAGGCCGCGCGTCTGGGCCAGATGACCGACTACGATAAGCTGACCATCGAAGTGTGGACCAACGGCGCGATCTCGCCGGCCGATGCGATCGGCCAGGCGGCGAAACTGCTCAAGGACCACATGGCCATCTTCATCAACTTCGAAGAGCTGCCGGAATCGGCGGAGGAGCCGGCCGAGCGCGCGCTCAGCCAGATGAACGAAGTGCTCAACCGGTCGGTCGAAGAACTCGAGTTGAGCGTTCGCTCCTACAACTGCCTGAAGAACGCCAACATTCAAACCATCGGCGATCTGGTGCAGAAGACCGAAGCGGAGATGCTGCGCACCAAGAATTTCGGGCGCAAATCACTGAACGAGATCAAGGAGATCCTCGGTGGTCTCGGGCTTTCCTTCGGCATGAAATTCGATGCACAGGGCCGTTTAGTATCGCCTGCGGGAACCCCTGCGATGCTCGGCGTCGCGCCGGCGGATCTCGATATCACGGACGAGGAAGCCGACGAAGAGATAGCGGACGAGGAAAACAGCCCCACGGCGGAGTAAGCGCCAGGGCGGAGCAAAACGATGAGACACAACGTAGCCGGTCATAAACTCAAACGCAATCTCGCGTCGCGCAAGGCGCTGTTCAAGGGCCTGGTGACCAGCGTAATCGAAAACGAGCGCATCGTCACGACGGTTCCGAAAGCCAAGGCGGTGCAGCCGCTGGTGGAAAAGATGATCACGCTCGCCAAGCGCGACACGCTGCACACGCGTCGTCAGGCGGCGGCATTTTTGGAAACTCCGGACGCAGTGAAGAAGCTGTTCGATAAGCTGGGCACGCGTTTTGGCCAGCGCAACGGCGGATACACGCGCGTGGTCCGTCTGGGCAATCGCAAAGGCGACGGGGCCGAGCAGGCCATGCTGGAGCTGGTCGGCAGCGAGCTGGTGAAGCGTGCCGCCGAGCGCGCCAAGCGCCGTGAAGAACGCCTGAACGCAATTCGTCAGGGCAAAGAAGAGGGCGAGGCTCCCGAAGAGTAGAACTTCGAATTCGAAAATCGGCCACTGATTGGGCGTACGCCACGAAACCGACGCGCTGGACACTGTATTTCCGTTCCTTCGCTCTCTGATTTTCGAGCACAGCCGGATTGTAGGGTCGCCAAATTCTCGGCACGGGCGGTCTACCGTCTGGAAGGGATGGTTTCAAATCAGTTTTTGTGCTGGGATATAGACAACGCGCTCCCGAGGGAGAAGTGCGCCCCACTTACGGCGGCGCAGAAGCGTTCTCGAAATGCCACATCTTTTCGAAACCGTGAAAACACAAAAGTTTAGGAGGCAGTATGCCCCAGTTCAATCGTAGAGCTTTCCTGAGGAACGTTCCGCTTTCCGCTCTTGCCGGCGCTGCCGGAGCAGGATTTTCCCGCCCGGCGAAAGCCGACGAACCATCAACGGCTGCCAACGGAAAGTTTGATTTCGATACTCCCTACAACAGGATCGGCACCGATTCGATCAAATGGGACTACGAAATCCGAAGATATGGTCTCAAGCACATCGTAGCAGGAATGGGTGTCGCCGATATCGATTTCCCCTGTGCTCCAGCCATCACCAAAGCGCTGCAAGAGCGAATTCATCACGAGGTCTGGGGTTATCTAGACACGCCCAAATCGTTCGTCGATGGCATCGTTAGCTGGAACAAGCGGCGATATCACCTCGATATCGATCCAGAGACGATTGGGATCGCGACCGGCGTGCATCCAGGCATCAATGCCACCTTGAGGGCGTTCTGCCCGCCGGGTTCCAAAGTGCTGCTGACGACACCGACGTACAACGGCTTCTATTCCGATATTTCCTTCAATCACCTGACGCCAAACGAGAGCCTGATGAAGTTCGAGAATGGGCGCTATTCGATCGACTTCGAAGATTTCGAACGGCGTATCGACCACAACACCAACGCGTTCATTCTTTGTAATCCCCAAAACCCCACCGGAAACACGTGGAGCCGCGAGGAGCTCACCAGGATGGGCGAGATCTGCCTGCGACGGCGTGTTCTGGTGCTCGCGGATGAAATTCACTGCGATTTCGTAAATGGCGGCGGGAAATATACTCCTTTTGCCAGCCTTGAGAACCGCGACATCGTCAACAACAGCATTACGTTCAAAGCGGGCAGCAAGTCGTTTGGCCTGGCTGCAATGAAATGCGGCTGGTTTTTTAGTACGAATCCGGAAATCCTCAGAGCGGTGAACGCCAACAATCGGGCGGACCTGAGCACGCTGGGCATGATCGCGAACAAGGCCGCGTACGCCGAAGGAGAGGAATGGCTGAATCAATGTGTAGCGTACATTGATGGCAACCATGACTTCGTCCAATCGTACTTCCAGACCAATAACATGTCCGGGTTAATCAAACCGCTCGCCAAAGCTCACGGCACGTACTTGATGTGGCTTGACGTCACCGGCTTGGCGAACAGGATCGGCGCGCAGGAGATGGCTCGAAAGGCGCCCAAGGAGATGACCTTTACCGGCGAGAGCGTGCAGCCTTCCCCGGAAGATATGATCGCGAGTTGGCTCGCCCACAAGGCCGGATGCTGCCTGAACTCCGGTACGTCATACGGGAAGGGCGGTGAAAATCACCTGCGAATGAACATCGGGACGTCTCGAAAGACACTTAAAGCCGGGCTTGACGCCATCTCGCAGGCTTGCAAGACCGCTTAATCTGTTCCGCCCTGGCAGCAGAGCCTTCGGGATCTCCCCGGCGCCATACTTTGAGCTGGTGATGGCAAAAAGTCCGCCGGTCGAGCCTCTGCACCCTCGCGTCGTGGAATCATGCGGTGGCTTGCCGCAACCGTTTCAGATGCGCGGGCGGCTGGGCCAACGTCAGGACCATATTGACCGCGAAAAGGGTCACAGCGATCAGTTCTAAGATCGCGGAAAACGGCAACACGTGCCAGGCCACCTGAGAATAACCTTCATACGAGGGAATCTCCGATGATACTCGAAGGAGACAGCCGATATTTAGCATGAATAAAGAGCCGAACATCAGCCGGCTGCTGAAGAGTTGTCGCATCCCGCAGAATGCCGGCAACACTCGTTGGCCGATGGCAAAGATCATGCTCGCCAGAAATCCCACGGTAAGCGCGTGACGCGAAGCGCCCCAGATCCCTCCGCTCAAGTCGGACCTGGCGGCCCACATTGAAAGGATGGACGCGGCGAACAGCCAAACGTAGGAAAGGCGCACAAAGTAAGGAAAACTGGGATGGACGCCGGCCGTTTTTGCAGGCGTCACGGCCGGTTCGAAAAGGCGGAGCGCCATGATCGCCGTCAACGAAGCGATGGTCAATAGCGCCGCGGCGACGGGAAAGTATCCACACAGCGCACAGACCACCGCGCCGGCGCACATGGATAGCGCCGCCAGCAAAACTCGGCTCGACGGCGGCTGCAAACCGAGAAACACCGGCAGCCAGCGCGCGTTGAACCCCCAAACCGCCAGTACCGGGAAGCCCCAGGTCGCCAGCACGAGAAAACGCTGATCGAACCAGTGCGGGAACGCCGGACTTTCGGCTCGAAGGGCCAGGTAAACAGTCGCGCCCAAGTTGACAATCAAAAGGAGCAGGAACCCGACTGTCGAGGCAATCACGAGCTTCATCCATGTTTCCATCGCAGTTCGTTCCCCGCCACGCTTGTGTCGGCTGACCGTCGCAAAGAAAATCAGAAAGGCGGCCAGCTCGAAGCCAGCCGAAATTGGGAGCAGCGTTCGCCAGTGCCATAGACTGACGTTGGCGATCCACCGAAGGATCAGGCCGGAGGTCCAAAAGCCCCAGCTCAGCCAACCCCGGCTGACCGCGAACGGGAGAACTTGTCCCATCTTCGAGAGCGAATAGTAACCGATCCCGATAATGAACGTGCCAATCCAACCGAAGATCTGCGCATGCCCATGCGCCTGGAGCCACGATGGCGACAGAGTCGACAGTGAATGCTGGCTACTGATGGAGATCAGGTTCCATACGCCGAGAAACGTTCCGGGCAACAGCATGAATAGCAAGCCGGCGAGCACATAAGCGCTCACCAGGCGCTGGAGCCTGCGCTTCGCGCTGTGACGACGCATCCACGATGATCGGCAGCCTAGCGTACGGCATTGCCGTTCTCCCTGCCCCCTGCCATTTCCGCCGCCCGCGGAAAGAGAATGTTGTTCTCAAGATGGATGTGGGTGTGAAGATCCCGCTCGAATTCCTCCAGTCCCTCGTAGAGAGCGCGGAAACTGGGGCAGGCGTCAGCAGGAGGATGGAATGCGTCAGTCAGGGATCGGATTGCGCTCAACGCTTCGCCCGCATCGTCGTGCTCGGCCATCATTCGCTGTATCGGGAACTCAATGCCGCGGAAACTCCTTCCATCTCCTCCAGGCCCTTGAGTGCTTTCTTCCAGCCGTTTGATCAGGGGGAATAGAATCTGTTCCTCCTTGAACATGTGAAGCACCAACTCAGATGCGAGCTCCGTGAATCGTTCCTCAAGGCGACTCAAACCCGGATGAGCGGTTTCGTGCCGTCCTCTGACTTTTTTTAATAATTCCGCCAGCCGCGGCGATTCCTGGCGAACGAAGACGTGATGCCTGAGCACGATGTGGTCGGCGAGTTCCCGTAGGGATTTAGAGGTCCAGCGCTCATCGAGGCCCTCTTCGGCCGCTGCCGGACGTCGCAGGACTTCGAGCACAGTGTCGACTGCAACGTTCGACTGCCGGCACGCCTGTTCGAGCGTACGCTTTCCGCCGCAGCAATAGTCGATTCCAAAAGACTCAAACACCCTCGCCGCCTGCCGATATTCCAGGACTATTTCCCGCAACGTGGTTTGCGAATCTGCTTTCATGATCTCTCCTCCCACAGCTTCGGTGAGGGAACACAGGATAGCAGTGACCGAAGTCACACGATCAATCAAATCTCGGCTTCGGCCTCGCGTTGCAGTCCTTCTCGATCGGCCACGATGATTTCCCGATGGTCCACCCGGATCAGTCCGGCAACCTGGAAACGGTTCAAGTTGCGGGAAACGACCTCACGCACGGTTCCCAGATTCAGAGCGATTTCCTGGTGGGTCCAGGGCAAGGAAAAGGAGTTCCCGCCGGATTGATCGGCAAGTTCGAGCAGCGTTCGGGCCAAGCGTTGCCGGATCTTGCCGAACGTGACGCTTTCAATCAGACCGACCAGCGAACGCAGCCGGCGTCCGACGATGGCCAGAGCCTGGAGGGGTAATTGGGGGTGCTGGAGGCAAACCGCCCAAAAATCCTTCTTGTGGATGAACAGCGTAACCACCTCGTCGACCGCCTGCACCGAGGCCGGATACGGGCCACCGTCGAAAAGGGGAAGTTCGGCCACGGTTGCAGGCGCTGTCTCGACGGCCAGCGTCAACTGCCGTCCCGACGGCGAGCTCTTGAATATCTTGACCGATCCCTGAACCAGCAAGAACATTCCCTCGCAGGCGTCTCCCTCGTTGAACAAAAGCTGGCCGGGCGCAAACGGGCGAGTCGCGGCTCGCTGCTTCAGGGCATCGACCACCTCTGGCTCCAGGCCCGCGAACATGGGAATCCGCTGGAGCAGCTCGATCCGCGCAGTGCTCATATAGCTTCCTATTTGACTATAGTCGCTCTGCTTTAGCGTGATGATCCTGCGAAATCAGTTGCAGCGCCCGCTCAAAAAGGATGCCGTCTTCTAGCTGAATGTGAAGGTGAAGGTCTGCTTCCAGATTCTTCAACTCTGGCGGTTCAGCATCGCCAGCCTGCTCACGCACTTTGTTAAGCAATGCGACGAGCCGCCGCTGATCCTGCTTCATTCTAAGGATCAAGGCAGATATCGTGGAGGCGTCGTGGGCGGGCATGGCGCAGCCGCGATCCGCGGCCTCCTCGCAATTCCGAATTGCCGGAAACAGCACCTCCTCCTGCTGGCCCAGATTTGCATCCAGCGCTTCCTGCAACGCGCGAAGAGCTGCCCGGGCCACTGGTTCTTGCCCCATCCGGCGTGCCAGCGCAGGCAGCTCCAGGCGCAGACAATCGTGATACTCGAGAACGATATGGCGAATCAGCTCGCGCAACGGCGCAACGGACCAGTTTGCCGTCTGGAGATCCCCGTGCATGTTTTCTTAAACGATCCTCGACCAGAGAATAACCCGTCTCAGCTTGGCGGAACTGTGACCAGAGTCACAGAGATTGAATACGAGCGGACTTACAGTAGGAACGACCATGAACGGCCGGAGCATTAGAAGACCGAAAGTTCTGCACGATTCAGCGCAAGCAGTCTCTGGCGAGGCTGCGCGATATCGCCCGGAACTATTGGCGACCGCGAATAGCTGGCCGCGACATATGAACCCCATTCTGAAAATCGGATTCCCCAGAACCAAGGGGCCACTGCTTTGGAGCATGTTTCTTGCTCTGATGGCCCCGCACGCTGTTTTAGCCCAGGACACGAGCGACTTCTATCGTAAAAATTGTCTCAGTTGCCACACGATCGGCGGGAGAAGGCTGGTTGGGCCGGATCTGAAAGATGTGACGCAACGGAAAGATCGCGAATGGCTGCTGCGGTTTCTGGAGGACCCGAAA
>Ga0187784_10002068_pt1 | contig 16028 bp, 4 predicted proteins | sample 1015_SJ02_MP15_2_FD_132964 | JGI IMG/M metagenome (GOLD analysis project Ga0187784, IMG submission 132964) | Tropical peat soil microbial communities from peatlands in Department of Meta, Colombia - 1015_SJ02_MP15_20_MG | ecosystem: Environmental > Terrestrial > Soil > Wetlands > Peat | place...
AGTTGATCGAGTTGATCGAGTTGATCGATCTGCGCTTGGTTGTGACAGCAAAGAAGGCCAAGGCGCTGGGGTGCGCGATCGAGTCGCGGTCGATCTGGAAGAAGTCTTAGTCCTCATTTATCGGGAGTCTCAATGAACACAGCCATCAAGTTGGGCGCCACCGGCGCTCTCGCCTTTGCCGGCGTTGCCGCCCACGCGTCCATCGCGCTGCCGTCCTCGGGCAGCTCCGATGCGATCCTCTTCGCGGAGGTGGTGAACGCCGCCGGAACCGCGGCGGTCGCCACTTACGCGGGTGACACGGGCCTCAGCATCAGCGAGTTCACCTCGCCCTACTCCGGCTCGGTCACCGTTCTGGGTTCAGATTCTAATCTGGCGAAGCTGTTCGCCGCCGAGGGAACCGGCGACACGATTTACTTCGCGGTTCTGGGCGGCCAATACACGGGCAACGCCACGACCGGAAACTTCAAAGTCGCGGGCGTCGCGCAGTTCCTGACGACTACGGCAAGCAACTCGACGGCCTCGCTCGCAAACGACACGACGGGCAGCCTTGTCAAGTTCGCCGGGATCAACACCGACATCACGAACCTCAACACGAACAGCGGCGGCGCGAGCACTTATGAGGCAGCCGGAAACGGCGCCATTTGGGACGTCACCACCACGACGGGCCTCGCTTACTGGGACGGCGGCGCGACGGCGAACGGCAACACCCTCGGCACCGTCGCGAATCTTTATTACGTGACCGCGGGTACGCCGGCTGGCACGACGACCAAGGTTGCCTACACACTCGAAGACACGGTGAGCCTGTCGGCGAGTGGGCTGACCATCACCGGCGTCGCAGCACCCGTGCCGCTTCCGGCCGCGGTCTGGCTGCTGGGCAGCGGCCTGCTCGGCCTCGCCGGCGTCGGTCGCCGCAGGCCGCGAGCCTGATCGGCGCCCCAACTCGAATTCAGCCAATTATGGAGCAGATACATGAATCGTAACAGCACGCTTGCCGCGGCCATCGCCGCAGTTCTCGCCTCCGGCTCGTCGATGGCATCATCGCCCACGCCGGCGTCGGCGGCCGCCCCGAACGTAGGTTTGTACGTGGCGGGCTCGTCGGCCGCCAAGAACGCCATCCTCGGTGCACTCGAAGGCACCGCCTCTCCGGCGGCGGGTCTTTGCGCCGGTTCGTATTCGGTGTTCTCGAGCACCGGCGACACGAACTTCTTCGCCGTCTCCTGCACGCCGGGTTCGTCCACGGGCCTCCCGAGCGCGAACGGCAGCAACATCTTCACGATCTGGTATCGCGACGAAGGCGGCTCGGTGACGGGCGCGCTGCCGCTCGTCAGCGGCTCGACGATCAACCAGCTGAGTCTCGCGGGCGCGACCGGCTCGGGCCCGAGCTACAGCGTGTCGGTCCCGGGCTCGAGCGCGAGCAACGGTATCGACGATTCGTTTGCGAGCGGCGTCTTCAAGGCGCCCGTGCAGTTCGGTATCACCGATGTCGAGCCGGCCCGGCTGACCGGGGCCAATTACCCGTCGGCCTACAAGTCATCCGTGTACGGTAAGGCCACTGCCACCCAACTCGCGAACCTGACCGCCACGACGATATTCGATCAGATATTCGGCATTTTCGTGAACACCAACAGCGCTGCGTTCAGCGCCGCGGAAGCCGCCGGTCAGGGCACCTCCACGGCCTCTCTGCAGCTCTCGCGGGACGCCGTGGCGAACATCCTGAACGGTACTGACGCGAACTGGAACGAGGTGCAGCTCCCGGGCGGTGCTGCGGTCACTACGACCAGCCTCCCCATCGTGATCGTGAACCGCGAGCAGGGATCGGGCAGCCGTACTTCGACGGACCTGTTCTTCGAGACCGACGAGTGCAACACCGTGACGCAATCGCCGATTCTCGAGACCACCAAGGGCACCGCCGATTATTTCTCGACCGGCAACGTGCTCGCGGCGGCCAACGGTATTCCCGGCTCGATCACCTATGCGTCGATCGACAATGCCGGCAGCACGAGCTATCCCAACCTCACGTTGGTGGCGATCAACGGCGTACAGCCCTCGCAGCTCAACGCCGCTTCCGGTGTCTACGGCGACTGGTTCGAGGCCACGGCCGTCACGGGTTCGAATTACACCTCGCTCAGCGCAGACCAGCAGGGGTTGATCCAATACCTCATCACCGCGTTCCAGACCGAGAGCACGGCACCGGGCGCTGTGGACATCCTCGCGAATCCGAACTACAACACCGCCGCGTTGCCCGTCTCGAGCACCGCTTCGGTGAATGGGGGTGTCACCATCTATATCAACCCGTTCACCCGCGGAGGTGTGAGCTGCAACGTTCCTCTGGACACACTGTAACCGGCAGGCGACTCGCACCAACCCCACCGCAGACGGAAGCTGCCGATGGCACTGGCCTCCCCGAGAAGGGAGGCCAGTTTTTTTTCGTAGCATAAAATCGAAATACTGCCCGGATAGCATCGCCGGATGGGGATGAGATTCGAAACCGCACGTCGTGCGGCGGTAGCCGTCGCTGCAGCGATGTTCGCCTCTCTCGGGGGTGTGTCGGCCTTCGGCTCGGACAACCCGGCGGAGGCGAAAGCCGGCGACGCCCACTTCGACGTCATGGAGTACCGCGTCATCGGCAACACGGTGCTGACGAACCGGGAAATCGAGAAAGTCCTTTATCCGCTACTCGGCCCGAACAAAACGCTGGCCGACGTGGAGGCTGCGAAGACCGCGCTGGAGACCTTCTACCATGACCACGGCTATGGAACCGTCTTCGTGGATATTCCGCCGCAAAAGGTGAGCGATGGGGTCGTGCGGCTGCGCGTGACGGAAGGACGCATCGAGAGTGAGCAGATCAGCGGCGCGCGTTACTTCCCCGAACGGGACGTGATTGCGGCGCTCCCAGCCGCCGAGCCGGGTCAGGTGTTGCAGCTCTCGAAGCTCCAGCAGGAACTCGCCGCGGTCAATATCGCAACGCCCGAGCGGTCGGTGGTCCCCATACTGAAAGCCGGTTCCGCACCGGGCACGGTGGATTTGAAGCTCCAGGTCAACGACAGCTTGCCGCTGCACGGCAGTTTCGAGCTCAACAATCAAGCCTCCCTCGACACCGACTCGCTGCGCGCTATCACGAGCCTGAGCTATGGCAACATGTTCGATCGGCTCGACAATTTTTCATTTCAATATCAGACCACGCCGCAGCGGCCGGACCAGGTTCGGGTTTTCGCTGCCGACTACGCCTTTCATCCGTTCGAAACCCGGCTCGCGCCCTCGCTTCAATACATCAATTCGAACAGCAACGTCGCAGCCGTGGGCACACTCGGGGTGCTGGGCATCGGACAGATCGCGGGCTTGCGGCTCGCCTACCCGATCGCCGCCGCCGTCGCCTCTAATCAATCGGTCACCCTTGGCGTGGACTACAAGCATTTTCGAAACTTGATCAACCAGAATGCGACCACGGCGGTGGATACTCCGATCTCGTATCTGAATCTGTCCTTCGCCTACGCGGGTCTCTGGCGTGCCGACTGGCACACCACGACCTTCACGGCGTCGGCGAACGCTGGGCCCCGGCACCTGGTCAACAGCCAAAGCTCTTTCGAAGCGTTCCGCGCCGAGGGAAGTGCCAATTACTTCTATCTGCGCGGCGATTTCGCGAACGACTTCAGGCTGCCGGGCGGCCTCGTGCTGCGCCTGCGCGCAGCGGGCCAGGCGGCCGCCGAGCCGCTCATCACCAACGAGGACTTTTCGATTGCGGGTATCGACGGTGTGCGCGGCTACCTCGAGTCGGAAGTGCTCGGGGATGAAGGCTTGAAGGAGACGATCCAGCTCACCTCGCCGGGATGGCGGCTGCACGAGCGCATCGTCGGCGATGTCTTTTCATTCTTCGACGAGGGACGCACCTGGGATCTCGCGACCCTCGAATGCCAGCCCGGGGGCACTGGACTGCACCTGCGAAGCTGGGGCGGGGGCTTGGACTTTTTGCCCGGGCAAAAAGTGACGGGCGGCGTGACCTGGGCGAAGGCGCTCGACTCGGCGACCGATCTTCCGAGCGTCGCGATCAAGGGGAGTTGCCCCGCATCGGGTCCGGCGACTCGCGCGGGCGACTCGCGCGTGCTCTTCTTCGTTCGCGGAACCTTTTGAATGTGTGCCCCGGGCTCGGATATTGCCACCGCCCTGTCACACTGTGTGGGTACCGTCTGATCATGCGTGTGCGATGCTCCCGATCGATTCTGGGCGTGCTCGGGAACGGCCTGGTGGTCTGCGCATTGCTCGACTCGAGCGGACGATCGTTTGCGGGAGCGCAGTTGCCGGTGGCTTGCACGCCCGTCACCTGCGGCGCCAACGTGAGCTTCTTGGGCAGCGGTCGGGCCACCCTGCCCAGCGTGTCCGGAAATACGCTGTCCGTCATTCAGAGCACCAACACCGCGACGCTCAACTGGTCCTCGTTTAACATCGGAGCGGGCGGCAGGGTTGTCTTCGAGCAACCATCCAGCACCTCGATCGCGCTCAATCGCATCTTCGATTCAAATCCGAGCAGCATCTTCGGAACGTTGACGGCGAACGGGCAGATCTATCTGATCAATCCGAACGGCTTTCTCTTCGGCTCGACCGCGACCGTCAACGTCGGCGGTCTGCTCGCCTCCTCGCTCAATCTGAGCTCATCAACGTTCGCGTCGGGCATCCTGCAGCCCGGAACCCAAGGCTTGCCCGCTCTGCAAGCATTCACGGACGCCTCCGGGAATCCGATCTCGCAGAACATCACGGTTCAGGCCGGCGCAAACCTCACCGCGGCCGATAACGGGCGGCTCCTGCTCGCCGCGCCCAACGTATACAACAGCGGGAGCCTCTCTGCACCGGACGGTCAGATCATCCTGGCGGCCGGGCAGAGTCTATATTTGCAGGCGAGCGAGAATTCGGACCTGCGTGGGCTCATCGTGCAGGTGGATGGGGGCGGCACGGTAGCCAATCAGCTGCAGGGCAGTCTCTCGGCACCCCGCGGCAACATCACGCTGACCGGCCTCATGGTGAACCAGGATGGCCGCATCTCCGCGACGACGAGCGTCGCCGCCAATGGATCCGTGATCCTGGAGGCAGCCGACGACGTCAACAAGACGGGCTACACGCACGGTAGCCCCTTCGAGCCGACGCAAGGAGGCACCGTCGAGCTCGGGCCGGGCAGCGTCACTGAGGTATTGCCGGAATACAGCGACACGAGGACCGCGGTCGCTGCGCAAACGCAGCTACAATCCTCGATATCGATCACCGGCCAGCAAGTGTTCGTGCACGACGCCACGATCGATGCGCCGAGCGGTGTGCTCAACGTGGTCGCGGAGGCGAATCCCTCCCAGGGAATCCAATCCGAATCGGATCCGGACGCCGAGATCCGCATCGATGCCGGGACGACGATCGATCTTGCCGGGAGCGATGCGGAATTGCCGATGTCCGCGAACCTCTTGACCGTTCAGCTGCGCTCCAACGAGTTCGCGAACGACCCCACCCAGCGCGGCGGGGCGCTCCAATCGACACCCGCCAACACCGTCTCGGTTACCGTCGACATCCGCGCGGACGGAGGCCAGGGCACGCCCATTGCAGATCTCGAGTCTGCGATCGCGGGGATCGGTCAAAGCGTCGCGCAGCGGACGGAGACGGGCGGCACGGCGACCTTCGAATCGGAGGGTGATGTGGTGTTCAATCCGGGGGCATCGATCAATGTCTCGGGCGGCCATACGACGTACGAGGCCGGATCGATTCAGACCACCAAGCTGATCGGCGCCAACGGCGAGCTCTACGACATCGGCAGTGCGAACCCGTTGCTGCGGTATACCGGCGTCGTCAATCCGACGTTTACTCAGACGTACAGCGAGTGGGGCATTCAGCAAGTCATCCCGACGCCCGGCCTGAGTCAGTACGAGTCGAGCTACGTTCAGGGCGCTTCCGCAGGCGCGGTACAGTTTGCCGCTCCGAGCATGGTGCTCGCGGGAAGCCTGCAAGGCACGGCAATCAGCGGTCCCTATCAACGGAGCACGCCACCCGCAGGCGGTACGCTGATCATCGGCCTGCCGGTCGCGACCGTGACCACCACGGATTATCTCGCCCCGAGCGTGAGCCTCGCAACCAATCCGATCCCGATCGTAGTGGCGGACGGCACGCCGCTGCCGGAGCAGACGCTGCAATTGCCCACCGCCTACCTCACGAGCGACGGTTTCACGGGCACGACCATTTACAGCAACACGATCATCACGCTGCCGGCGCGGCTGCCGCTTACGCTCCCGAGCGGCGGCTCGATGAGCTCCGTTGCCGCCAGCACACCCACCCTGGTTCAAGGCGCATCGCTCGCGCTCGTCGCCCCACAAATCGATGTGGACTCGAGCATCGCTGCGACCGACGGACACCTTTGGTTCGAGAGCGTCCTCTCCTCGGCCACCCCCGAGGCGGACACACCCCGGGCGGGTGTCGGGATCGGCAACGGCGTGACGCTCGACGTGAGCGGCCAATGGACCAACGATGCCATCTTTTCAGATGGCATCGGCACGGCGCCGATTTCGCTGAACGGCGGGTCCATCAGCGCCCAGCTGACCGTGCCAGGCAGCGAGCTCGTGCTCGGCGACGCGGTCACGCTCCGGGCGAACGGCGGAGCATGGGTCGAATCCGGCGGCACGCTCTCCTACGGCACGGGCGGCGCCATCAAGTTGGACGCAAGCCCGGCGTACAGCGCGATCCAGTTCGGCGCCTCGGACCTCGTTCAGGCGTTCGGCACGGGCACGGCTTCCGGCGGAAGCTTCACGTTGCTCGCCCCCCGCATCGATATCTCACAGGGAGAGGGGAGCTCGTGGACGGAAGCGCAGCGCGCCGACGATCTCAATTCCACGAGCGGTGGGGTGTTGCAGCTCTACGCGCCCCTTTTCTCCGATTACGGTTTCTCATCAGTCAGCTTGACTGCGACCGGCGCGGTGGAGTCGACAAGCACCGACGATGTGCTGACCGTGAAATCCGGCACCGAGCTCAACGTGCAAGCGAGCACGGCGATACTGAATCCGAACTATCTCAGCATGCCGACGGGCTCGGCGCTCGCCACCTTCAGCCAGACGGAGTTGCTTCCGTTGTACGAGCGACCGAATGCGAGCATCTCCCTCAACGTGATTCGCGAGCCGGACGACCAGCTCCTCGGCAGCACCCACTTCGGCCTGCTCGACATCCAGGCGGGTGCCTCCATCGTGACCGATCCCGGCGCGACCATCTCGCTCGAGGGAGAGGGCGGGATGACGATCGCGGGGCTGCTGCGCGCACCGGGCGGCACCATCGGCGCGTTCATTCCCTCTGCCGGCGACATCGATTCGAACAGCGCCCAGGTCATCGATCCGGGCTATGTTCCGACACTCAGCCTGTATGTTGCGCCATCGGCGGTGCTGGATGTCGACGGCACCACGGTGTTGACGCCGAATTCCCAGGGTCTCTTGTCGGGCACGATCCTGCCGGGCGGCTCGGTGAACTTGAAGGCTGATCGCGGCACGGTCGTGACCGCACCCGGATCCACGATCGACATGACCGGGACCGCGGCGCTTCTCGATGTCCCGAACCCCGCGGACATCGGCGGCGACACGCTCGAGGTCGTCGCCAGTGCCGGCGGATCGCTGACGGTGAGTTCCGGGGAATCGATTTCCTTGCTCGGCAAGCTGAACGCAGCGGCCGGAGTGGGCACGAGCGGCGCCGCGGCGGCCGGCTCCCTGGAAGTCGACTTGATCCGCAGCGGCGTCGTGCTGAACCCGCAATCCCCGCCCTTGCCGAGCGGCACGCTCGAGATCGAGCTCGTGGACAGCACCGCCGGAGGGGCGCCGAGCTCCTCGGACAGCAGCATCGCCGTGCTCGGTGCAGAGCAGATCGCGGATTCGGGCATCGACTCGCTCACCCTGCGCACCTCCGGGGATATCCTGATCGACGCCGGCCAGCTAGCGCTCGGCCGTCAAATGATCCTGGACGCCCCGAGTTTCATCGTTCCCGCGAGCGCCTCCCTCGCGGCGCCGTTCGTCGAGATCGGCAACTCGGTCGTCAACGATGGATCGAATCTCGTTGCGATTCCGACCCCGACCTCCGGATCGGGAACGCTCAGCGTCTCGGCGCAGCAGATCGTGCTGCTCGGCAATTTTTCGCTGCAAGGCATATCGAGCGCGACGCTTTCGAGCGCGGGCGATGTTCAGCTTCAGGGCACGAGCACCAGCAACACGACGGGTCCGACGACGGGGTCGCTGCTGACCGACGGCAACCTCATCCTCAACGCAGAGCGGGTCTACCCGGACACCTATACCGACTTTGACGTCACCTCGCTCGCGGGAAACGGGGCGACCGTGACGATCGGGAGGACGGGCGCATCGCCCGGCTTGCCGCTCTCTGCGGATGGCTCCCTCTCGGTCTCCGCCGACAACATTCTGATCAAGGGCACCGTGCTCGCGCCGTTCGGGACCATCGACCTCACGGCGAACGATGGCTTGACGCTCGCTCACGGCAGCCTCCTCTCCGTGAGCGGAGCGGGACTCAACGTGCCTTTCGGTGAAACTGAGCTCAACCAGGGCGAGTGGGTCTACATCACGCCGGGCGGCGGGCAGAACAACATCAATACGATCACCGGCGTGCCGGCGAAGTCGATCAGCCTCTCCGCGCCGAACGTCGATGTCCAGGCCGGTTCGACGGCAAATGTCGAAGGCGGCGGCGATCTCTATGCGTACGAGTGGGTGCCGGGGACGGGGGGCACCTACGACAACCTCGGCGCGACCTGCTGCGCGACGTCGTCCGTGGTCAACGTCAGCAGCATTTCGAATCTTTACGCAATTCTGCCATCCACCCGGGGCCAGGCAGGTCCCTATGATCCGGAGGAATCCGGGAACGCGGTTGCGGGCCAAACGATTTATTTGAGCGGGGGAGCCGGCATCGCCGCGGGATACTATGCGCTCCTTCCGCCGCGCTATGCCCTCGAGCCGGGTGCAGTCTTGATTCAGCTCGAGTCCGCCTATACGAGCGCGAGCGGCGGGCAGATCGATGCGCTCGCCGACGGTGTTCCGGTGATCGCGGGCTTCCTGAGCATCGGCACCACGGGTCTTCACACCGGAAACGGGCTCACGGAGTACGTGGGCGTCGCAATCTATCCGAGCGGCTATGCGCAGCGGCTGGCCTCCTACACGATCAGCGACGCGTCGACTTTCTTCCAGGCTGTTGCTTCGAGTGCCGGAACTGGTCCCGTTCCCGAGCCCGCGGACGGTGGCACCTTCAACCTGACGATCACGGCGGCGGCGATCAACTCACTCGAATTGCAAGGCAACGTGCTCACGGCTTCGGCCAGTGGCGGCCGCGGTGCCGAGATCAGCATCGACGCGCCCGACCTCACGATCACGGCCGGCAACGCGACGAGTCCGGGGGCGCTGGATGTGTCGAGCACGGTATTGCAGAGCTGGAATGCGAGTTCCATCACGCTCGGCGGGACCGGCACGACCAGCACGCAAACCGCGAGCAACGGGTCTGTGACGACCACCACGACCATTGCGGTGGGCGCCAACACCGTGACCGTGGATCCGGGTGTGCAGCTGACGGCGGATCAGATCGAGATCGTTGCCCAGCAATCGATCGACGTGCAGGCGGGCGCTTCGCTGATGTCGACGTCGGGCAAGAGCGGCACGCCTCTCTCCTCGCTCCCATCGCCTGAAGCCGTGCTATTGACCGATACGACCGCAGCCGCGAATCCCTCGCCGCAAGCGGCCTTACTCGCGGTCTCCGATCTGTCGCTGCCGGTGGTGACTCGCTCCGCCGGGGTAGGCTTGCCGGGCGCGAACATCACCGTCGCGCAAGGCGCGACATTGGCATCCGGAGGCGCACTGGCGTTCGACGCGCCGGGCGAGGTCACGCTCGCGGGAACCCTCAAGGGCAAGGGCGCGAGCTGGTCCCTAAGCTCGGGGAGCGTCGCCTTCGTTGGATCCGGCACCTCGGCCGATACGCTCAACATCGATTCGAGCCTGGTGTCCGCGCTGCAACAAGCGGGCGCCGTGCGAATCGCGAGTCAAGGCGACATCGACCTCGATACTCCGGTGTCGCTCGGAGTCAACCGCGCCGGAACACCGACACTGAACTCCCTCGCCCTCATCGCCAATTCGATCGACAATCAGGGCGGCAGCGGCTCGACGTTCGGTGCGACCCGCATCGTGCTCGGAGGCAACGTCATCCCGACCAATGCCTCGTCCGCACCGCCGGCAGCCGGTGCGGGAAGCGGCGCGCTCTCCTTCGTCGGGAACACCTTGACCATCGGCCCGGGCGTCTTGTCCGTGAATGGGTTCGGTGAGACCACCGCCAAGGTGCAAGGAGCCTTCGAGACCGGATGCGCGGCAGGAGTGTGCGCGGGCTATCTCAATGTGGGCGGCGGGTTGACGATCGATGCGGCCGAGCTGACACCGGCGGACGATGCGGCGGACGAGCCGGGGACGACCATCGCGGCCACGGGTACTCTGACGATTGGCGCACCGAGCGCGGCGATCACGGCCAGTTCGCTGCCCAAGCTCGTGGGCGGCAGTCTCACCTTGCAAGCGAGCGATATCGAGGATGCCGGCGCGATCGTCGCTCCTTCGGGAGTGGTTGCCCTCGATTCGACGGGCAACTTGCATCTTCTGTCCACGGCTTCGATCGACGCCTCCGGCACGGCGCTGCAAGTGGCCGGCACGACCGTCTATACCCCCGGCGGAATCGTCACCCTCACCGCGGGCGGCAACATCACGCTCGATCCTGGCTCCTCGGTCGCGGTCGCCGGCCGCGCGAGTGCACCCGCGGGGAGCCTCTCGCTGGAGGGCGGCAACGGCACGGTGACGCTGTCCAGCGTGCTCGACGGCGCCGGCAGCGGCAACGCCGGTGGGAGTCTCGCGGTCGATGCCGGCAGTTTGACGGGCGGCCTCATGGGGCTGCTCGACAACCCCGGCTTCGCAGGATTCAACCAAGCGGTGAACCTCCGCGTTCGCAAAGGCGACCTCGATCTCGCGAGCACCGGGATCATCACCGCGAACGGCATCACGTTGACCGCGGACTCAGGCACCGTCGACATCGCCGGTACGCTGAATGCTCCCTCGGCCGCGCAGCGTGGCCTGATCGATTTGTCCGGCGGCGACTCGGTCGTGCTCGAGTCAACCGGTCAACTGCACGCCGACGGGAACGGCAGCACGGGCCGAGGCGGCGAGATCGACATCAACTCCGTGATGTCCGCCTGCACCTCGACCGGGTGCACCAGCACCGGCTCGATCATCCTCGATAGCGGCAGTGTGATCTCCACCTACGGCGCCGCGCAGATGGGCGAGTTCGTGCTGCGAGCGCCGGCGCTCTTGGCGACGAATGATGTGGCGATCAATCCAGGCGAGCACGGCATCGGAGCCAACGTGGCCGAGGCGGGCGAAGTGATCGTCGAGCCCGTCATCGTCTCGCCCACGAGCTCCGCCACCGTGAGCTCGGACCTTCCGAACGCCGTGAGTGCCACCACGAGCTTCCTCGGCACGAGCGCGACGGGCATCGCCGCGCGGCTGTCGAGCTCGAGTTCCGCGCCGCTGGTCGAGGCGGGCGTCGAGCTTCAGGATCCTGACCCGACCGACACCTTGTCCGTCGGGTCATATGATTTCAGCCAGAACAGCACGCAGGGTCAAGTCATCGATGTCACCGTACGGGCCGCGGGCTCCATCACGCTCGACGGCACCATTTCCGATGGTTTCTACGCAGGTACGCTTGGATCGGGAACGACGCTGACAGGCCTGCCTTCGGGCTCGTTGAGCTTCGTCGCCGGGGCAGATCTGTCCAGCGCCAACCCGCTCTCCGTTCTCACCGGGTCGGCGGCGGCGCTCACGCTCGCTCCCCAGACCATCGTCCGCACGGGTACGGGCGACATCGATCTGGCTGCGGCCGGCGACATCGTTTTCGACAGCGGGGCCGCGGTCTACACCGGCGGTCTCAACGGCGCAGCCGCGATCCAGGTTGGCGTTGGACGGAACAGCCAGCTCGCGAATTTCCCGACCCAGGGGGGCAACGTCGTGATCAGTGCAGGCGGCAGCGTGATCGGCGCGCCGCTCGCGAGCAACCTCGACAACGGAGATTTGGCGGTTACCGGTTGGCAGCCGCGCGAGATCACGACCGTGAACGGCACCCAGATCGTCGGTGCTTACGGGGTCGATTTCGACGCGTTCGACTGGAATGTGGGCGCGCTCGGCGGAGGGGACCTCTCGGTGACGGCAGTAGGTACGGTGAGTAACCTCTCCGCCACGACGGCAGACAGCAGTCCCGACGCCCAAACCACCCTCCTCGGGGCAGGCGGCGGGCTCAGAATCGATTCGGTCGGCGACATCGGCAGCGCGCAAGTGTATGTGGCCGACGGCGCGGGTACCGTGATCACGAACGCGGGCTTGACCCCGATCATCGCTCTACCGCTCGCGCCCGGAAGCACCACGCCAACTTACGCGGGCTCGACCTTTGCGCTCGGCGATGCGCAGATCGCTGTCTGGGCACGCCAGTCGGTGCAGGTCGAGGCCGTGTACAACCCGACGTTCGTCCCGTCTTCGACGGGCCGGGCCTCCGGCCAGTTCTTCACCTACGGGACCGATTCGGGGCTCACGCTGTCGAGCACGGACGGAGATGTCACCTTCGACATGGAGCCGAGGAGCCCGGCCGTGGCGGCCCTGCTCGGTCTGACGCTCTCGTCGAACGCCACCGAGGCACTCATTGATCTGCCGCCGAATCTCGCGATCCAGGCTGCGCAGCAGGACATCGATCTCAGCGGTGCCGCGATCCTGTTCCCTTCGAGCACGGGTGAGCTCAGCCTGTTCGCGGGACAGGATATCGTCGCGAATGGCGCACGCGTGTTGATGTCCGACAGTTTCGCTTCGAACGTGCCGACCGCCGCCAACCCCGAGGTCACGCTGGCCACGGGTGGCTTGAGCCTCGGTGGACTCGCCGAACTGCAAGGCGCCATTCACGTCGGCGATTCGACGCCCGCGCTGGTCACGGCCGGCCGTGACATCGACGATCTGGGTCTCGAGATTCCCAAGGCGGCGCAGATCTCGGCGGGTCGCGACATCGTGAACCTGACGTATCAAGGACAGAACATCGCGGCGAGCGATACCACGGGGATCACCGCGGGCCGCGACATCACCTACACCGCCGCGAGCAACGGCATCGAGTTGGGCGGAGAGGGGAGCCTGGACATCTTTGCGGGCCGCAGCATCAACCTGGGAGTCTCGGGCGGTATCCTCACCACCGGGAATCTTCAGAACGCCAATCTAGCGAGCGCACAGGGGGCCGATCTCATAATGGCGCTCGGCTACGGAACTCAAGGGGCCGACTACCCGCTGTTCGTAAAGGACATCATCGCGCCGTCGAGCGCCTATCGGCAGCAGCTGATCGCCTACGTCGAAGGCGAGACCGGCGAGAGCAAGCTGAGCTTCGCAGAGGCCGAGGCCGACTTCGCGGGATTCACTCAGGGCCAGCAGGCGGCGCTCGTCGATCCAATATTCTTCAATGAGCTCCTGCTGTCGGGGCGCGCCGCCAATTCGGGCTCTGGGGTCGGGTTCTCCCAAGGTTACGCCGCCGTCAATGCGCTCTACCCCTACAGTCACAACCCCACGGCAGCGCACCCGCAACCCTACGAGGGGAGCCTCAGCCTCATCTCGAGCCAGGTCTACACCTTGAGCGGCGGCAACATCTCGATAGTGGTGCCCGGAGGCTCGATCAACGTAGGCCTCGCCTACACCCCGGTCGGCGTCATTCCGAAGCCGCCGGCCGAGCTCGGCATCGTCGCGGAGGGCGCCGGCAATGTCGACATCTACACCCAGGGCGACGTGAACGTGAATGCCTCACGCATCTTCACGCTGGGCGGCGGAAACATTCTCATCTGGTCCGACGAGGGCAGCATCGATGCAGGCAACGGCTCGAAGTCCTCGCTGTCGGTGCCGCCGCCCGTCGTGCTGGTCAATGCAGACGGCTCCATCACGCTCGACTACGGCGCTTCCCTGGCGGCTGGCAGCGGTATACGCACCATTCAGACGAGTCCCACCACGCCGGCCGGGGATGTGGATCTCGATGCGCCGGTCGGCACCGTCAACGCCGGCGATGCGGGCATCGGCGCCGCCGGAAACGTCAACATAGCCGCGGCACACGTGATCGGGGCACTCAACATCAATTTCGGTGGCACGGCGAGCGGCGTTCCGTCGGATCTCAGCGGTCTCTCCGCCAGCCTCTCCGGCGTCTCCGCCGTCGCCGCGAGCGCCACCACGAGCAGTACCTCCTCTCTCGAGGAGTCGGCCGTCGCTGCCAAGGAAACGGCCCCGATCGCGCAGACCGCGCTCAGCTGGCTCGACGTCTTCGTGACCGGCCTGGGAGAGGAGAACTGCAAACCGGACGATATCGAGTGCCTGAAGCGCCAGAAGACCGCCGCGCCCTAAGGGCTCGATCACCGGTCCGCTGTAACAAATTCATCATGCTCGTTGCCGAAAATATGCGGCTCACCTCAAGGCGCGGGAAGGGGGCCGCCGTCGGATGAAATGTCGCGCCAAGCTGATGGGCCTCGCCATCCTGCTCGTTCCGCTCGCGGCGCCCGCGGCCTCCTGGTGGAACAACGACTGGAAATACCGCAAGGAGATCGGTTTCGATCTCTCTGCGTCGGGTGCAGATGTGGGCGGAACGCTGCAGGATGTTCCCGTGCTGCTGCGCTTGTCCGTGGGGAATTTCGCCTATTTCGGCGACACCAAGCCCGACGGTTCGGACTTCCGCCTGATCGCGGGCGATGACAAGGTTCCGCTGAAATTCCACTTCGAGAAGTATGACTCGCAGAATCAGATGGCGCTTCTGTGGGTGCGAGTGCCACAGATCACCGGCGGGTCCAAGACCGAGAAGGTCTATGCGTATTACGGTAACCCCGACGCTGCGGCGGCGGGCGACGCCCCCGGTACCTACGACACCTCGCAGGTACTGGTGCTGCATTTCTCCGAGGCCACGGGACTCCCGCTCGATGCCACCGCCTACAAGAACAATCCGTCCGCCTCGACGGCGACGCTGACGCCGGCATCGCTGATCGGCGGCGGCGCCAAATTCGCCGGCAAGGAGAGCATCACCATCCCGGCGACTCCCTCCTTGCGGCTGTTGCCCAATCAGGGATTCACTGCCTCGGCTTGGCTTCGCATCGAGGGCGCACAGCAGGCGGTGGTCTTCGCCCTCGCGGACCAGGGCAAAACGATCGAGCTCGGGATCGACGGAACCAAGCTCGTGGCTCGCGCGGCGCTCGATGGTCCGCCCGCGACCGTGACGACGGCGGATCTGTCATTCGGCCAGTGGCATCACGTTGCCGTGACCGCTGGCAGCGGCAAGCTCACGCTGTACCTTGACGGGGTCGCCGCCGGGAGCGCCCCGGTGACGTTGCCGGAGCTCGGGGGGGCATTCACGATCGGCTCCGCCAACGGCGAGCGCTTCCTGAACGCCGAGGTCGACGAAGTCGAGGTGTCCAAGACCGCGCGTACCGCCGATTGGATCAAAGCCGAGGCCCGCAACCAGGGGGTCGACGGGAATCTCGTCCTCTACGGCGCGGACGGGCAGAAGGAAGGCGGGAGTCAGACGTCTTACTTCGCGACGATCGCCAAGAACCTGACCGTCGATGGCTGGGTCGTGATCGGCATCTGCATGGCCATGCTCGCGATTGCACTCGTGATCATGGTCCTCAAGGCGATTTTTCTGACGCGCGTCGAGAAGGCGAATGCAAGGTTCCTGAACGAATTCCGCCGCTTGACCGGCGATGCGACGGCTCTCGACAAGTCGCCGGAGCAAGCGGACGACGACATGCTCGCGGATTCTCCTTCGATGTCGGAGCTCGCGGGCGACAAGAAGAACGCTTACGGCGCATCGACGCTGTATCGGCTTTACCACCACGGTGTGTTCGAGCTCAACAAGCGCATCGCGGGACAAACGCTCAGCTCGCAGCGCGCGAGGGTCCTCTCTCCGCAGTCGATCGACGCCATCCGAGCCGCCATGGACTCCTCGATGACCCG
>Ga0187784_10002069_pt1 | contig 16028 bp, 16 predicted proteins | sample 1015_SJ02_MP15_2_FD_132964 | JGI IMG/M metagenome (GOLD analysis project Ga0187784, IMG submission 132964) | Tropical peat soil microbial communities from peatlands in Department of Meta, Colombia - 1015_SJ02_MP15_20_MG | ecosystem: Environmental > Terrestrial > Soil > Wetlands > Peat | place...
ACCCCCCGTAGTACGGCATTCGCGTCGTGATGACGCGACGGAACGCCTCTCGGAGAGCCGCGTCGTCGAGACCCCGGGTCGGGATGAGGTCGTCCTTTCGGTTGAGGCAGCCTTTGAGCTCCCCCTGGTGCGTGACGCGGATCCGGTGACAGTGCGAGCAGAACTCGGGGTTGAAGACCGGGTCGACCACCTCGACCTCGGCTCCTTGGACGATGTAGACCCGGCGGTGGTGCATCTCCCGGACGAGGACGCTCGAGGCGTGCTCTTCGAGCCAGCGCTTGACGCTCTGGATGTCGACCATCCAGTCGCGGTGGTCGACGAGCTCGGGCATGAACTGGATCAACTGGAGCTTGAGGCCGTCGGTCGCCCCGACGTAATCGATCATCCTCGGGATGTTGGAGAGCGTCCGACGGAACACGACCATGTTGAGCTTGACCGGCTTCAGCCCGACCCGTAACGCCTCCTTGATCCCGCGGAGGACCGGGGCGAGTGACCCCTTGCGGATCGACCGGAACTCCTCGGGGTCGGTGGTGTCGACGGAGACGTTGACCCGCTTGAGGCCCGCGTCCCGCAATGTCTCGGCTCGGGACTCGAGCATCGAGCCGTTCGTCGTCAACGAGACGTCCTCCAGGTGACGGACGGTCCGGTCGATGATCTCTTCGAGGTCGGCCCTCACCAGCGGCTCGCCACCGGTGAACTTGACCGAGCGGATCCCGAGCTCGCGGGCGACGACGACCAGTCGCTCGACCTCGGCGGGGGTCAATTCCTCGCCGTGGGGAGCGCGGGGCCGCGCGACCGGGCCGAGGCCCTCGTCGTGACAGTAGACGCACCCGAAATTGCACCGCTTGGTGACGCTGATGCGGATGTCGGTGACCGCACGACCGAACGAGTCGGAGAGCATCCGTTCTCCCTCCATCCTTCCTCCCGTTTATAGACCACGGCCCCCCGAATCCGGCTTGGCAGCGCAGGACCGTCGCGTAGGTCGTGTTACGCTTTCGCAAGGGATATAGTTGAGGAGTCGTTCCCGGGCCCCGGGAGATACCTCCGAGGTACGTATGTTTCCACCGCAGTTTGAGTACTACGCGCCCAACTCCGTCGACGACGCGATCGCGCTCTTGAGCCGGTTCAACGGCGACGCGAAAGTGCTCGCCGGGGGACATAGCCTCATTCCGCTGATGAAGCTCCGGCTCGCGTCGCCCTCGGTACTGGTCGACATCAATCGGATACCGGGGTTATCGTACATCCGCGAGGAGGGAAACCACCTCAAGATCGGCGCGACCACCCGGACCAACGACCTTCTCGAATCGGCGCTGCTGAGGAAGAGCTACCCGATCCTCACCGACGCCGCCCAGGAGATCGCCGACCCGCTCGTTCGCAACCTCGGTACGGTCGGCGGCAACGTCTGTCACGGGGACCCCGGCAACGACCTACCCGCCTGCATGATCGCCCTCGGGGCGGAGATGGCGCTCCACGGCCCGAACGGGCAGCGGACGGTCCCCGCTTCGCAGTTCTACAAGGACACGTTCGTGACCGCCGTAGAACCGACCGAGATGCTGGTCGAGGTCCGCATCCCGAAGCGGACCCTCCGGCAAGGGAACGCCTATCACAAGATCGAGAAGCGTGTCGGCGACTTCGCCATGGCCGGCGCCGGAGCGAACCTCGTTCTGACCGAGGACGGAACGGTCTCGCTCGCGTCGATCGGACTCACCGGCGTCGGTCCGACCGCGATCCACGCCGCGAAGGCGGCCGCTTCCCTCGTGGGTCAACCGGCGGACGAGGCGCACCTTCGGAGCGCCGCGTCGCTCGCCCAGGAGGAAGCCGAGCCGGCGACCGACTTGCGGGGACCCGCCGAGTACAAGCGCGCGATGGCCGGGGTGCTGACCCACCGCGTGCTCGCGCGGGCGGTCGCTCGGGCGAAGGGAGGTGCCTAGGGCGATGGCCGCGAGTGCCCGACCCGTATCGCCGGCCGCTTCCCTCATGTCGGGAGGGGGCCCCGTCACCCGGATCCAGGTCACGGTCAACGGTCAGGTCGTTACGGCCGAGGTCGAACCGCGCACGTTGCTCGTCTACTTCCTGCGCGAGGTCCTCGGGCTCACCGGCACCCACGTCGGCTGCGACACCACGAACTGCGGCGCCTGCACCGTGCACCTCGACGGCAAGCCGGTAAAGTCGTGCACGGTCCTCGCCGTGCAGGCGAACGGCCGGCAGGTCCGCACGGTCGAGGGTCTCGAGGTCGGGGGGAAGCTCTCGGCCGTCCAGCAGTCGTTCTACGAGGAGCACGGGCTCCAGTGCGGGTTCTGTACTCCCGGGATGATGATGACCGCGACCGCGCTCCTCGAGCGCAACCCGAACCCGTCGGACGCCGAGATCCGCGACGCGATCCGCGGCAACCTCTGCCGGTGCACGGGCTACGTGAACATCGTGAAGGCGATCAAGGCGGCCGGAAAGAAGATGCAGGCACCGCCGCCGAGCGGAGGGGGAGCATGAGCGCGGAGATGCCCCACGTGAAAGGCGGGATCGGCCAGTCGATTCTTCGGAAAGAGGACGCCCGGTTCATCCGGGGGAAGGGCAGCTACGTCGACGACGTGAAGCTCCCTGGGATGCTCTACCTCGACATCACGCGAAGTCCGTACGCTCACGCCAAGATCACGGCGATCCGGACCGACAAGGCGCTCAAGGTGCCCGGCGTTCTCGCGGTGATCACCGGGAAGGACCTCGAGGCCGCGGGCCTCGCGTGGATGCCGACGCTGATGTCGGACAAGCAGATGGTCCTGCCCGTCGACACCGTCATGTATCAGGCGCAGGAGGTCGCCGCGGTCGTCGCGGACAGCCGCTACGCGGCGGCCGACGGCGCCGCGGCCGTCGAAGTCGACTACGAGCCGCTCCCTGTGGTCGTCGACCCGTTCAAGGCGCTCGAGCCGAACGCGCCGGTGATCCGGACCGACCGAGCGGAGAAGTCGAACCACATCTGGCACTGGGAGACCGGCGACAAGGCCGGCACCGACCAGGCGATCGACGGCTCGGCCGTCCGAGTCGCCCAGGACCTCTACATCCCGCGCATCCACGTCTCTTCGATGGAGACCTGCGGTTGCGTCGCTCACATGGACTCGGTGTCGGGCCGGTTCACGATCTGGATGACGACGCAGGCTCCGCACGCGATACGGACCGTCTTCGCCCTCGTCACGGGCCTTCCCGAGCAGAACATCCGGGTCATCTCCCCCGACATCGGCGGCGGTTTCGGCGGCAAGGTGCCGGTGTACCCCGGCTACGTCATCGCGTCCGTGGCGTCGATCAAGACCGGCCACCCCGTGAAATGGATCGAGGACCGGTCGGAGAACCTGCAGGCCGATTCGTTCGCGCGGGACTACCACATCCACGCCGAGGTCGGGTCGACGCCCGACGGCCACGTGACGGCGCTTCGGGTGAAGACGCTCGCGGACCACGGCTACACGGACGCGGCGGCGAACCCGTCGAAGTTCCCCGCGGGTCTCTTCCACATCATCACCGGCTCCTACCCCTTCGCGAAGGCGTTCGTCGAGGTCGACGCGGCCTACACCAACAAGCCGCCCGGCGGGATCGCCTACCGCTGTTCGTTCCGCGTCACCGAGGCCGTCTACACGATCGAGCGGATGATGGACATCCTCGCGCACAAGCTGAACGTCGACCCGGCCGACCTCCGCCTCAAGAACTTCATCCCGCCCGAGGCGTTCCCGTACAAGTCCGCGCTCGGATGGACCTACGACAGCGGAAACTACGCGGGCGCGCTTCGCAAGGCGATGGAGATCGTCGACTACGCGGGGCTCCGGAAGGAGCAGGCCGAGAAGCGAGCCAAAGGCGAGCTCATGGGAATCGGCATCTCGAGCTTTACCGAGATCGTCGGCGCCGGCCCGTCGCAGACGTTCGACATCCTCGGCATCAAGATGTTCGATTCCGCCGAGGTCCGCATCCATCCGACCGGCAAGGTGATCGCGCGGTTCGGAACGAAGTCCCAGGGACAGGGGCACGAAACGACGTACGCTCAGATCCTCGCGGAAGAGCTCGGGATCCCGGCGGACGATATCCGGGTCGAAGAGGGCGACACCGACACCGCGCCCTACGGCCTCGGGACGTACGCGAGCCGGAGCACCCCGACCGCCGGAGCGGCCGCCTCGATGGCCGCCCGCAAGATCCGGGAGAAGGCCCAGAAGATCGCGGCGCACCTCCTCGAGGTGAGCCCGGACGACGTCGAGTGGAAGGACTACGCGTTCCGGGTGAAGGGCGTCCCCGGGAAATCGAAAACGATGCAGGAGGTCGCGTTCGCGGCCTACACGAACCACCCGAAGGGCAGCGAGGCGGGCCTCGAAGCGGTCGACTACTACGACCCGCCCAACATGACCTATCCGTTCGGGAGCTACATCTGCGTGGTCGACATTGATAAGGAGACGGGCCAGGTGAAGGTCCGCCGGTTCGTCGCCGTCGACGATTGCGGGACGATCATCAACCCGATGATCGTGGACGGACAGATCCACGGGGGGCTCACGATGGGCCTCGCTCCCGCGCTCCTCGAGGAGATCCAGTACGACGCGGACGGGAACATCCACGGCGGCACGTTCATGGACTACCTCGTCCCGACCGCGGTCGAAACGCCGAACTGGGAGACGGCGAAGACCGTGACCCCGTCCCCGCACCACCCGATCGGTGCGAAGGGGGTCGGGGAGTCGGCGACCGTCGGCGCTCCGCCGGCGATCGTCAACGCCGTCATCGACGCGTTGCGCCCGTACGGGGTCGAGCACATCGACATCCCGATCCACCCGTGGAAGGTCTGGCAGGTCATCCACGGCGGGGAGAAGAGCGCGTAGATCTCCTCCCCGCTTGTCCGGGGGGCGCTCGGTCCTCTACCCCCGGACCGGCACCGACTCCGGATTCTCCTGGAGCGGAACGCTCACCGTGAGGGGGGCGCCGCGCCGCTCGAGCGAGAGGGGGACCTCCGAACCGACCGGGAATTTCCCGAGCGACTCGAGGAGGTCGCGCACGCGATGGACCTCGAACGGACCGACCCGCTGGATGAGGTCCCCCGGGCGGACCCCCGCCCGGTGCGCGGGGGAGCGAGGAACGACCTCGGCGACGAGGAGACCGGACCAGGGAGCGAGCGCGTACTGGCGCGCAAGGTCCGGCCCGATCTCGGCGACCATCACGCCGACCCATGGGCGGACGACCCGACCGTTGCGCCGGAGCTCGTCGGCGATCCGCGCCACCGCGTGGATCGGAAGCGCGAAGCCGACCCCTTGGGCGAACGGGACCATCGCGGAGTTGATCCCGACGACCGCGCCGTCGAGGTCGACCAGAGGTCCTCCGCTGTTCCCGGGGTTGATCGCGGCGTCCGTCTGGATCAATCCCTCGAAGATGAAGTCGCTTCCCGGAAGCGGACGACCGAGGGCACTCACCACGCCGACCGACACGGTGGGGCCGCCCGGGAGCCCGAGGGCGTGCCCGACGGCGAGCACCAGCTGGCCGACCCGTAGGTTCTCGGACGCGCCGAGGCGTGCCGGCGGGACGTCGATGCCGTCCACGCGGACGACCGCGACGTCGGTCGCCTCGTCCCCACCCACGACCTCCCCGTCGAGCTCGCGCCCGTCGGGCAGTTGGACCCGCAGTCGGGCCGCCCCCTCCACGACGTGCTGGTTGGTGATCAGGTATCCGGATCGGTCGATCACGAGCGCGGTCGCGCGGGCCGGCATGCCAAACGGAGACCCGCCGCGCCGCCGACCGAGGTGGAGACTCTCGATGCCGGCGACGCTCGGGCCGACCGCCTCGACCGCGCCGGTGATGCGGTGCTCGAACTCGCTGAGCGCCATCGTTCCCTCGGGTGGTCCGCTCGGGTCGAGGTCAGTGCCCGGGGAGCATCGGTTCGGGGCCGGTCGGCGGGGACGGCATCGGGTGGAGGGGGAGCGGGATCTCCATGTCCCTCACTCCGAAAGGAGCTGTTCGAGCCGCCCGTACAGCTCCTCGAGCTCCTTCTCCTTCTTTCGACCGCCCTCCCAGCGGGCGTTCACGACCTGGACGAGGAGGTCCGCGACCTTTTCCATCCAGGGGCCTTCCTGGGCCTCGAACCGCTTCTTGACCTTCTCTCGCAGCAGTTCGTTGTAGGCCCGATAGGCCGACCAGACCCACGGTCCGAAGTTCGCTCCGCCCGGCGCGCACTCGTTCTCGGTTTCGCTCATCGATTCCTCTTGGAACGCTCGTTCCGAGCTCTCCACCTCGAGGAGGAGGATATTGACCGGGTCGGCTGCCTCCCGGTCACGTCTCTCGGACCGGCCGCGGTGCGGTCCAGTTGGTAACGAACGCGTTACTCGCCGTTTATGAGCGGTCGGTCCGCTATCGGGGGCGATGGAGTCCCCGCGCGAGGCGCCGACACGTCCTCCTTCGGGGGGGCTCGACGAGCGGGTCCTCTCGACCCTCCAAGGGCTCCCGGGACGGATCGCGTTCAGCGGACTGCGACGCGTCCTGCACGCCCACCCCGAGTCACTCTCCCGCTCGCTCCGCCGTCTCGAGCGCGAAGGGCTGGTCGAGCGGTCCGCCGACGGGTACCGCGCGCTCGGCGACGCTGTCAAGGGTCCGGAGGGGCCGACCACGGAACTGCGACCGATCGCCCGCGTGGACCTCCCTCCGGGTGCCCTTCCCGAATCGGTGCTCGGCCGGCTCTCGGGTCGATGGTTCGGCTCGCTGCGCTGGGTCGGGGTGGTCGACCGCCCCAGCGGCCGCCTCCTCGCGTGGGCGCGGCGGGACGGGGTCGGCTACGTCCTTCTCGGGATCGAGCGTGGGGTGCTCCGCGTGTATGTTCGGGAAGAGAGCTCGGGAGACGACGTCACCGAGGCGGAGGAGTCGGCGTACGAACTGCTCGGCCACGCCGTCGAAGCCCTTCGCCCTTCGGGACGCGACTCGGTGGGCTCGGTGAGTTTCCTCACCACTGCCGGCTCTTCGGACGGGACCCCGCTCGACAATTAGCCGTCGGTCGCACGACCTTTCGTCAGACGCTTCGAGCGCGACGTTCCCGCGCTGCCCGGACGATCTCCGCGGCGACGCTCAGTCCGATCTCCTCCGGGGTCTCGGCCCCGATATCGAGGCCGGCCGGACAGCGGAGCCGGGCGATGTCGTCCCCGGAGAGGCCCTCTCGGAGCAGAGCGTCGCGGAGCGCGGGGACGCGACGCCGGCTCGCGACGAGCCCCACATACGCGGCTTGGGAGCGCAGGAGCAGTGCGACCGCTCGAACCTCGTACTCCGGCATGCCCGCCACGACCCCGAACGTCTCCGCGTCGAGCTTCCCCGCGAGGTCGTTGAGATGGGTAACCACCTCATCCGCGTCCGGGAACCGCGCCGGATCAAGGTCCGAGCCGGCCGCGACGACCCGCATTCCGAGAAGCCGGCCGAGGGAGGTGAGGTTCTCGGACACCGGCGAACCGCCGACGACGACGAGCGTAGACCGGTTGTCGGGCTCGCGGGCACCTGCGAGGACCTTCTCGGGGGCTCGCATGCGGGGCCGGGCCGGGCCATCGGCGCTCGACCCGGTCCTCGGGGACCGAGAGAACGCGGCGGCGAGCACGGCGAGGGACCGGCCTTCCCGGACGGCTTCGCGCGCGAGCTCGGCTTCCTTCGGGGTGTCGATGTCGATGAGCACACCCGGGTCCTCTACGGGTACCTCCGCGGTTTCGTCGGGGTGGCGTTGGCGGATCTCCCGACAACCGCGGTCCCCGGTGATCGCATCGGCTTCCACCGCGAGCGAACGGTCGAGCAACACGGGATTCCCCCGCACCCCGTGATACGTCGGGAGGACGATGCGTGCCCCGGACCTCGCTCGGGCGTCGATCATCGCGTCGTACGAATCGGGCCGGACGAACGGCGCATCGGCGAGGACGACGAAGAACGCTTCCGCCGTATCGCCGAGCGAGGCGATCCCGGTGCGGAGCGAGGAGCTCATACCTTCTTGGAACGAGGTGTTCTCGACGACCCGGACTCCGGTGAGCGGGATCTCGGCCCGGATGCGGTCTGCCGAGTCCCCGAGCACGACGACGGTCTCGGTGACGCGCGAACTCCGGATCCCTTCGAGAACCCAGGTGAGCAACGGCCGCTCGCCGACCCGCACGAGCGGTTTCGGCTCTCCCATGCGGGAGGAACTCCCGGCCGCGAGCACGACTGCCGCGATCATCGAGGCTCTCCGGTGGGACCCCGAGCATCGCGCGCGGACGGCGCCGGGGATTCCTGTTCGTTCGCACGGGGCAGGGTCATTTAATCTCTCGCGGCGGGCGAACGCCGGAACGAACCGTACGCGTGCCGCCCCTCGAGTTAAAGAGCGGTGCCCCACTTCGCCGGGTCGTCCATGGCATCGCTTCCGTCCGGTAGCCCCCTCTCGAGCGGAACGACGGGCAGCGGTTCCCGGACGCTCGACGTCTCGGGCGTGTCGAAAACGTATGGGCCGGTCGTGGCCCTCTCGTCGGTGAGCTTCTCCGTCGCCGCGGGAGAGATCGTCGGTCTCCTCGGCCCGAACGGGGCGGGAAAGTCGACGACCATGAAGGCGGTCCTCGGGCTCGTCGCCCCGGACTCCGGAGAGATCCGGCTCTTCGGCCGGGCCGTCCCGGACGACCCGGTGGGGCTGAAGCGCCAGATCGGGTACGTACCCGAGGCTCCGGCGCTCTACGAGTTCCTCACGGGGGCCGAGTACCTCGACTTCGTCTCCGACATGTACGGTCTCGACCGCTCGACCCGCGCCGAACGGATCCGGCAGTTCCTCACGGGGTTCGAGCTCACGGGCCACGAGAACTCCCTCATCAGCGGCTACTCGCAGGGCATGAAACAGAAGGTGGCGCTCATCGCGGCCCTCGCTCACCGACCCCGACTCCTCGTGCTGGACGAACCGCTCAACGGCCTCGACCCGCGCTCGGCGCGGGTGACAAAGGACCTGATCCGCAACCTCGCCGCCCACGACGGCGTCGCGGTCCTCTTCAGCACCCACGTCCTCGAGATCGCCCAGGCGATCTGCGACCGCATCGTCATACTCGACCGGGGGCGCGTGCTCGCCTCGGGGACGGTCGCGGCGTTGCGCGACCGCGCCGGCCTCGCCGGGCAGGGCCTCGAGGAGGTCTTCCTCGCCCTCACCGGCACCGGCGACCTCAAGGACGTGGTCGACGCCCTCAGCCGGTAGGCGAACGATGAACGTTCATCGAGTCCGTCGTCTCGCGGCGACCCTCGTCACGTCCCAGTTGCGGTCCGGTCGGAGCTCGTCGAACCCCCGGAGCGTGTTCGGCCAGCCGGGGTTCGTCGCCTCGCTCGACGTCGTTCTCTTCCTCGCCACGTTCGGGCTTGTCTACGGAGCGGTCGCGGGAGGGTCGCTCCCGGCAGGGGAAGCGACGAAGCTCGCGACCTCGCTTCTCCCGTTTCTGCCGCTGGTCGCGGTCGGGGTGGTCCTGGTCGCGGGGGTGATGTTCGAACTCACGACGACCGCGAAGTTCGCCGCGAGCGACGCGGCGAACTGGCTTCCGTTGACCCCGGCCGAGTACGTCGCGGCGTCGGCCACCGCGATCGCGTACTCCTATTCCCCGGCCGTCGCGCTTGCTCTCGGGGTCCTCCTTCCGTTCGCGATGCTGGGAGGGTCCGTCGCGCTGTACGCCGCGACCGTCCTTCTCTGCGGGGTCGCTCTCTTCGAGGGGGCCGCGCTGGTCGAGATGGTCCGCGCGGTGACCCAGCGCGCGGGCTCGGTCGGCGCGGGAAGGCGCGGGAGCGTCACACTCCTCCTCCGGGCGGGGGCTCTCATTCTGGTGATCCTGGTCCTGCAGCTCGCGTTCAACCCCGTCTTCCTGCTCGGGATCGCGCAGCGTCTCTCGGCGGTGGGGCTCGTCACCTCGGTCATACCGTTCTTCTGGTCGACCGCCGCGCTCGACCAGGCCGTCGGTGGGAACCTCGCCCTCGCCCTCGCGTTCGCGGCCGGGCAGGTCGCGTTCGTTGCGCTCCTCGTCTACGGGGCGGCTCGTCTGCGGGTTCGTCACTGGGTTCCGAGCGCTACCGAGGTCCGCCTCGAGCAGCACGAGTACGCGGGCCGACACCCGCTCCTCGAGACCTTGGGGCTCAGCGCGGCCGAGTCCGCGCTGGTCGCGAAGGACCTCAAAGGGCTCGTTCGCCGCCGAGAGATGCTGCCGACCCTGGTCGTTCCGGTCGTCCTCGTCATCCTCGTCCTGGTCGAGGGGGCCGCGTTCGGCGGCTTCGGCACGACCGTCTGGGTCGGCTGGGTCGCGGGCTTCTTCGCCCTTCTCCTCAGCGGCACGTCGATCGGTCAGGAGCGCCGCGCCGTCCAGACGCTGTTCGCCTACCCGTTGACGTCGACGAACCTGATGCGGGCGAAGGCCGCGTTCGTCCTCCTTCCTTCGCTCGTGGTCGCGGTGGCGCTGGCGGTCGTCGCGGCCGTCCTGTTCCGGCTCGCGCCGGTCGACCTTCTCGGCATCGTCCTATTGGTGGTCGCGGTCGCGGTGGTCCTCGGCTTCTGGGGTCTCGTCTTCGCGTCGCGATACTCGGACTTCCAGGACCGCCCGCGCCCGCAGTTCCTTCGGCCCGGGGGCATGGTCGCGGCGACCGTCTCGGGGATGACGCTCTTGTTCGCGATCCTCGTCCCGGGCGCGGTCGCGGTGCTGCTCCCGTCGTCGTACTCGCTCGACCTTGCGCTCGTCAGTCTTGCGGTCGTCCTCGTCGCGGGAACCCTCGCGGTCCTCTGGGCGGGCTCGGGCTTCCGCCGCCTCTTCCGGGAGCTCCCGTTCTGACCGGCCGAGAGCCCCTCTAGAGAGGAGCCCCGCACGACGGACACCGACCGTCGACCTCGTTGCCGAGCGCCCCGCAGAACCGACATCGGACCTTGACCACCTGGCGCTCGATCGTGTGCACGGAGGTGAACGGGGTCCCGGGATACGGAGGGAGCGACCGTTTCGCCTGGGCGATCGCCGCGACCCAGCCGTCCGGGTCGAGGACGTCAAACGAGGGACGTGAGTGCGGGAGCTCGAGTACGAGGCGGGGACGGCCGAGCCGAGCTCGTCGCACGGAGAGGTTCTTGAGCTCGTGGAGCGATGCGTCGAGCTGGGTCTCGGTCTCGCCCGCGCGCCGACCGATCCGGCGCCGTGCCACCGGCGCCTCGAAGACGATCCTCAGGTTCGTGACGTAGAGGACCCCGGGCCCGTTCGGCGCTTGCGCCTCGTCTCCCGAGCTCGCGACCGCATAGGCGCTGCGGAGCAGGCTCTCCCCGTGTCCCAGGAGCATCGGAAAGGGAGACGTTGGAGAATCTAAGAGCTCACCGACCGCTCCGTACGGTCGGAGGGCGGGGCGGTCTCACCAGCCGACCGGGCTCGAGCGGTTCTGCTCATCAAGCCAGGTCTTCAACGGAGCAAAGTACTCGAGAAGCCCACCCGCGTCCATCCGACGCTCGCCGGTCAGCGCTTCGAGCGCGTCCGGCCACTCCCGGCTCTGGCCCATTTCGAGCGTGGCGGCGAGCCGGCGCCCGGCCTCCCGGGAGCCGTAGATCGACGCTCGGTGCAGCGGACCGGACGCGCCGACCTCGCGCGCGAGCGCCCGGTGGAACTGGAACTGGAGAATGTGGGCGAGGAAGTAGCGCATGTACGGGACGTTCGACGGCACGTGGTACTTCGCACCGGGGTCGAACTCGTCGTCGGAACGCGGCACGGCTGGAGCCACGCCTTGGTAGTGCCGGCGCATCTCCCACCAGCTCGAGTTGTACTCCGCCGGGGAGATCCTTCCCGAGAAGACGTCCCATCGCCACTTGTCGACGACAAGACCGAACGGGAGGAAGGCGACCTTCTCGAGCGCCCGCCGGAGCAAGAGCCCCGTGTCGCCCTCCGGACCTGGGGCCCGCTCGAGGAGGCCGATCCGGACGAGGTACTCGGGGGTCACGGAGAGCGCGACCGTGTCGCCGATCGCCTCGTGGAACCCGTCGTGGGCGCTGTCGCGGAAGAGGAACGGTTGCCGGGCGTACGCCCGCTGATAGTAGTTGTGGCCGAGCTCGTGATGGACCGTCATGAAGTCGTCGTCGGTGACCTCGATGCACATCTTGAGGCGGAGGTCCTGGTCGCAGTCGACGTCCCAGGCGCTCGCGTGACAGACGACTTCGCGGTCCCGAGGTCGGACGAACATCGACCGCTCCCAGAACGAATCGGGGAGCGGCGCGAACCCGAGCGAGACGAAGAACCGCTCCGCGATCCGAACGAGTTCGGTCGGCGTGGTCCCCCGACGTCGGAGGACCGGGGTGAGGTCTTCCACCGTCGACCCGGACGGTGGAGCGAGCAGCGGGAACGTCGCCTCCCACGACTGGGCCCACATGTTCCCGAGAAGGTGCGAGGGGATCGGTCCGTCCGCCGAAACGACCGGGTCCCCGTACTGCTCGCGTAGTCGGCGTCGCACGTAGGCGTGCAGCGACCGGTAGAGCGGTTCGACCTGCGCCCAGAGGCGGTCCACTTCACGCGCGAACGCGGCCGGTTCCATGTCGTACTTGGAGCGCCACATGTCGCCGGTGTCGGAGAACCCGAGCTCGGTCGCCCCCCGGTTGGCGAGCGAAACGTAGCGAACGAACCCCGGGCGAATCGATCGGCCCACACGATGCCAGCCGGTCCACACCTCTTCGAGCAGCCGTGGGTCCCGGCTCTCCGCGAGGATCCGGGAGAGACCCTGAAGGTCGAGGGGCTCGGCGGACGAGCGAGGGGTGTACCGGCCCTTCGAGTACAGTCCGGCCATCGCGGAAACGGTCCGGGTGAGTTCCTCGGACTCCCCGGGGTCGGACGGAGCGATCAACGGTAGCGAGAGACGCAAAAGACGGGCCTTGCGCGCGTCCGTCTCCGACACCTCCTCCCGGGGGAACCGGGTCGACGCCTTCGCGAGCTCGGTCGTGGCGGCGACCAACCGGGAGTAGGCGCGGGCGGTGACGAGCTCGCTGTCGGGGGTGATGTACGTGCTGTAGACCCAGTCGGCCTTCTGGGACTCGACCGTTAGGTCGAGGAGCCTCGTCTCCGCCCGGCGCAAGAACTCCCCGAGCTCGTCGGAACCCATCCTATCGTCTCCCTCGGCGCGTCGGCCAGCCACCCCCCCTTTAAGAAGGGTGGGCGGAGGCGACCGCGTTCTCCGAATCGGTCTGCCCGGTGTCCGCCACCCTTCTCCGTCAGTCCTCTAGACGCGACCCCCCCGTTTCCAGTCCAACTTTCGTCTTTATGTATGACGTGCGTCTGACGGATGCCAGCGGACGTGTCCGACAACCTCGACGGCCGGGCGATACTCGCCTCGCTACCGATCCACGTCCCGGAGTCTCTCGGGGTCGATGTTCCCCTCGCCGTCCTCCCGTGCCTTCGGGTCGACGACCTCCTCATGGACCGCCGAGCCGGGGTCGAATGAGCGCCGCGATCCGCAAGGGTTCGGCGGCCACTCCGGAACCGTCGATCGCGGTTGCGGCCCACCCGGTCTTCCTCGGTCAGGGCGAGCCCCGAGGATACGGAGTCCGCCCGAAATTGACTCCCGAGGCGGCGGCGGCGTTCGCGACCTACGTCGACTCCGCGCGTGCGCGGGCCGCGATGGAAGGGCGCACCCTCGTCTACACCGTCCGTTGGGGCTGAGAACGCCCTAGTCCGGGTCGGCGGGTCCAGCATCGTCGTCGACCTCTTCTCGCCCGGGCGGAGGCCTCGGCGGCCGGTGACGGCGTGCGTCGACCGCGGCGGACTCGACCGCCTGCTTGGACAGCGCGTCCGCGACGACGTTCTCCTCGCGGGGGATCCACCGGAACTCGACCGAGCGGAACGTTCTCGCGAGCTGGGCGAGCCAGTCGTGGTACGCCTTGAGATGCTCCGCCCGGACCTCGTACTCGCCGTTCATCTGGCGGATGACGAGCTGGCTATCGCCCTCGACGAGGACGTCCCCGGCGTAGCCCATCGACCGGAGGTGCTCGAGGGCCCGGATCGCCCCGACGTACTCGGCTACGTTGTTCGTCGAGTGCGCCGAGTACGGCCGGGTCGCGAGGCCGCAGTCCTCGATCCGCAGCCCCGGCCCCTCGATGACGAACCCCCACCCGGCGACGCCGGAACCCCCCGGGGGCTGGCAGGAGCCGTCGAACCGGACGAGCATCGGCGCATGGACCTCCCCGGTGGCGATGCCCCTCGGGAGGAGAGGGTCGACGGGCACGGGCCTACCGCCTCCGGGGGGTCGACGGTTTCACCGGCGTGCTCGAGGTCAACCGGGGGAGCTGCGGGCAGTTGCAGAACGGTTCCGCTCGGGCGCACGTCGGGCACGTCGGGCGGTCGATGACGATGCCGAGCGGTCGGCCGCAGTTCCGGCACTCGCGCGGGCGAGCGCACCTCGGGCAGAGCGCGAGGTCGGCCGCGATCACCGTCCGGCAGTAGCGACAGTTGGCGGGCTCGTGGGGGTTGAAGACCCGCATCTCCCTCGGCTCGACCACCGCGTGGGCGCCCCGCTCGGGCCGGCGGGGGGTCATCTCGGGGTTCCCGAACGCACCTCCGACCGTGGTCCGTTCGGGGTTTTGTGCGAGCGCCCCGAGCATCACGACCACGAGACCGAGCGGTACGACCAGGAAGCCGATCTCCTGCTCCAGGTCGAGCTGCTCGCCTCCGAGGAAAACGATCGGATACGCCACGAGGCCGAAGCCGAGCACGATGAACACGATCCCGATGCCGGCGATGTCGCGGTTCATCCGATGTCCCCGTGACCCTCCCGGTCGGCGCTCTGCGAGGAGTCACGGCCCTCCAGATAAGCCGGTCGGCCGGGCGTCGCGCTTTTGGCTTCGGGCGGCGTCCGGGCGTCATGGCACCACCGACCGTGACGCTGAGGACGACTGTCGGCGACATCCGGATCGAGCTCTTCGCGGACCGCGCTCCGAAGACGGTCGGGAACTTCGTCTCGCTCGTTAGGAAGGGATTCTACAACGGTCTCACGTTCCACCGCGTGATCCCGGGGTTCATGATCCAGGGCGGCTGCCCGACCGGCGACGGCACGGGGGGACCGGGATACACGATCCCCGACGAGTTCCATGCGACGTTGCGCCACGATGGGCCGGGCGTGCTCTCGATGGCGAACGCCGGCCCCAACACCGGCGGAAGTCAGTTCTTCATCACGCTCGCGGCGACGCCGTGGCTCGACCAGAAGCACGCCGTCTTCGGGAAGGTCCGCTCGGGCCAGGACGTGGTCGAGAAGATCGCCGCGGTTCCCCGCGACCGCAACGACCGGCCCCGTTCGCCGGTGCGGATCGTCGAGGCGTCGGTCACCGGCGCCTAACCCGCGCCCGGTCACGCCGGGAAGTCGAACGGCAACCGTTCGGTCGGGGAGCGTGCGTCCTCGATCGTCGTAAGGATTCCCGCGACGATCCCGAAGATGGGCGCGATCAGCATCAGCTCCAGGAAGGTCGAGTAGCCGGCGATCACGGTCGCCGAGCCCCCGGGGAGGACGAGGCGATACGGGGATCGCGAGATCGCGTAGAGCAGATAGACGACGGCGGCGAGCGAGGTCGCGATCGAAAGAGGACCGAAGGCGCGGGTCGGCTTCCCGATGTACCGGGCGGTGCCGAGCGCGAGCAGGGCGAGCCCTCCCACCGCGACCGCGGTCGTGGAGATCGGGATCGCGATCCCTTTCGAGCTCGCGAAGTTGAGGACGGCGATCGGAAGTGCGATCAGCAGCAAGAACGACGGGATGAGCCGGAGCGCTGCGACGAGGATCCGGTAGCCGAGCGACGGGATCTGATACCCGGTCGGGACGCGCGGCGCGGCCGTCCCTCCGCTCGGAGCGCTCACGGGATCGCCTCGGGGGGAAGGACGACGGTCGTGCCTCCGCTGGTGTACGTGGAGACCACCTGGCCGCCGGCCGGAGAACATCCCGATGCGAGCGAGACGGGCTCGGTCTGGTCGTAGAGGGTTCCCGGGAGCACGTTCAGCGAGAACGAGTCACTCCCACAGGCGGCTCCCATCGACGACTCGATCACGAACGCGAGGGTTCCCACCTCGGTAAAGCTCGCG
>Ga0187784_10002070_pt1 | contig 16025 bp, 7 predicted proteins | sample 1015_SJ02_MP15_2_FD_132964 | JGI IMG/M metagenome (GOLD analysis project Ga0187784, IMG submission 132964) | Tropical peat soil microbial communities from peatlands in Department of Meta, Colombia - 1015_SJ02_MP15_20_MG | ecosystem: Environmental > Terrestrial > Soil > Wetlands > Peat | place...
CCACATCCAGAATCACGCTCAACTGCTGGCTGACCCGCTCGCAATCCGCGTGACTGATCTTGGGAAAGGGGTCCGGCGGCGTTCCGCCCTCGGCCGCCTCCGCGGGCTTCGCCGGTGGCAACCGGTCGATGTACACCCGCAGGAAGCGCTGCTTGCCGATCTTCCATTCGACATCCACGACTTCCAAGCCCTCCGAACGTGCTACCCGTTCGGCGGCTTCGCGGACCTTTTCCAAATTCACGCGAAGACTCCCCGGCCTAAGCCGGTCTCAAGCTCGTTCCCACCGGCGGCAACAAAAAAGTGGGCTTGCGCCCACTCTATGGTGCGACCCGTTTCAGAGCGAAGAATCAGTATATTCCCGGAGCACTGTAAAAGCAAGGTATTGTACTCAGGGCCCTGGACTTGGGAATCATGAGTCGGCCTCGGGACGAGACTCCCGTTGTATACCGGTGTCACTTTATAGGTTCAATCCTTACGGTCACCTCGCTTGACCACGGCTAACCGCTTCTTTCTGGATTCCTTCCTATCTTCCTGCCAGTCTGTATCATTGCCGCGTACTTGCCTTCTCCTACGGCCCGCCTCAGGTTATGCTTAGTGCGTGTATGTGTGTCTTGGCTGGAGGGAGTGGCTCGGAATGCCCGGCAGGTTTGTGTGTTCGCTGACGCTGGTGCGCGTTGCAACGTTGGGGTTTGCTATTGTTCTCTTGTCGGTTCCTCTCTGGGGTCAGCACCCTGTCACGCCAGATGTCGAATCAGCCACCGACCTTGCGAACAATCCCACGTTTCAACTCGACATCTTCGTCCGTGACCAGCACGGAAATCCTCTCGATGGCGCGGCTGCCGTGCACCTCTCTTCCGCGCGCTTGAACTATAACGCCATCGTGTCCACACAAGGCGCACCGGCGGCCCATTTTATCGGACTGGTGTTCGGCGAATACGAGGTGGAAGTGACTTGCCCCGGTTTCCGCAAGGTGACAGAGCATTTCACCTCCGAGTTCAGTCACGGGAGCCTGCCGATATATATTTACCTCATTCCGGAATCTGGACCGGATGATCCAGCAAGCCCCTCTGGCGCGTTGGTTCTGAGTCAACAATTGCGTGCTGAAATGCAGTTGGGTATAGGGGCGTTGAACCGCGATCGCTACGAGAGCGCCAGAAAGACCTTTGCCAAGATCATGCGGAAGGCTCCAAGCAACTCCGACGTGGTTTATTTTCTGGGCGTCGCGGAACTCGGTTTGCAACAGCCCGATGTGGCCCGTGAGCATTTCCAGCGCGCCCTAGCCTTGGACCCTAACAACGAACTGGCTCTCGTTTCGCTGGGCCAAATGCAATTGCAGGGCGGCGCACCCGCGGACGCAGTCATCCCACTGGAAAAAGCGGTGTCCCTGGGGCGCGCGGGTTGGCGCGCTGACTTCGAACTGGCCTCCGCCTATTTCCAGCTCCACCGCTTGAGCGATGCCGAATCCGCGGCTTCTCGCGCTGTTTCTCTCGCCAAGGAAAAGGGTGCTACTTCCCTGTTCCTGCTCGGGGAGATTCAATACGCCGAGGGCAAACGCGCTGACGCGAAACATACTTGGGAATCGCTTCTGAGGCTCTTTCCGAAGGACTCCGCCGTGTTCATGACCAGGAGAATGCTGGCGCGCGCGGAAAGCGAAGGTCTGGAACCTGGTCCCTCGTCCAATGTCAGCCCACCACTTCCGCCCGCGCCAGACACAAGGCCGGTCACCTTTGTCGAAATTCCCTGGGCCCCGCCAGATACCGATGACGCCGCGTACGACGTTGCTCCCCAGGTGAGTTGCAAGGCCGAACCGATTTTGGAGGGCGCACTGCACCGGATGAACACGGAATTGGCCGATTTTGAAAAATTCACGGCCACCGAGCATATCGAACACCAGGACATTGACCGCTACGGCTGGCCGGGAGCGGTGAAGTCGCACGATTTCACGTACGTCGTTTTCGTTCATCCCCTGCAGAAGAACTCGTTCTATCTGGAGGAATTTCGCGATGGGGAAGTTGGCCTGTCCGGTTTTCCCGATGTCATCATCAGCACCGGCCTCAACACTCTGGGTGTGAATGTGCTGCAACCGTATTATCGCGAGCGCTTCAATTATTCCTGCGAAGGACTGGCCAAATTGCGCGGGCAGGCGGCCTGGCAAATTCACTTCGAAGAGAAGCGCGACGCCAAAGCTGGAAGCGTTCGAACGTGGCGTGCGGGTAACACCACGTATGACATCGCGATCAAAGGACGCATTTGGATCTCCAGCGCCAGTTATGCCGTCCTTCGTATTGAAAGCGATCTCCGGGATCCCGTCGCCCGGCTTGGGCTGACCAAAGATCATCTCCTGGTCGACTATGGCCCTGTCAATTTCGCCGCACGAGACGCGCAACTCTGGCTGCCCTGGAGCGCCGACATGTACATGGAGCTTCGCGGCAGGCGCTACCACCACAGGCACTTCTTGAGCGACTATCTGCTTTTCGATGTAGAGACCACACACAAGATCAGCAAACCGAAAGAGCCTCCGCCGCCCGTCGACTCTGCTCCTTAGCCGGCAGCAAAGCATCGCGCGGAAAACAATAAAGGGCTGCCGCCTTATTCAGGCCGCAACCCTCCATTGCTGGGCAATCCTCCGTCCTTGATGCTTACGGCTTCGTCGCTGGTGCGGGCTTCGGCGTGCTTGCCGCTGGCTTGGTTGCCGGTGTTGTGCCACCCGCTTTTATCGGATACGCCTGATCGTACAGCTTGATGATATCTTGCGTGACATCGATATTCGACGACGCATACAGAATGGGCGAGCTCTGTGCCGAGGTATCGAACACCGCCACGTATCCATTTTCCCGTGAATAGCGGTCCAGCACGTCCATCATCTTCCGCCCGATGCGGTCCACCACCTCGCTCTGCGCGGCCTGTGCGTCCTCGTTGAGTTCGTTGTTCTTGCGGTCAAGCTGAGCAGCTAGCCGTTGGCCCTGTGTTTGCGCGCGGGCTTTTTGCTCGTCGCTCCAGGTGGTCTGGTTGGCGCCAAGCTGCTGCCGCAGATCGTTGATCTGCTTGTTGAGGTTTTCCAGTTCGTTCTGCCGCGGCGCAAACTGCGACTGCAATTCCGCGGATGCCTGCTTACCCTCGGCGGTGGACGCAATCGCCTGCCGAATGTTGATCACCGCCATTTTTGTGCCGCTGGCGGCGCCCGCCGTCGCGGTCCCCTGCGCCCAGACAGCCGCCGTTCCCAGCAGGCAAGCAACACTCAGCGCAGCCGTGCGAATGATGTTTCTCGAATTCACTGTATTCTCCTTGTTGTTCTCCGGGCCGCTCATCCATTTCCGCGGTTGGGCGGCGTGGAATGTCAACCCTTTGCGTTCGCAACCGTCGACCGGTCGCAACCTTTCCTGATCCCTGTGGAGCGAAGACAATCGGGGTGTCTGCGAGTCCTTCCGGGTTCCCCCTGCGCTCCCGCCCCCATCGCGCCCTCGCGGGCTCCGGCAGCTACAGTACAAACACAAAAGTATAGCGGAGTTGTAGATACTCCCGCAATCACAATACCTGCTCGCTCCCCTCCAGCAACTTGATCAGCCCATCTCTTCCCGGCTCGCTCTGCAGTTACTTAGGTAAAGCCAGCAACAGCACACGGTTGTTGTTCTGGTCTGCAATCACAGCCGTGTTGAACCAGTTGTCCACGGCCACGGCGAACTGCGATTGGCTGGTGATTCCCAGCGTCTGGCGCGTCTTGAGGTTCTGCGAATCGACTATGGAACTCGTATTCGAGGTCGAATTGATGGTCAGCAATGTGCCCGTCTGGTAGTTGTAGCCCAGCGAATACGGGTTCATTCCCACGCGGATAGTATTGGTTGTGCCGGTAGTCGCATCGAACGAATACACGGCGTTCTGCTGTGTTGATGTCGCATAGAACACCGCGTCGGTGGGCGTTGGATTGAACGCGGGCGCCGGGTCGAACACAATGCCCGTGAGGCTCGCCGTCAGGGATGCCACGGAAGCGGTGGAGCTGCGAACCGGCACGGGCCCAGGGAGCGCCACGACGTCAATTCCCGCCGCAGCACTGCTCGTGCCGGTGTTCTGCAGGTTCGTGACCGCCGCGAGCGCCTGGTCGGGACTGATCGCAATAGCCGTCGGCGGCCCGCTTAGAGCCACGGTTGTTGCCGTGGGTGTTGTCGTCGTGACGGCCCCCGGCAAGAGCACGGTGAGGTCTATGGAAGACAGGGTATTCGACCCGGAGTTAGCCACCAGCGCCAGTGCGCGATCCTGATCGATCGCCACGCCGCGTGGCGCGAGTCCAACCGTCACACTGTTGGTTGTCGTTGTAGTCGTTCCGGAAGTGGTTGTAATCGGCACCACCGCCGCTGTATCCGGCGTATTGTAGTGATTGTAGTCGATGATGGAGGCAGTGCCGTTCGGTGTATCTCCGCTGTTCGCCACCACCGCGTAGCCCAACCGCGGGATCACCGCCACTCCGAGCGGATTGTTTCCGACCGTCACCGTCGTCAGCACCGAGCCGTACGGCACCACAGTCTTATCCGACTTCACGAAGCCTTGCGGATTGATCGTTATCAACGATACGCTGTTGCATGCGTAGTTGGTCACGAACGCAATGTGCAGGGAATCATCAATGGCTACGCCTTCCGGTCCCTGCGGAAATGTAGCTGTTGGCGCGCATACGGGAGTCAAATTCAGTACGCCCACCGCGTGCAAATCAATGGAGTTCGACGCCACGCCACCCGCCACTACATCCAGCGCGAAATCGTGAGCCACCGTAAACACAGATGCGTCAATGCTTACATTGATTTGGCTATCCGTCAGCACATGCGTGGCATCTTGCACAATGGTCACGCCTGTGGAGCTGCCGTCCAGGCGAACAACCGGTGTGCCTCCACCGGAGAGGAAACCTTCGCCGTTAATCTGCAATGTCGCCGTCTGCCCCAGTTGCACGGCCTGCGGCATGCAGGAATTGATCGCGCTGGTGGGATCGCAGATGGTGGCGGGCACGCTGCCCAGTGCCGGCTGCGTATTCGGAACCGCCGCGCTGGGACTGGTCACTTGCAGCGTCTGCACGTACACCTTCTTGAATAAATTGCCGGGATCCAGGTTCATATAGCTGACCGTGTTGCTCCCGGCGTTTGCTGCCAGCACGAACCGCGACTTGGGGTCGTAAATCATCGGGCCATTGACTGTTACCGCCGTCGTCTGCCCCGCGGGCGTGTACGAGCCTGAGCCCACCTGCCCCGTCGGGATCGCCGCAATGATGCGGTACGGCGACGTGCCGGTCCCGGTGAGGGCGGCGCTGCCCGGATTGATCAGCGAAATGGCATTACCCGGATTACTCGGACCCGAGAGTGTGTTCGGATCGTACGCCACCAGCACATTGGTGAACGGATCGAAGGAGATTGAGCGGAAGCCAAGTTCCGGGGCCCCAGCCGGCGTGGGCGTACAGCCCTTGCAGCTTCCCGCTGTCAACGTCACTGATCCCGTCACCGCCTCATCCTGTGTGCCAATGAAAGTGATCTGCGCTGCGCTGGCGTTGGGGTCCGCAAACGCCAACGTGCCGGTAATCGGATTGATGGCCGCGCCAGTCACGTTGGGTGTCGTATTAAATGAATAGTACGGCGTGCCGTATTGCACCGTCCCCGGGCTGCTCGCTGTGTTCGTGTTGTCTTCGTTATCGGCAGAGGACGAGTACTGAGGTTGCGCATAGGAGAACGTCCACGCGTCAATCACGCTGCCCGGGATCACCTGGTAGGTTCCATTCAAATCCGCCGGCAGTAACCCGGCGATGATTACCGTTCCACCTAAGGCGGGGTTAATCCCATGGGGCGTCAGCGTGACGATCTTTACGATGCCATCCGTGCGCACCGCGCCGCTGGTGGTCGTCGTTCCCCCTGGGGCGATCTGTGCGCTCACACCTTGCTGCAACAGATCCACCACCGAATTCGAGCCCGCACCACCCGGGGTTACATACGCGACCGGCGCTCCCGGTTCCATCACCACTTGCGGGGTGCTTCCCGTGACCATGGAAACCGGCGCGAGCACACATGGCGGTTTCTGGACGCTGGAGTTGCTGAAGCACGTGTGCGTGTCACTGCCGTCCAGGTTCGGGTTCACATCCACAATGAATCCGATATTGGTGTTTTCATACGCCAGAGCCGCCAAGTGCGTCTCTGGATCGACACCGACCGCATACGGCGTGGGCTGTGTCGTTGCCGTCTGTTGCAAGAGTGAATTCAAATCCACCGGAATGGATCCAATGGGCGTGATGGTCGTGCGTGAGATCGCATACAGGTACAGCTTGCTGTCTCCGGAGCTGACCACCACTCCCAAGTCCTGGCCGCTGTAACCCGGAATATTGATCTGATTATCCAGCGCCACACTGGTCGGTGAGCTTCCCGGTGCAATGGAGACGGGGGCGACGTTGATCTGCGGCGCCGAACCGGTCAGGTCGATCAATTGCAGCGCGTTCGTGCCCTGTTCCGTTAGCACCGCGAAGCCCTGCGTCGAGTCCAGAGCAAAGCTGCTGGGTAACGCGTTGGCAGCTCCCAGACTAAGACAAGGAGGGTACGACGACTGTGGGGCCGGAGCACCGGGGCAAAGAACGTTCAACGGATTCGGAGTGAAATTCGAGAACGTGGGCTGCACGGCCAGGTTGGTTGTCACCGTCGGGAACGGTGGCTGCGAGCCCTGCGGCGCGGTGGTTGTGATCGTGACCTCATAGAGTCCCGGATTCTGCAAGGTGCTTCCCTGCGGGTTACCGACCAGTTGGCGTGGACCGGATGAAGGGTACGAACTGCTCGCCGATCCGTCCAGCAGTAATTCCACGATGGGCGAGTTCGTGCCCCCGAAATAGCCTCCGTCTACGGTAATGTTGGTGTTCTGGCCTTGCGGAAAACTGTCGGGCGACACGGCCACCAACGCCGGGCTGGCATAGGCAATCGTCAGCGGACAGGAGATGTTGCTTGTGGCGGTTGAACCGTCCGCATTGGGCACGTTTGTGCAGGGGGATATCGCTGCCTCACTCCCCGGAATCCCGGTAATCTCGATTTGTGCGGTTCCTGGAACCGCCAACTGCGCGGACGTCAGTTCGATTCGCGTCATGAGTGAAGCACCGCAGGTCACCACCGGGGTCACCCCGCTGGCGCTGGCTGTGCAGTACTCCGATGAAATGGGAATCGTGAAGATGTAGGTCGAAAGGATGGGGAGCCCCTGCGTTTGCCCGGGTGGAATGAAGAATATCTGCGTCGAGTTGAGCAGGTTCTGGGCGTTCAGATAGATGTTCGCGTAAATGCTGCCCGCCGCGACCGTGGATGGGAAGATCCCCGTGAAGTTGATGGAATTATTCGTGGCGCTGACCAGGGTGATTGTGGCCACGGCGTAGTGCAGAGGATCAATAGTTTTCCACATGACCAGGTACACCGTCGTCGGACTCGTTGATGTGCTTCCTGACGGTGTGGTGGCGGTGGGCAGCACTGCCGGTGCAGTATAGATTCCGTTGTTGCCTGAATCCATAGTTCCGCAGGTGGGACTGCAGGTCACCGCCAGAGGATTGGCCGTATCGTTGTTTAAGTTCGTGGTGTCGCTCGAGTTCGGCTGCACTAAGTTCCAGCTCAGACCAAGCGCCGGCGCATTTTCCAGCGATGCCGTGAAGGCCTCGGTCGCTGCCGGCGTCAATCCCACAGGAATCGTTACCGATAGTGGCGAAAGAGAACCGCGAATCCCCGAATCCAGCGTGACTACCGCGGTTGCGGTCTTCTTGGTGTTCGCGTCCGCTGTCGCGGTAAAAGTAAGCGTGGGCGGGGGGCTCGGAAAGTTAGCCAACGTAGGCGCTGTGTAGGTAAGAACGTTGGACCCGTTGGTCGTGGTAATCACCCATGTGCCGATCGAGCCGCCGTTGAGGGTTTGCCCGCTGGTGCAAGTTCCCGTCACCGCCGCCGGGCTCTGGTTCGATGCTGTCGGCAGGGGCTGATAGGAATAAGTACACGGCCAGTTGGTCACGGTCGTCGTGGTACTGCCGCTTACCGTCGCGGTAAACGACTCCACCTGTCCGGCAATGACGGTTGACGTGGGAGGACTGACGGTTATCGTGACCACGTTCACGCCTGAACTACTGCATCCGCCCAAGAGCACGGCCGTGCACGCGAATGCCACTACTGCGCAAATTACGAACTTACGCCACTCCATAAAGCACTTCTCCTTCATGCCAGTGCCGCGGGGATCCCGCGCGCACCTTGTTGCTGAATCTCGATTGATGAATCTCATAATTATACCGCCTGCTCTTTGCTTGCTACTCATCTCTTTCCGTGGCCCCTCTGTAGCCTCTTTCACGATTTTCCTGGCCCCTGTGCCCTTCCGACAAGACCTCAATCTCAGGATCCTGCTAGAACGTCCGGCTGATCGTGAATCGGAACGTGCTCCGTGGCTCAAAGTAATCCAAGCGTCCTGGATTTACCAAGTACGGTGAAATCGGAGTGAGAATAATCGGATCGCAACTGTTGGGCTTCAACGGATCGGTCAACCCCAGCGCCTGGCATTGCAGGTACAGGTTGTGCATATTGATGCTGTCGTAGGGCGCCACAATCGTCTGGTGAAACCGCACCGGATTGTAGGCCCAGTAGAGCCGGAACGGCGCTTGCACGACCGGCAGGTTGATATTGAATTCGATACCTGTGGACGTCCGCGGATGGAAGTTGGTACCTGGCGCGATTTGCAATTGCGCTTGCTCGTTCACCAAGGGAAACTGCGAATTGATGTTCGTCACTCCCGTCGGGTCCAGTCGCAACGCACCCTTGTTCAGGATCCCCGTGGTGCCCACATCCACGAACAGCGTCATACTCACCGGTCCTGCAATGGGGATGCGGTACTCTAAATTCCCCACTCCCTCCACATCGCCACCCGGAAAGACGATCGTGTTCACCACCAGGGGCACGGTGAGGGTCCCCGTCCCGCCGTGATACGGAAACGATATCGTCTGGTCTACCACGCTGGGGATGTACGTCACCGGCGAAATCCCGCGAATATCGAAGCCGCGGACATCGTTCTCCCCGCCCATGTAGAAGCGGCTGTAGGGGGGCACTTCCTTCCCGCCATATCCCGTGGTGAACGCGCCGAGGAACCTCACGCCGACGGCATTCCGGCGCTTATTGATCGGGTGGAAATACTTGTACTCCCCCGTATTTGTGATGGTGTTGACGTTTCCACCGATTGGTCCGCCGGTGAAGGCCAGCGAATAGAAGTAGCTCTTCCCCGAGGTCGCGTTGATGGGGTTGTTGATGGTGTTATGGTTGACCGTTGCCGTGACCGTGCTGGCCAGGATTCCGTTCAACGCGCTTGGCCCCGCGAGGCTGCGATACTGCAATTGCGTGAACAGCAGGTTTGACGCTTCGTTGTAGGTGGAGATGTTCGTCCGGGTCAGGCCGTAGGTCAAACCAACGCGCGTGAACGCGCGGCGCTTCAGCGGGTAACTCGCAAACATCGTGAATCCGGTGCTGTTCTGGTTGTAGTTCTGAACGTATTGCGGGTTGATGCTGACGGCTGCCCCCGTCAACAGCGCTGCCTGCTGCGCCTGGTTGAACTTGTACAACGACGAAAAGACCGTGAAGCCGCTGGATATCGGGCGGTCAAAGAGGTAGGGTTCCGTGAATCCGAACATTACGCTGCGTTGATACTGCCCCATTTGCGCCGAGAGGGTCAGCGTCTCGCCCAGTCCCAGGAAGTTGTTCGTCTGGTAAGTCAGCCCGACGAATCCTCCCATTAACCCGCTAATGCCCCCCTGCAAGCCAATCGATTGCTTGCCCTTTTCCTTCAATTTCAGCAGGAGATCGACGGTGCCGTCTTTGGTGTTGCGCTTGATCTCCACGGCCTTGTCCGCATCGAGCTTGTCGAAATAGTCCAGCTGGTTCAGGCGTAAGATACTGACTTCCCAGGCGTGCTTGTCGAAGAGCGCGCCTTCGTCCAGGAGCAATTGGCGGCGGATGACTTTGTCGCGGGTGGTGGTATTGCCGGTGAAATCAATGCGCCGGACGTAGTACTGCTTGCCTTCCTCGAACTTCATGGTCACGTCAATGCGCTTGGCTTCTTCGTTGATATCCGTTTCCGGGGTGGGCACAAAGTCAATGAAGCCGTAGCGCCCGTAGATGGATTCATAATTTTTCAGCGCTTTGCGTATTTTGTCGGAAGAAAAAATGTCACCCTGTTTCAGCGGGAAGACGTTCTTCAGCGCGTCCACCTTCAGGGAAAGCCCCTTGTCCGGATCGCTGCTGGCGATTTTCAACGTGCCCATGCGGTAGCGCTCGCCCTCATCGATCGGGATGGTCATGTTGACCGCCTTCCCTTGCGTTCTTCCCGTGAGAGGTACGCCCAGCCGCCAGCCTTGCGTATCGACATTCTCTAGGATGGGGTCCTTCACCAACACCTTGAAGTACCCGTTGTCCGTGTACAAGCCGCGGATGCCCACTTCGATGTCCTCGATGAGCTTGTCGTGATCGTAGGTCTTGGTCAGCACATCGATTTCGGTAATGCGCAAGGGAATCGCGTACGGCCGGTCGTTGTGCATCGAGCGGATCAACTTCCTGCGGCTGAAGACGTGGTTTCCCGTGAACAGGATCTTCCCGACTTTGACCTTTGGCCCCTCGTTGATTTTGAATACCAGGATCACCGCGTTGCTCGAAGCAATCCGCTCGTACTGCGGGGTCACCGTGGCGAACTGTCGGCCATGCTCTCCCAGCAGTTCCTTCAACACCACTTCCGCTTTCTTGATGCGCGTGGGGTCAAACTGGCTCTCCACCGTCAACCCAACCTTCTTTTCCTTGAAGCGGTCCAGGATGTCGGACTCGGATATAGACTTGATCCCGTCATAGCGGATGCGGCGAATTACCGGCCGCTCTTTCACTACCCAGGTAATGATTTTGCCGCCCGGCTTGCCCGGGGAATCTTCCACCCGCAGCTTGACATCTTCAAAAAACTGCGTGTTCCACAACGCCTGAAAATCCCGGCGCAGCGTGTCTTCGTTGTAAGCATCGTTCACGCGGGTGAAGATGCGCGCATTCACGGTGTCGCGGCGGATGCGCCTGAGACCATCCCAGTCAATGCGCTCGACGAACTCTGCCACTGACGCGGGATTGCTCGGGGATTGCGGCTGGGAGCCGAGGTAATCTTCAATCTTTTCCTCCAGCGTGGTTTCATTCAGGGAGGCATGCAAGAGGTAGGCAGGCTGCTTATCGGTGGAATTCCTATCCAGGTTCCGTGCGCGAGGGGGGAATCCGGAGAAATTGGGTCCTGCCAGGAAGAAAAAGAACATCGCCAGTACGGCGACACGACCGCGCAATGCACGCTGCGCGTCCATTTTGGAGATAAAACAGACTATCCTTCGAGCGGCCATTGATCGGCTCAAGGCCGCGCCCCCAAATCCAAGATGTTCTTCTCCTGCCAGACCCGGCATGGGCTGGCCGCACGCGCATCCCTGAGCGATTTCCTACCGGGCAAACCGCTTCGCGATCACACGTTGTTGCGTCAGATTCGCTAGTGGACGACCGGGGTTGCCTCGACGACGGGCCGGAACCCGAGGCCTTCCCCCGCGACATAGATCTGCAATGTCGCTGGCCTCTGAATTCCCCCTTGGATCAAAGCCTCGGAGAGCGGATCTTCCACATATTTCTGCAAAGCCCGCCGCAGCGGCCGCGCCCCATAATTGCGGTCCGCACACGTTTTCTCGAGGATCCACTGGCGTGCTTCCGGCGACAAGACCACCTGCACCTGCCGGTGAATCAGCGTGTCGTTCAGCTGACCGACAAGCAGATCGATGATGCGAAGCAGGTCGTCGTCGCCCAAAGGATTGAAAAGGATCACTTCGTCCAGCCGGTTCAAGAATTCCGGGTTGAACGCGCGCTTTACTTCACCCAACACCAGATCTTCCATGCTCTTCAGGCTGGCCTCATCGAGGCCCGCCTGAAATCCGATCGAGGTGCGTTTTTGCAAATGCCGCGCACCCAGATTCGAAGTCATGATGACGATGGTGTTCCGGAAATCGACCGTGTTGCCGAGGCCATCCGTCAACTGCCCGTCCTCAAACACCTGCAGGAGGATATTAAAGATGTCAGGATGCGCCTTTTCAATCTCGTCCAACAGGATAACCGAATAAGGGGTGCGGCGCACGCGTTCCGTCATCTGCCCGCCCTCTTCGTAGCCCACATACCCTGGTGGCGCCCCGATCAGCTTGGAAACCGAGTGCTTCTCCATGAATTCCGACATGTCGAAGCGGATCAGCGACTTCTCCGATCCGAACAGGAATTCCGCCAGCCGCCTGGCCACTTCCGTCTTCCCGACGCCCGTCGGCCCCAGGAAGAAGAAGCAACCCACCGGCCGCGACGGCGACTTCAGGCCTGCGCGGCTCCGGCGGATGGCCCGCGCCAGGGCCGTGATGGCCTTGTCCTGGCTGATCACGCGCTTGTGCAGCTCCGGCTCGATGCGCAAGAGTTTCTGCTGTTCGTCTTCCTTGATGGAGGTGACCGCCACGCCCGTCCACCGCGAGACGACCTCTTCGATGTCATCTCGCGTCACGATTCCCGTGGACGCGTCATCCAGTTTGTAGCGCTCGCGCAAGCCGCGCAGGTTTTCCTTCTCTTTGCGCTCTTCTTCAGAATAAAAGCGCGCCTTCTCGAATTCGTGCGCGGCAATCGCCGATTCCATGCGGTGGGTGATGAATTTCACGCGCTTCTGCACTTCGCCGACTTCCTCAGGCACGGAGGCCTGGCGGAGTTTCACGCGCGCGCCCGCTTCATCAATCAGATCAATGGCCTTGTCCGGCAGAAAGCGGTCGGGGATGTAGCGGTTCGACAGGTAGACGGCATAGCGCAGCGCTTCGTCCGTGTAGCCCACGGCATGGAACTTCTCGTAGCGCTCGCGCACTCCGTTGATGACCTGAATGGCTTCGTCTTCGCTTGGTGCGGGGACCTTCACGGCCTGGAAGCGCCGCTCCAGCGAACGGTCTTTCTCCACCGATTTGCGGTATTCTCCCGGGGTCGTTGCGCCGATGCACTGAATCTCCCCGCGGGAAAGCGCCGGCTTCAGAATATTGGCCGCATCCAGCGATCCTTCCGCGGAACCCGCTCCCACCAGGGTGTGCAGCTCGTCAATGAACACGATGGCGTTCTGGCTCTCCATCAATTCCTTCATGATGGTCTTCAGACGCTCTTCAAATTGCCCGCGATATTTTGTGCCCGCAACGATTAATGAAAGGTCCAGCGAAAGAATGCGCTTATCGGAAAGGAAGGGCGGCACATCTCCGTCCGAAATGCGCTGCGCCAGTCCTTCGACAATGGCCGTCTTGCCCACGCCGGGCTCCCCGATCAACACCGGATTGTTTTTGGTGCGCCGACATAGTATCTGGATCACCCGCTCGACTTCGTTCTCGCGTCCTACCAGCGGATCGAGCGCCCCTTCGGAGGCTGACTGCGTCAGGTCGCGGCTGAACTCCGCCAGCAGCGAGGTTTCCTTGGGCCGCGCCGCCGCCGTCTTCTCGCCGGTGGTGCGCTGCAGCTCCTCGCGCAACGCCGAAAGGCGCAAGCCGCGCTCCATCAAAATCTCCGCGCCAAAACACTTTTCTTCCCGCAGTATGCCCAGCAGCAGGTGCTCCGTCCCCACATGCTTGTGGCCCAAGCGCTCCGCCTCTTCCGCCGCCATGTTCAGGATGCGCTTGCACTCCGCGCTCAGCGGCACTTCCACCGAGGTGGAAATCCTCTCGCGAATGGTGATGCGCGCTTCGATCTCTTTCCGAATGGATTCGATGGAGCCCTGCTGCCGCAGGAAGCGGTTGGCCAGCGCCTTGTCTTCCCGCATCAGACCCAGCAAGAGGTGCTCGGTCTCGATGTACGGGCTGCCGTACTGGCTGGCCTCATACCTGGCGAAAAAGATGACGCGCCGCGCTTTCTCTGTGTATCGTTCGAACACGATTAGCTCGCTTCTCCCCCGGGGGTTCCCCTCGCCTCGGCTTTCACCGCGCAAGTCCGCAGAATGCCGTGTTCCAGCGCCAATATCCGGTCGCAGCGTTCCGCGAGCGCCAGGTTATGCGTCGCGATCAACGACGTCAGGCGATGCGTCCGGTGCAGCCGCTCCAACAGGCCAAACACGGCCCAAGCATTCTGCTCGTCAAGGTCTCCGGTCGGTTCATCCGCCAGCAGCACTTTGGGCCCGGTGACGAGCGCCCGGGCAATCGCAACGCGCTGCTGTTCCCCGCCCGAAAGTTCTCCCGCGAGGTGCTCGGCCCGCTCCTGCAGACCGACTTCCGCCAGCCACTTGCGCGCTTCCGACAGCGCAACTTCCTGTGGCTCTCCCCGCACCAGCAGCGGCATGGCTATGTTCTCTGTGGCCGTAAAATCCGGCAACAATTGATGCCTCTGCCAGAGAAACCCCACGGCGCGATTGCGATATTCCGCCAGCGCCGCGTCTTCCTGCGTTTCAATCGCTTTATTGGCAAAGTATACTGTACCGCTCGTTGGAGTGTCTAGCGCGGCCAGCAAATGCAGCAGCGTGCTTTTCCCCGCGCCTGATGGAGCAACCACCGCCACCATCTCTCCTTCGTGCAATTCCAGATTGGCATCCACTAATACTTCCAGATTTTTCTCGCGCACCCCGTACGTTTTCTTCAAGCCGCGCGCTTCCAGCACGCTCCGCCCGCTCGTGACTGTCTCGCTGTTGTGCCGGGAATCCATCACCGCCGTTTTCCCCTCTCCTCGGAACTTCCGCTGCTCATCCACCCCGCCGCGTCTCCCCCGAAAAACTCTTCTTCAATGTTGGATACCTCGCTTCTGAACGCGGCCAGTTCAGTGCCGCAAATCCCGCTTCCCAGGGCTCCCTGACCCATTGCTTTTCCCTTTTCCTTCCATTCCTTGCCCAAGGCGTTTGGTAGGCCAATTCTCCATTTTCAGAACAAAACTAACTTCTTTTATTTCTGTCGCTTAACGGCTAACCGGGCGGCGCCTTCCCTGCCCCCGGTACAACCCCCTCGAACTGAGCTTTTCTTAAGGGTAGTAGGAGCAAATCAGGCTCCAAATCCTTTCCGCCTGCATGGCCACGCGCCGCGGCAATTCTGACCTTATTCAAATCTAAGAATCTCCACCGGCAGCAGCCGCGACGCCTCCTTCGCCGGCAGCAACGTCGCGACAACCGCAATGCCCATCGCCGCCACGGCGATCCACATTCCATCCAGAAAACTGGCGTGGAACGGCACGTACGGCACCGCATACACCTGGGGATCCAAAGGAATCAGGTGATAGTTTCCCGCAATCCAACTGAAGCCATACCCGATCGTCAGTCCCAGAACAATTCCCGTCGCGCCAATCGCAATTCCCTGGTACAAAAAAATTCGCCGGATCTGTTCGCGCCGCGCCCCCATCGAAAGCAACACCGCAATATCCTTGGCGCGATCCGTCACGGTCATCGAAAGCACCACCAAAATATTCAACCCCGCCACAAAGGTAATCAGCCCTATGAAAATGGCCGTGACCAGCTTCTCCAGCCGCAGCGCGCGGAACAGCGCGCGGTTCTCCTCCATCCACGTCGTCGCCAGGAATCCCTGCCCCGCGGCGTGCTCTACCTCCCGGCCAATCGCTTCTGCCTGTTCCGGATGCGCCAGCCGGAATTCCAGCACGTTTACAATGTTTCCCGCTCCCGCCAAGGATTGCGCCGCGGACAGCGTCATGAAACACCAGTTCTCGTCGTAATCGTAAAAGCCCGAATCGAACACCCCCGCCACGCGAAATCTACGAGTCCGCGGCATCAACCCGAACGGCGTCAGTCTTCCTTGCGGGCTGGTCAGCGTGACGTAATCGCCCGGTTTCACCTTCCACTCGTCGGCCAGTTGCTTTCCCACCAGCAAACCGTCGATCCCCTCGCGATCGGGCGCGAAATCCAGACGTCCCGCCGCCAGCTTCTGCAGCACTTCATCTCTTTTCTCTTCGCGGGCCACATCGATCCCTTTCGTCACCATCCCCCGCGCCTCGCCGCCAAACGAAAGCAGCACGGTCTGGTAAATCGCC